>Ga0098067_1000215_pt1 | contig 23919 bp, 25 predicted proteins | sample 26_taG_FD_92578 | JGI IMG/M metagenome (GOLD analysis project Ga0098067, IMG submission 92578) | Marine viral communities from Cariaco Basin, Caribbean Sea - 26_WHOI_OMZ | ecosystem: Environmental > Aquatic > Marine > Oceanic | place: Caribbean Sea: Cariaco Basin | collected 2014-11-09
CCAAATATCACGATCCAAACATCCAGATCCCGGCTATTGTACTTGCCTGGAGAACGCCTTCTATGAAAGAGCGCGATGCTTATGTACTCGATATGATATCTTCTGTACTTTCTGACGGAAAATCTTCCCGTCTTTACAAAAAACTGGTAGACGATCAAAAGCAGGCCCTGCAAATTGGCGCCTTCAACATTGCCCAGGAAGATTACGGGCAGTATGTTGTTTTTGGTCTTCCTCTTGGAGAAACTAAACTTGATACCCTTGTTGCTGAAGTTGATGAAGAAATTGAAAAACTTCAGACAGAATTGATCAGCCAGAGAGAGTACGAGAAACTTCAGAATAAATTTGAGAACAGATATGTGAACTCAAACAGCAGTGTAGCTGGTATTGCCAGCTCCCTGGCCACTTACCAGCAACTTTATGGAAATACCGATCTTATTAATGAGGAGATAGACATCTATAGATCTATTACCCGTGAAGAAATTAGAGACGTAGCCAAAAAGTACCTCAACGAGAATCAAAGATTGAAATTGGAATACCTTCCGAAGGAATCTGAACAATAAAATTTAATCACAAGATGAAGAACAAAATATTAGCCTTAGCAGTATTATTCCTTGCTACAACAGGGATTCAGGCTCAACAAATTGACAGAAGTCAACAACCCAAAGCAGGGCCTGCACCAGAGATCAACCTGGGCACACCTGAAACTTTTACCCTCAAGAATGGATTAAAAGTACTGGTTGTTGAAAACCATAAATTGCCACGTGTCTCTATGACCCTCACTATGGATAACCCTCCACATGCTGAAGGAGACAAAGCAGGAGTTTCTGAACTCATGGGCTCTGTACTGGGAGAAGGAACAAAAGATATCCCGAAAGACAAATTTAATGAGGAGATAGACTACCTGGGAGCAAGCGTGAATTTCTTTTCACGTGGTGCTTCAGCCAATACGCTTTCAAAATACTTCCCAAGAGTATTGGAGTTGATGAGCAAAGGAGCCCTGAATCCGAACTTTACACAGGAGCAATTTGATACTGAAAAAGAAAGAGCTCTTGAAAACATAAAAGCTTCAGAAAAAGATGTAGCCTCAAATGCCCGCAGAATTAGTTCTGCCCTTAGCTACGGAAAGAACCACCCTTACGGAGAGTTCTCCACCAAAGAATCTATTGAAGCTTTGACTCTTGCAGATATCCAGAACTACTACAAGAACTATTACGTACCACAGAATGCTTACCTGGTGGTAATTGGAGATGTAAAGACTCCTGAAGTTAAGAAGCTTGTTGAAAAGAACTTTGCCAGCTGGAAGAAAAGCGAACTTCCAAAAAACACCCTGCAGGATGTGAAAAACGTTCCTGAAACTCAGGTGAATTTTGTCGATTTCCCAAATGCAGTTCAAAGTGAAGTGCAGGTAACCAATACCATCCAGCTACAAAAAGGAGATCCGGACTATTTCCCTGTCCTTATTGCCAATAAGATTCTTGGTGGCGGTGGAGAAGCCAGGCTTTTCCTTAACCTTAGAGAAGACAAAGGCTACACTTATGGAGCATACTCCAGCACGGGAGATGACAAATATGTGGCTCGTTTTGTTGCAAGCGCAAGTGTGCGTAATGCAGTAACCGATTCTGCCGTTGTTGCTTTCCTTGATGAATTACACAGAATAAGGAACGAAAAAGTTTCTGCTGAAGAATTGGAAAACGCTAAGGCAAAATACACCGGAGACTTTGTTCTTGCTCTTGAGAGACCATCTACAATAGCCCAGTACGCCTTAAACATCGAAACAGATAACCTTCCGCAGGATTTCTACCAGACGTATCTAAAAAAGATAAACGCTGTAACCGCTGAAGATATCCAGAGAGTAGCTAAAAAATACTACCTGGCAGACAATGCAAGGATCGTAGTTGTTGGGAAAGGAAGCGAAGTAGCCGAACCTCTCGAAAACCTCACTTACAATGGAAAGGATATTCCTGTAAAGTATTTTGACAAATATGCCAACGCCATCGAAAAACCAGACTACAACAAAAAGGTAGATCCGTCAATGACAGCTGCAAAAGTATTTGATAAATACATTCAAGCCGTTGGTGGAAAAGATGCCGTTAATGATATTGAATCTGTTTACATGATTGCACAAGCAGAGATTCAGGGTCAAAAAATGGATCTTGAGACAAAAGTTACTTCTTCCGGAAAATCATCTACTGTGATCTCTATGGGAGGAAATGTTGTACAAAAACAGATATTTAATGGAGCTACAGGTTTTGTCGCTGCGCAGGGACAAAAGATACCCTACACCGAAGAGCAGGTAGTTGCCGCAAAAGCTGAAGCCCACCCCTTCCCTGAAATGATTGCCGAAAATGCCACTTTAGAAGGGATAGAAGACGTAGATGGACAAGAAGCCTATGCAGTTAAAATGGATGAAACCACCACTAACTACTACAGTAAAGACAGCGGGCTAAAGGTCAAGCAAGTGAAAACCATGAAGCAGGGGCCACAAACCATGACTATTCCTATCACCTATAGTGATTACAGGGAAGTAGAAGGGGTTAAATTTCCTTTTCAGCTATCTCAAACCATGGGAGCAATGACTCTTACCTTCCAGGTAAGTGATGTTAAAGTTAATGAAGACGTGACTGACGCAGACTTTGAATAAAACAACATAAATAAATTCAAACCTAAAAGCCGGTACTAATAGTACCGGCTTTATTTTTTAACAATCCATAAAGATAAACCTGCTCCAAAAAAGGCATTTTTAACAGTCCTTTTTTAAAATAAGAAAGATGGAGAGGTTAACTAGACGAATAATCCTGTCTCAGTTTGAGACGAAACCAATTCTGTCTTCTCTTTTTTGATCGTATCATCTTTTTTCTGAAGATCAGCAAGTTCGGCGGCTGCAAACTGCCAGGCAATCAAAAGAGAAAACCCAACAAAGCATGCAAAACCAAAAAACATTCTCTTTTTCATTTCATATAGGGATTAGAAATTCAATAGCAATGTAAAGTTAAGAAATAGTTAAAAAATCTCCAAATACATCTTAACTATTTTTTTTCCTGCTATTTACAATAAGAACTCCTATTATGATAACCACCCCCGAGAAGATCTGAACTAAGCTAAATTCCTCCCCGTCAAGTACGCCCCAACCCACAGCCACTATAGGCACGAGATAGGTTACCGAGGTTGAGAAAACCGGATCTGAGATTTGAATAAGCTTGTTAAAAACTATTAAAGCAGCACCTGTACCCACTACCCCGAGTATACCTATATACACTAAACTCACAGGCACATTTGGCGCAGAAAGGGTTTCTGCCGAAAAGAATCCTGTACTGGCGAGAACAATGAGAGCGGGTATGGCAATAACCATAAAATTACCCGTAGTAATGGCAAGGGCAGGTAGATTTTGAAGGTGCTTTTTAATGATGTTGGCATTAAACCCGTAGAACAATGACGCCAGAATCACCAGCAGGGAATACCAGTAATTTTGATCGGGATTAACCGTGGCACCACTCCAAATCAAAGCTGTGGTTCCCGCCAGCCCAACCATTACTCCCAGAAACTTCTTTTTCACAAAAGCTGCTTCAAAGAGAATGATCCCAACCAGCATGGAGAGCAACGGAGTTGTGGAATTGAGAATGGAAACAATGGCACTGTCTATTTCGGTTTCAGCAAAAGAAAACAGATAAGCAGGAAAAAAAGTTCCACAAAAGCCCGAAATGCCAATCCACATCCACTGCTTTCCCTTTATGTGTTTGAGTGACCCAAGCCCGATAAGGATAAGAAACAGTGCAGCAAAGACTGTACGCAGGGAACCAACCTGTAAGGCAGTAAGACCAACCAGTCCTTTTTTGATGAGAATAAAAGAGCTGCCCCAAACCAGGGCAAGCAGGCAAAGATAAATCCATTTAAGGCTACTCTTGGGCATATCAAATTTTAAGCTGCCAAAAGTAAGAAACTACAGCAAGAAATTAGTCACTACTATTAGGTTGCCATTTCACAGTTTCCATAAGGTGCCTTATATCCTTCTTCAGGTAAGCTGCGGCGGGTAAGATAGAATCAAAGTTTGGCTGTGCCTCAAAATACACTGAACCTGTAAGGAAATGGCTGGTACTATCGGTGAGGTAGAACTGGGCCTGTGACGCTGCATCACCCAAAACCTGATAGAACATACCGTAGGTGTTGTGATAATTGTTACTATATACCGATCCCTCGATTGCATCGGCTTTAATTGTATGCTGCAAAGGCAGTTTTTGAGCATCGGTAAGCAGGGAATCGAGGTTATTCTCTACCGGCTGATAAGTAATGAAGATAGTACCTTTTAAACGCGGATATTCCAGGTTTAACCAACACTCCCTCCCTACCCGGGAAGGCTGCACTACAGCCATGGAATTTTTTTCAAAACCGTAAGGACACCCGTCATTTGAATAGAAAACATACTTAGCCGCGGGATATTCTAAGGCCAGGTAGGCATTTGGTTTTGGCTGCACTTCATTGCCACATGAGACCAAACCTGCCAAAAATGTCAAAAAAATTATCCTTTTCATTCTCCGGTGATACTCACTTTAATTTGTTTTATCCGCTTCTTGTCTACAGCTTCAACCGTAAAACTATAACCGTCAAAAAGTATTACATCGTTCTTTCGGGGGAAACTACCTGAAATTTCAAGCAGGAAGCCGGCAAGTGTTTCGGCCTCCCCTTTATTCTCTTCAAATAATTCCGGATTATCTAGTTTTATGACCCTATAAAAATCCTTCAGCGGAGTCTTTCCTTCAAAAACGTAGTTATTTTCATCTAATTTTGAAAAGATAAGATCTTCATCATCAAATTCATCACTTATATCCCCTACAATTTCTTCAATAATATCTTCAAGAGAAATAAGTCCGCTGGTACCGCCATATTCATCTACCACAATGGCCAGGTGATTCTTTTTAATTTTGAAATCATTTAAAAGGTCGTCCAGCTTTTTATTTTCAGGGACAAAATAAGGCTCTCTTAGCAAGGAAGTCCATTCGTAATGCTCCTCTTCGAGAAAAGGCAGAAGGTCTTTTACATATAAAATACCTGTAACATTATCTATGTTCTCCTTATATACAGGAATACGGGAATATCCATTTTCTATGATCTCCGGAATGATCTCACTATAATCCTGAGTTTCGTTAAGTGCAAAAATATCCATTCGCGGCCGCATTACCTGTTTGGTATCGGTATTTCCGAAAGAGACAATTCCACGTAAGATCTTTTGCTCCTCCTTGGTGGTGTCGTGCTGACTTGTTAGCTCCAGCGCCTGTGATAACTGATCAACGCTAAGCCCATGGCTCTTATTTCCCAGTCTTTGATGTATACCAATAGTAACCGCCCTCATTGGAATACTCAGGGGTGAAAACAGCTTATCGAGCACGTTAAGAGGGTAAGCCATAAGGTGCGAAAAAGCTACTTTGTTGCGGCTGGCGTATACCTTGGGCAAAATTTCTCCAAAAAGCAAGATGAGGAAAGTTACTACCACCACTTCCAGGAGAAACTGAAGATCTACTCCCATAAAGACCGTGTCAATATTTTCAAAGGCTGCATCGGTAAGGTTATCAAACAACAGGATAATAGCAATATTAATCATGTTGTTAGCAACCAGGATAGTGGCCAGTAATTTCTTCGGTTTATCGAGCAGGCTTATAACAATCTGTTCTTTTACGCTCCTCTTAGACTCTTCCACCTCAAAATCGGCCGGGGTAAGCGAAAACATTGCTACCTCGGCACCCGAAATTAGGGCAGAGCAAACCAGCAAAAGCATTGCCGTAACAACACCTAATAGCTGCGGAAGGTTATCAACAAAAAGAGGTATAAAACTGTCAGGATCGGGATCCAAATGTGTAACTTTTAATTAGACTTAGAACGGAAGATCATCCTCGTCCTCCTGTGTAAAACTCTGTGACTGATTGGTTGAAGGTGCATTCTGGCGCGGCTGGTTATATTGTTGCCCCTGCTGTTGTTGAGACTGCGACTGCCCATAACCGCCACCCTGGTTGCCTCCAGCGCCAGGCGCTGCAGCATCTTTGGGTGTCAAAAAGGTGAAATCTGTACACTGTATTTCGGTAGAATATCTTTCAATTCCTTTATCGTCCTGCCATTTTCTGGTCTTGATCCTTCCCTCAATGTAGACCTTATCGCCTTTCTTAAGGTACTTCTCACAGATCTCGGCAGCTTTATTTCGCACCACAACATTGTGCCATTCGGTATTTTCAACCTTTTGACCTGTAGTTTTATTGGTATAGACCTCATTGGTTGCCAAAGGAAAACGCCCAATAGATCCACCTCCTTCAAAATAGTGCATTTTCACATCGTCTCCCGTGTGGCCAATTAGCATTACTTTATTTAAGGTTCCGGTCATGGTTTGTTGTTTAAGTTACAATTTTAAAAATAGCAAATTACTCTTCAATCACCTTCCAAAAATGACATTTTTGAGAAGTTCTTTTTTAAAGAGCTTAAAAATCAAAGGTATCAATAAAATTTTCTATTAAAACCGGGACGGGTAATTTATTTACTTCAGCCATAGAGAGCGCTTCTTTGGGCAGCTCATCACATTTTACTATCCAGAATTTGGTGTAAATATGTTGATGGGAGAGCTTATGTACTACAGGCAAATCGTTGTACAGCACGGCATTCTTATCTATTGCCGAATATTCCGCAGGGACATCGGCCACAAGATTTTCAAGTTGCACTTCGGAAGCAGTTTCTACCAGCGGAAATTCATAAAGCCCTTCCCAAATGCCTTTTCCGCGACGTTGGTTCATGATAGTCTTTCCTTCTTCTGAAATATAGACGAGGTAGTTAAAATGCCTTTTTCTGATCTTCTGCTTCTTCAGCTTTACGGGCAGTTCACCTATTCGATGCTGATTGAAAGCCACACATGTGGTAACAAAAGGGCAGGAACCACAAAGCGGCCTGCGCGGCTTACATTGCTCTGATCCAAATTCTATTAACGCCTGATTGAAATTTGCAGGCTCGTCCTTATTAATAAGCTTTTGAGCCAGCTGCCGGAATTCTTTGATCCCCTGGCTCGAATTTGTTGGAGTATCTATACCAAAGAGGCGTGCCAAAACCCTGTAAACATTACCGTCTACTGCTGCCTGTGGTTCTTCATAACAAATTGAAGCTATTGCAGCCGCGGTATAATCACCCACTCCTTTTAACTTTACCAGTTCTTTATAGGAAGCAGGAAACCTTCCGCCGAGATCAAAAGCTATATATTTTGCAGTAAAATGTAAATTCCTGGCCCGGGAGTAATAGCCAAGCCCCTGCCAAAGTTTTAGCACTTCTTCTTCCGAAGCATTAGCTAAAGCCAAAACGTTGGGATAAGCTCTTAAGAACTTAAAATAGTAAGGTTTTCCCTGTTCAACCCGGGTTTGCTGAAGAATTATTTCACTAAGCCATATTTGATAAGGGTCTTTAGTTTTGCGCCATGGCAGATCCCTTTTATTCTCTAAATACCAGTTTATCAGCTCCTTATCGAAAGACATCAATCAATTTTCTTAAGTGCAATAATAATTCTTTATTCTCTTACTATTTAATGGGTTAGGATTAAAAAGTTGCGGATTTAATTCATATATTTGCCCCTCGAAAATTTACAAACCCTATTAATAAATTATACGAAAATGACGAAAGCAGATATCGTGGCAAAAATCTCCGAGAAACTAGGAATGGAGAAAGGAGATGTTCAGGCTACTGTGGAAACCTTTATGGAGGAGGTGAAAACTTCACTAGAGGCTGGCGACAACGTTTACCTAAGAGGATTTGGAAGCTTTATCATCAAAACAAGAGCCGAAAAAACCGGAAGAAACATTTCCAAGAATACCACTATAAAGATTCCTGCACATAATATTCCGGCTTTTAAACCTGCCAAAGTATTTGTTGAAGGCGTGAAATCTAACGTTGAGGTAAAGTAATTCCCTGCCCGTAGGCAGAAACAAAATAAATTTAATTAATTAAAAAGTCACACTATGCCAAGTGGTAAAAAGAGAAAAAGACATAAGGTAGCTACGCACAAGCGTAAAAAAAGAGCAAGAGCTAACCGCCACAAGAAAAAGAAGTAGTTTTCATACTACTTTTTTTGTTTAAAACGTTCTTTGAAATCGAAATTCAAATTTAGGTTCTCTGAGCTTGAATTTCCTCAGGATTTTTAAAAACCCTGTGAATTTTATTGTTTAATCCATCCGCCACATGCGGAATAAAATCAATTTAGAGTGAACAAAGAGTTAATTATTAGAACCGGTTCCTCTGCTGTAGATTTTGCCTTATTAAAAGATGGAAAACTAATAGAACTCAACAAGGAAGAAGACGACAGTAATTTTGCGGTGGGAGATATTTTTCTCGCAAAAGTGCGAAAAACTGTCCCCGGCTTAAACGCCGGCTTCGTAAATGTAGGCTATACAAAAGATGCATTCTTGCATTATCATGACCTTGGCCCGCAGGTACTTTCTTTGCTGAAGTTCATAAAACGTGTAAGCACAGGTAAATTAAAGGATTATTCCCTTAAGGATTTTCCTTTAGAAAAAGATATTGATAAGGACGGAAGCATTGCAGATGTCTTAAAATCAAATCAATCGCTACTGGTACAGGTAGTAAAAGAGCCAATATCAACCAAAGGCCCAAGAATAAGTTCTGAACTTTCCCTTCCGGGCCGTTACATCGTACTGGTTCCTTTTTCCAATCGCGTTTCTGTTTCTCAAAAAATAGAAAGCAAAGAAGAAAAGGACCGCCTAAAACGACTTGTAAAAAGTATTAGACCTAAAGGCTTTGGAATTATTGTACGTACCGTAGCAGAAGGCAGAAAAGTAGCAGAACTGGACAACGACCTTCAGAATTTAATGAGTCGTTGGACAGGAATGTGTAAAAAGCTGTACAAAGCACCTCATCCCTCAAAAGTATTGGGAGAATTGAACAGGGCATCTTCTATTCTTAGAGATGTCTTTAATGATTCATTTACCTCTATTTGTGTAGACGATGAAACCTTGTACACCCAAATTAAAGATTATGTGAGCGAAATTGCTCCAAAGAAAGAATCCATTGTAAAATTGTACGACTCAAATATTCCCATCTTCGAAAAATTTGGGATCGAAAGACAAATCAAAACTACTTTTGGCCGCACCGTTTCTATGAACAAAGGGGCATACCTGGTCATTGAGCACACCGAAGCCATGCACGTTATTGACGTGAATAGCGGAAACCGCTCCAACAAATCAAAAAACCAGGAAGACACCGCACTTGAGGTTAACCTTATTAGTGCTACCGAAATAGCCCGGCAACTGCGCCTTCGCGACATGGGAGGGATCATTGTAGTTGACTTCATAGACATGAACAAAGCTGAGAATAGAAAAGCTTTGTACGATCACCTTAAAGAGGAGATGAGTGACGACCGCGCAAAACATAAGATTTTGCCCCCCAGTAAGTTTGGACTTGTACAAATTACAAGACAACGGGTTAGACCCGAAATGAACATCAAAACCAGGGAGGAAAACCCCAATAAAAACGGGGAAGAAATTGAAGCTCCCATCGTTTTGGTCAACAGGATCAACCAGGATTTGCAAAAGCTTCTAAAGAAAGACTATAAAAAGATCACTCTAAGTGCACATCCTTTTATAGCAGCCTTTTTAACCAAAGGTTTTCCATCACCCCGCTCCAAATGGTTCTTCGACCATAAAAAGTGGGTTAAAATAGTACCAAGAGATGCTTACACGTATCTTGAATACCACTTTCACGACAATGCCGGGGAAGTGATTCAATAACAAAAAGAAACGCCTTTCATTTATTTGGGAGGCGTTTTTTTTTGTTCATAGTATTGAGATACTAGATATGAGAATTGAGATGAGTATTACATATCTTAGACCGCTTCGCTTTAAGATTTAAGCGCAAAAAACAAGATATTTTATCAATTTGTCTAAAGTTACTGCAGGCTTAAAATTGTATTTTTGACCTCCAATTTTGAATCATATATCTTGAACAAAGAAGCTGGAAAATCATATACCGTCAAGGAAGCCACTCTTAAGCTGATGCAATACTGCGCTTATCGTGACAGGTCACAGAAAGAGGTTGAGGATAAGCTTCTTGAAATGCGTATGATCCCTGCTGCCCGTGAAGAGATCATCATAAAACTGATGCAGGAAGATTTTCTCAATGAAGAACGTTTTGCCCGCAGTTTTGTACGGGGTAAATTCCGGATAAAAAAATGGGGGCGATATAAGATTCAGCAGGAGCTAAAAGCCAGGGATATCTCCTCTCCCATTATAAAACTGGCCATGACCGAGATTGAGGAAAGTGTTTACACAACCACACTCTATGAGCTTGCAGAGAAAAAACTCAATCTTCTTTCTGAAGAAGATAAGTTCAAACTAAAGAAAAAGCTGGGTGATTACCTCATCCGGAAAGGTTACGAAAGCTCCCTGGTCTATGAAGTTACAGAAGACCTTATATAGAATATAAGTTTTAAAAATGAGAGCCGGATTTACCCTTTTTAAAAGGTTTCTGCCCGTTTGTTCGTTCTTCTAACAGCCTGTTCGTTCTTGTAATCTATCCATTTCTGGCCTTTCCACCTGCGCATCGCATTATCAAAATGTCGCATAAAAAACAGGTTATATAGTGCTTTACCCAGGTTTTCAATATTTCTTGGTGCTGCACGCAGGCTCATAGAAAAACCCGGGGTGAGATAAGTCATTTGATGCCAGTAGCCTTCGGGCATGTAAAGCGTTTCTCCATGCCTAAGCTCGGTTACCATTCCTTTGGCTTTCCGAAGCGCAGGGAATTGATCAAAATCGGGGTTCATGAAGTCGATATCTTCGCGCGTAATAAGGGCATGAGGCACTTTATAAAGATATTTTGTTTCTGAAGGGGGAAAAAGAATACAGCGTTTCCTGCCATGAAAATGGAAATGCAGAATATTAGCATAGTCTATGTCGTAATGCATAAAGACTTTGGAATTCTCTCCGCCAAAGAACAGCATAGGGATCTGCTTGAGGATGCGCAGCCCTATTTTTGGAAAATGAAAATCCTTTTGAAGCCCAGGAACTTTGCGCAACAAATGGTAAAGAAAAATCCGATAGCTGGTGGGGCCTTTTTTGATAAGATCAATGTACTCGCTCATCTTCATATGAAGATGTGGCTCATTAAACTTATATTTTGAAGAAATAGTCTTTTTACCATCAAAAAGAGGCACGGTTTTATCTCCTGCCACCTCCCTGATGTATTCGAGATTCCATTTGGTATAAGCGGGCCAGTCTTCTATTAGCTGCTCTATAACCACCGGCTTTTGCGGTTTTACATACCTCTCTAAAAAGTCTTTTTTGGAGATCTTTTTTTCTCGTGGGATTTCAGCTAATTCAAGTCTCTCTTTCATCTTTCCCTATTTCCTGTTTAATAAAGGGCCTACATTATTCGTCTTCTGCCGGGCAGCAATAATTATCCATTTCAAGGCTCTTCTCACCGCTCCGGTTAAATTTAGTTGCCATGAAATAGTTACCTGATCAAAAATAATCAAAAGCCCCTGTTTAAAAGGTCAAAATTGGGAACTTTCTCTCATTTCTAATGAAGATGTCTTTGTAATATTTGAGATCAACGTTACTGGCCAAACCTAAATTACCGGAACCTCAGCCACCTATTTTTCCCTGTAGTACAAGTTCAGAATAGAATCGAGAGGTTCATTTTGTGAAAGCTTCGTCTTGAGCTTTTCAAGTACATTAGAAGAAATTAATTGTTTCAATGGCTGCTCAACCTGTTCAAAATTCTCAAAAGCATCCTGGAGCTGCCGGTCCCATTCCTCGTGATACTTCAAAAGATCATCGGGATAAACAGTATCACGACCGGTACCTTCATCTACCGCTTTAAAGGGTTCAGAAATGTTCAGATATCCGTAATCATCGGTCAATTGTTCTCCCGGCTGAATATCCCGAACGGCAACCTCAAAATCGTAAGCTGAAGAAAGACAATTGGCGTTGAAGCTATGGTTTACGTACTTGGCAAGATCCCAGCAAAGCACAAATTCCCCTTTATTATTCTGGAAGGAATATTTATCCACCTGCTCCTGTATGCCTGGGTGCATACGTTCTACCTCGCCGCCAGTAAGCACCCGATCTAGCGGATCCTGCACCCAGGTAATGGTTCCTTTTGGAATAAATTTTTTAGCCACTACCCCATAGCCAATAATCTCATTAATAAAACGCACTTCTGTATCTGGATGCATCATAAGCAACTGATTTTCTTTCTAAAGTACAAAAATTGGATTGGCAACGTAAAAAATTTTCAGCTTCAGGAATATTTTAAAAACCTCATATTCTGTAGCTTTCTGCGGAAGGTTTCAATAATACTTCCGAAGAAAAATGGTGGAAAGAAATTTAAATCAGCAAATAATAGCTTGTTTTGTTTAAAGCTGAAAAATTAATTTATAAGCAATCCAATTAACCCAGGTCACTTCAGCTTAAATTCATGTTTACAGTTTGTGCAGTGATAATTTCTTTTCATGTAGAGAGGCAGGGCAATTACCAGAAATGAGAGACAAAAAAAGAAGAAGGATTTAACACTTTTGACACTGGTAAAGATTTCAACTTTTGAGCTGTTACAATACGGGCAGCTAATTTGCCTGCCCTCATCATCAACAGAGTAATTACTAACAGCGGAAAGCACCCGAAGAGCCTCTTCCCGGTCTTCTTTGCGAACCCTTAGCTTCACCCCGCCAATGGCGTTGCTCACCAGCGGATCTGTGTCTATGGTGTGGTTATCTATCATGAAAGTTTGGATCCCTTCAGCCTCTAACCGGCCTTTAAGGATCTGGGCTTCCGCCGAATATTGAAAAACAGCAACGTTTGAAAATTCTTCTCTCATAATACCATTTTTAGAACTTCTGTTAAGCCTGAATAATCCCCTTTTGAATTGAAACTGTGTATTTTTAATGTTAACTTAGGCATTAGAAGCTAAGTTAAGAATAAAATGGAGCTACTGGACTTCGGTTTAAGAATTGGTGCGGCCCTGCTTGCAGGATTATTTATTGGAATAGAGCGGGAAATTCACAACAAGAACGCAGGTCTAAAAACCAATGCTTTGGTTTCCCTGGGAGCGGCAGTTTTTGTTCTTAGTTCCCTTAGTTTTGCCGGGGATGATTATGTTGATACCACAAGGGTAATTGGGCAGGTGGTGACAGGTATTGGCTTTATTGGTGCCGGGGTAATTTTGCACAAAGGGACAATTGTAAGGGGCCTCACCACAGCTGCAACCGTTTGGTGTAGCGCCGGGGCCGGATGCCTTGCTGCTATTGGAAAATTTAAAGAACTTTTTCTACTGGTTGCAGTAATTGTATTTGTCAATGTAGTCTTTAACCCGGTAGACCGTTTTATATCAAAGGTCTTTGGTCATGAAGAGGAAGAGAAGATAGATGACTAATGTTTTTCTTTGTCATGATCCATGTTTCGGGGCAGGCTAATGTTTTTACCAGTTTTTCTGTATTTGCCTTCCAGATCATCCATAATGGTCTTTTCCCAAAGTTTATTTCCTTTAATGTAAGAAGCCTTGCCTATAAGATGGGCCCCAACTGGAGCAGTTAATAGGATAAAAATTATAACTGCCAAAACGCGGGTGGTTGTTGAGAGGTCATTAAAGTAGACGGCTGCAGCCAGTAAGATCAACCCTATACCTAAAGTTGCTGCTTTGGTGGTCACTGCCATTCTAAGATAGGTATCGGGCATTCGCAGGATTCCAACACCGGCCAACAGTACAAAAAGAGTTCCCAGGGTTGCTATAATTCCTATAATTGTATCTACTATCATTTGTCCCTGTCTTTACGTTTTTGAATATAAAAAGAGTACGCCACCGTAGCCAAAAATCCAATAAGGGCCAAGATTAATGCGATATCTAAAAAAGTGGGTTGATGAGATAGGATGCTGTACACGGCTATAACACCAATTCCCATGGTTACCAGCAGGTCTACTGCCACTACCCTGTCGGAGATTGTGGGCCCTTTAAAGAACCTGAAGAAAACCAGCAAGATCGCAATAGATAGTGCCGGCAGGATTATATAATATAAATAATCGTCTAATGTCATGAAGAGATCTCTAAAATGCGTTTTTCAAATCCGTTCTTGATTTCCCTGATGAATTCTTCCCTGTTTGTGATATACATGGAATAAACGTACAGCACCTTTTTATCTTCAGAAACATCAAGGCTAAGCGTTCCCGGAGTAAGCGTGATCATATTGGCCAATAAGGTGATTTGCGCATCAGACTGTACGTCAAGAGGCACTCCCACAATACCGGGCGTCATATGCAGCTTTGGTGTACCTACTTCCCAGGCCACCTGTACATTTGCCTTTACCAGCTGGTAAAGAAAGTAAAAGAAAAAGCCAATAAGTTTTGGCACCAGCTTAAAATACCTGGCACGGCCGCTGCCACGGGTGATGATAAAAAGCACAAAATAACTGAGGATAAATCCGAATAAAATATTGGCAATAGTAAAGCTTCCGGTAAGCGCAACCCAGATAAATGTGAGGAGTAAATTTGCTAAAAACCGGTTTTTCATCTTCTTTTATTTACTTAGTACCGTATTAATATATTCCTGATTGTCCATAAGTTCAAATGCAATCCTTTCAGCCAGATTTTGAATATTCCCTGCCCCAAATCCAAGATAAAGACTTACAATAGAAAGGAGAATAATTGGCGCCAGCATTTGAGTCTTTTTAATATTAGTTAACTTATTAAAGTACGGAAAATTCCGCACTTCAGGCAATTTCTCTCCTGTCTTCCAAAACACTTCTCCCCATAGCTTAATAATTACAACCAGGGTTATAAAGCTGGCAAAAATTATAGCTCCTATCACTATGAAATTCTCTGTGAACCATCCTTCAGAAATTAAAGAAAGCTTGGGCCAGAAACCTGATAAAGGCGGAATCCCCACCAGTGAAAACAGCGGTATTGCAAACAGCAGGCTTAACTTTGGATGATCGGCGTAAAAATCTCCCAGTTTCCTGATGTTGTGGTTTGCCTTGATCTTGTAGATCACCCCACTCATCATAAACAGGTTTGTTTTTACCATAATATCGTGAATAAGGTAAAAAATAGCTCCTGCTATGGCCATTTCGGTCATCATTCCCAGACCGGCTATCATATAACCTATATGGCAAATCACCAGGTAAGAAAATATCTTCCGGATGTTATTCTGAACAATTGCACCTACAGCACCACTAAAGAGCGTAAGAACGGCTACAGCGAGCAGAACGTTCTGCAGGAATGGGTCTACTTCAAAAATGAGCGTAAACACCCTTATCAAAGCGTATACCCCTACTTTGGTAAGTAAGCCCCCAAAAATGGCAGAAACAGCCGATGGCGGGGTGTGATAAGAGGCCGGCAGCCAGAAGTAAAGCGGAAACAGCGCCGATTTAATTCCGAAGCCAACTAAGAACAATAATGCATTTACCTGCACAAGAGTACGATTCTCTACTGCTGCAACCTTTGATGCAAGATCGGCCATGTTAAGGCTTCCTGTGAGTCCGTACAGAACTGCTATGGCAGTAAGAAATACAATTGAAGCCAAAATGTTAAGTGTGAAATATTTTACAGCCCCTTCAAGCTGTGCCTTCTCGCCCCCAATGGTGAGCAAGACAAAAGAGGTGATAATGATAATCTCAAACCACACATAGAGGTTAAAGATATCACCCGTAAGAAAAGCACCGTTTAACCCCAGCAACAGAAAATGAAAAATAGGGAAAAAACCGAATTTTAAACGGGCCGGGATGACAGATCCGGCCGAGAAGCTGGACACTGCAACACCTGCAATAGCAGTAAGCAAGACAAGGGTTGCTGCAAAAGTATCGGCTACAAAGGTTATACCGAATGGCGCCTCCCAGTTTCCTGCCTGTATAGAAAGTGTTCCTCCCTGCCACACCGTAACAAACAACCATATGGCCACTCCCAGGTTTATTAGGCTTCCAAATATGCTTACCACTCTTTGCCACCTAATTCGGCTCCAAAAGAACATGAGCACAATTGCCAGAAGCATTTGTGTTATAAGGGGATAAATAACTAACTGTTCGATCATGAGTATTCGTCTGTTGCGTTCATTTCATCAAGATCATCGGTCTTCACCACTTTATGGGCTCTTTTTACAAGCACAATAGCAAATGACTGCAAACCAAAACTGATGACAATAGCTGTAAGTATAAGTGCCTGCGGAAGCGGATCGGAATAAGCTTCAAGAAAAACTTTTGAATCTCCGGGGATGATAGGTGGTGAGCCTTTGGCTATGCGACCAAGAAGGAAAATAAGCAGGTTTGCTCCATTTCCTAAAAGGATAATGCCAATAATAAGCTTCACTAAACTGCGCCTAAGAATCATATAGATGCCCGAAGCATACAGCGTACCCACCATGATCGCTAAAAGTACTTCCATAGGTTATACAGATTCAGATATAGTGAATATAATAGTTAAGGTCACTCCCAGTACTACCAGGTAAACGCCAATATCAAAAAACAGGGCCGATCCTAAATTTCCCACTATGGGTAAATGATGAGGATACCATAAACCGGTCATAAGGGGTTTTCCTGCAAAGATGATGGGAGAAACACCACTTAAAAAAGATACGGTCAACCCTGTAGGCATTAAAAACCCGGGATGAAATCTTATCAGCTGCCGTGTATCTCCAAGTCCGTTTGCAAAAGCATGCAGTACAAAGGCAATAGAAGCAATCAAACCGCCCACAAAGCCTCCACCCGGCAGGTAATGACCTCTAAGCAGTATGAATACCGAGAACACAAGAAGCAACGGCAACATATAATTGGAAGCGGTACGTAGTATAATTGTCTTCATGTTTTAATCTTTTAGTTCCCTGTCATCTCTTTTCAACCTAAGCTTAAGCAGGCTGAATACTCCTATGGCTGCTATGGTAAGCACCGATATTTCCATTAGCGTATCAACCCCTCTAAAATCTACCAGGATAACGTTGACCACATTCTTCCCTTTTGCCATGACATAGGCATTATCTGCATAGAAATTACTCACTTCTTTGTTCACCGGTTCTCCCAGGACTTCAAGAGCGATGAGTGTAATAAGAATACCAAAAGAAACTGAGAGTACCCCGTCTATGGCTTTCATCTTATAATCGGAGATTGAAAGATACTTCGGCAGACTCGAAAGTACCAAAACAAATAATATCACCGTAAGGGTATCAATAGAGAACTGCGTCATGGCAAGGTCGGGTGCGCTGTATATCACAAACATGAGGCATATAGCATAGCCCACAACCCCCATGGCTACCACGGCTGTTAATCTCGACCTCGCCCCTACCACAAAAAGGATTGCCAGGAACATGATTCCCATGATAATCATTTCATAATAGGTCATTCTTGAGAAGGAAGAGAAATCTATAGGTATCCCGTCATGGTCAGAAAAAAGAGAATATCCTACCAGCACCACCAGGAACAGTATGATTGTGGAAACGTAATTCCGAAGAAAACCATTTTGGAAGATGCGCGTCCACCAGTTTGAAAACGTCCTGAAACTATTTCCGAAGTTGTTTACCAGAGTAAGAGGCGCAATAAAGTCAAATCGTGCCACACCTTTTTCTTTGGCTTTAGATGGTTTTACAAGAAAGTACAGGAGAAAACCGACTCCCAGGGTAAGAGCACTTAATCCCAATACGGTGTTGAAACCGTGCCACAACTTGAGATGCAGCTCAGAATCATCTATTCCCACTGCATTTACTACCGGCTGAACCAGTGGCCCGTCTATGAGGCCGGGAAAAATACCCACGATCAATCCAAGCACCGCAAGGATCACCGGGGGAAGCCACATAAGAAAACTTGGCAGGTGCACTTTTGAAAAACTTTCAGGAAGCGTACCTGTAAAAGGTTTTATTCCGGCAACAAAGCCTGCATAAAGCACCAGGATATTTGTGGCTATAGCTAAAACTGTAAGCACTATGGCCCAGGAGCCCATATGAAGTGTAGATTCATAAACCAGGTCTTTTCCTACAAACCCCACAAAAGGCGGCATTCCCGCACTGGATAGTGCAGCCAGAAAACCTGCAATTGCAACAGGGAACATCACTTTACGCAATCCGGCAAGACGAGTGACATCTCGCGTACCCGTTTCGTGATCAATAATACCTGTTACCAGGAATAAAGTTGCTTTATAGAGGGCATGAACAATGATATAAACAGCCGCAGCCGTTAAAGCATATTCTGTTCCCAACCCTATAAGAAAGACCAGGAGCCCCAGAACCGCAATGGTAGAATAAGCCAAAACTCCTTTAAGATCGGTCCTGAAAAGAGTATGTACAGCAGCATAGAACATGGTAATTCCCCCCACAGTAATAAGCGTGGTATTCCAAATATCCTCTCCTCCCAATACAGGTGTAAATCTCAACAAAAGATAAATCCCTGCCTTGACCATGGTAGCCGAATGCAGGTAAGTAGATACCGGAGTTGGCGCCTTCATAGCTCCCGGAAGCCAAAAATGAAATGGAAACTGTGCCGATTTTGTGAAAGCTGCCCCAAAAATGAGAAGGACAATCCAGAGGTAAGATTCGCTTTGAATAATGCTGTCGCTAAGCCCCACCATCTCACTAATACTGTAAGTCCCTGCCACGCCTCCCAGCAATAGTGCCCCGGCCAGTAAAAGAAACCCTCCAGATCCTGTTATGGCAAGAGCAAGCACAGCCGATTTTCGTGAGGCTTCACTTGTATTATTAAACCCAATAAGAAAAAAGGAACTTATACTTGTCAACTCCCAAAAGATAAACATAGAGAGCAGGTTGTCGCTCAAAACAAGGCCCAGCATGGCACCCATAAACATACTAAGATACCCATAAAACCTGTCCAGGTAATCATGCCCCTTTAAGTAGGCCGCGGTATAGGCAAAAACCAGGAAACCAATTCCTGTAATTAATAGTGAAAACAGCAGGGAAAGCCCATCGAGAGCAAAGTCGAGATTGAGCCCCAAACTTGGCACCCACTCGTAATTGGCCCTTATCACCTCGCCATTGGCTACCTGTGGGATAAACGAAAGAAAGTACAGGAACAACACCAGCGGAACGAGTGATGAAAGTACAGCAAGTTTACCTTTGAAAAATTTTCCGGCAAAGACCAGGAAAATGGAAAAGATAAAACCTAAAAGTATAGCTGAAAGCATAGGGAACGTTCAAATAACTGGAAAGACAAATATAGCAGGAAAAACTGAGGATTTAAACCCATTGACGCTTTTTACGGCTACCGAATTTCAAAAAATTGTGAGATTTATGTACAAAAAATGTGGAGGAAGTTGTCTTTTATTTAATTCGGGGGAACTACAACAGCTTCTGCAGCAGAAATTTTCTTTCTGAAACTCAGGTACTTTCAAACTACAAAAGATCTGCTGCTGCTCAAGCAACAGATAATTCCTTCAGGAGCAGCAGTCTCCCCAAATTTTTCTATTTTCAGGCAAAATTTTTTCTATGCGTATCCTTATCCTTTTTCTCCTTGCAACTTCCGTTTGTTTTGCTCAGAAAAACACCTACCGAATTTCGTTTGAAAATGCAGAACACCACGAGGCCAACATTAAAATTTCATTTCCCGATCTTGAGCAGGATAGCCTTACCGTGCGAATGAGCCGCACCTCTCCCGGCCGTTATGCCCTGCATGAATTTGCCAAAAATGTCTACGGGGTAAAGGCAACAAACTCTAAAGGGGAACAACTGGAGATTTTAAGACCCGACCCCTACTCCTGGATTATTACAGGTCACGACGGACAGGTAAATCTTGAATATATTCTCTTCGGAAACCGCGCTGACGGGACTTATACTCAAATTGACCAAACCCACGCGCACCTTAATATTCCCGCCACTTTTATGTATTCAGAATCTCTGAAGCAAAGGCCTGTAGAAGTCATTTTTGACACCCAACAATTTCCTGATTGGAAGATCGCAACCCAGCTGAAGCAAATTGACGGCAATACATATTACGCCCCAGATCTTTATTACTTCATGGACAGCCCTACTGAAATCAGCAATTTTGACAGCAGGGAATTTGAAATTGACGGGCAGGTGGTAAGATTTACACTGCACCACCCCGGTACTTCTCAGGAATTTGATGAATACTGGGAAAAGACCAAAGAAATAGTAAGACAGCAAAAAGCCATTTTTGGAGAGTTACCAGAATTTGACTTCAAAAAATATACTTTCCTGGCCTGTTATATGCCACAGGTTTCTGGCGACGGTATGGAACACAGGAACAGCACGGTCTTAACCAGTACATCAAGCCTGGCAGAAGGCGGAATGGATGGCAACATTGGCACTGTTACACACGAGTTTTTTCATGCCTGGAATGTGGAAAGGATACGACCCCAATCTCTTGAACCTTTCGATTTTACTGAAGCTAACATGAGCGGCCTCCTATGGTTTGCCGAAGGATTCACCAGCTACTACACCGGGCTCACCCTTACCCGCGCAGGAATAATCACTCCTGAAGCTTATGCCAAAGGCCTCAACGGCACCTTCAATTACGTGTGGAATTCTCCTGCACGAACATATTTTAACCCGGTAGAGATGAGCTATCAGGCGCCGTTTGTAGATGCAGCGGCTTCTATTGATCCTGTAAACAGGGAAAATACATTTATCTCCTACTATTCCTACGGAAGCATGCTCGGCCTGGCTCTCGATTTACAGCTGCGTCAAAAAGGGCAAAATCTTGATGCTTTTATGCAACTGGTTTGGGAAAAATACGGCGAACCCGAAATTCCGTATGAGCTGGAAGATCTTCAGGATGTGCTTGCCGCATACGCAGGAAGTGATTTTGCTGAAGATTACTTCGGAAAGTACATCTACAACAGCGAAATGCCGAATTATGAACAACTACTAGCTGAAGTTGGACTCCTTCTAAAAAAGGATTCCAAAAATGCCATTTTTGGAGCCTCAGTTCAAAAGGATGATGAAGGTTTCTACATAAGCAGCAATCCGAAGAAGAATGCTCCAGCCTACAAGGCCGGACTCGATATTGGCGACCGGATTTTATCTGTAAATGGCACCACTCCCAAAGCAGATAGCTCCTGGGAAGATGAATTCGGGCAGTATAAACCGGGAGACCAGCTAAAACTTGAAATTGAACGCTTCGGAAAGAAGATGCTCAAAAATGTCATTTTAGAAGCCGATCCTACTTTTGAAATTTCCATAGATGAAGATGCATCTCCTGAAGCTGTAAAAGCAAGAAAGGAATGGTTGTCAGCAAAATAAAGTTTTGAGCTGTTGGCAATTAAATTTTGACCTATGGCTTGGTTCTACAGAAAAGCCTGGGCTAAAGACCTTACACCTCAATTTAATTTTGCCCCGGACTGAAGCCCGGGGCAGTTTATTATGAAGAATGTCGCTCCTCTGGAGCTCATTTTGTAGCGCATTGCTCTTCTACTATAAATATGCCGCCTCTCCGAGGCTCAAAAAAGCTCCGGAGGAGCGACATATTTATAGAAGAATCATCTTTTAAAAAAGGAACTTCTTAGGATTCGCCGCAGACCAATAAACATAGATGCCCTCCGGATCCAGCCGGAGGATAAAGAAAAATTCCTTCAAAGGGTCTTAACCCAAAAATGCTTCAAAGCTCCGGAGGAGCGACATATTTATAGCAAATCAAGAGCTTTTCGAAAATTGAGCTCCAGAGGAGCGGCATACTCTAGCAGGTTTATATTTTTTACAAACAAAAAACCCGTTGCTTTCACAACGGGTTTTTTAATATATTTTATTTCAGCTTAATCAGCCAGGACAATGACTTTATTGTCTTTCATCTCAACCACTCCACCTTCCACTGAAAGGATTAGAATCTTACTGTCAGTTGCATCTCTTTTGAAGCTTTTGGCAAGATCTTCAGAATTTACCGGATGAGAATGTGTAAAAACTTTGATCTCTCCTTTGGAAAGCACCGAAACTATGGGGGCGTGGTTGTTCAACATCTGGAACTGCCCTTCAACTCCCGGCACACTCACAGAATCAACTTCTGCACTAAGCAAAACGGCTTCAGGAGTAACTATTTCTAAATACATAATTATCTAAATTACAAATTTCAAATCCCAAATTCCAAGAGCTTGTTCTTTTGGAATTTGGAATTTGTGTATTGGGATTTCTCCGCTTATGCTTCAGCTAACATTTTCTCACCGGCTTCGATAGCCTCTTCGATAGTACCTTTAAGGTTAAAGGCAGCTTCGGGCAGGTGATCAAGCTCTCCATCCATGATCATGTTGAATCCTTTGATGGTGTCTTTAATGTCTACAAGTACTCCTTTAAGACCTGTAAACTGCTCGGCTACGTGGAACGGCTGAGAAAGGAAACGCTGCACCCTTCTTGCGCGTGACACGGCCAGTTTATCTTCTTCAGAAAGTTCTTCCATACCAAGAATGGCAATGATATCCTGAAGTTCTTTATATCGCTGTAGTAACTCTTTTACTCTCTGAGCACAATTATAATGATCGGCACCAAGAATATCAGCTGTAAGGATACGTGAAGTAGAGTCAAGAGGATCTACCGCAGGGTAGATACCAAGCTCGGCAATCTTACGTGAAAGTACAGTTGTTGCATCAAGGTGGGCAAAGGTCGTAGCCGGTGCCGGGTCTGTCAAGTCATCTGCAGGCACGTAAACCGCCTGTACAGAGGTAATAGATCCATTTTTGGTAGAAGTAATACGCTCCTGCATCGCACCCATCTCGGTTGCAAGTGTAGGCTGGTACCCTACCGCAGATGGCATACGTCCAAGAAGTGCAGACACCTCAGAACCAGCCTGGGTGAATCGGAAGATGTTATCTACGAAGAAAAGTACGTCTTTCCCCTGTCCTTCTCCTGCTCCATCACGGAAGTATTCAGCAATGGTAAGACCAGAAAGAGCCACACGAGCACGTGCCCCTGGAGGTTCGTTCATTTGCCCGAACACGAAAGTAGCTTTAGAATCTAAAAGTGCATTTTTATCTACTTTTTGAAGATCCCATCCGCCTTCTTCCATAGAATGCATAAAGTCTTCTCCATATCTAATAATTCCAGATTCAAGCATCTCTCTCAAAAGGTCATTCCCTTCTCGTGTTCTTTCTCCAACTCCTGCGAATACAGAAAGACCTCCGTGTCCTTTTGCGATGTTGTTAATTAGTTCCTGGATAAGTACTGTCTTACCAACCCCTGCACCTCCAAAAAGGCCAATTTTACCTCCTTTTGCGTAAGGCTCAATAAGGTCAATAACCTTGATCCCGGTAAATAATACTTCAGTAGAAACAGATAGATCTTCAAATTTTGGAGCCTCTCTGTGAATTGGCAAACCATTCTCTGCGGCTTTGGGTATATTCCCAAGTCCGTCAATAGCATCACCAATCACGTTGAACAAACGACCAAAAACTTCCTTACCAATTGGCATCTGGATAGGCGCTCCAGTTGCAAGCACCTCAACCCCCCGGCTCAAACCATCGGTAGAATCCATAGAAACTGTTCTTACTGTTTCTTCTCCAATGTGAGATTGAACCTCAAGAACCAATACAGATCCATCTTTCCTGGTAATTTCAAGTGAATCATAGATCCTTGGCAATTCAGCATTCTCTGTGTCAAACTTAACGTCAACAACAGGGCCGATAACCTGTGCAACTTTACCTGTAACTTTAGACATTATCTATTCCTTTAATATTGAGTTTTTATAAATACCTAAAAAAGAACCAGTAACAACTTTTAAACCTTCATAAAAAGCCGTTGTCTTTTTCAGGCTGCAAAGATAGTTTTTTTGTATAAAAGTCTCTAAGAGAAATAATAACTTTTTCACTAAAGCGCAATCTGGATCTCCTCAAATTAAAAAATACCTTCCAAAAATGTCATTTTTGGAAGGTATTAAAGAAAGAAAGTCCGCAGGAGTTGCGGACTTTCAGAAAAACTTCAGCAATAAAATTTTATTCTACTGTAACCGATTTTGCAAGGTTCCTTGGCTGG
>Ga0098067_1000217_pt1 | contig 23684 bp, 21 predicted proteins | sample 26_taG_FD_92578 | JGI IMG/M metagenome (GOLD analysis project Ga0098067, IMG submission 92578) | Marine viral communities from Cariaco Basin, Caribbean Sea - 26_WHOI_OMZ | ecosystem: Environmental > Aquatic > Marine > Oceanic | place: Caribbean Sea: Cariaco Basin | collected 2014-11-09
CGGCTTTCAGCGCGTCGACCGCGTCCTGAACCTGCGCCACGGCGGCGTCGATCTTGGCCTTGCGGTCGTCGAAACTGTCCATGTGCTGCATGGCGCCCTGATAGGCCTGGATGCCGCGATAGGTCAGGTTGTCCGCCGCAACGACCGCCTTGGCAATCTCGACCACCGCAGGCGTGGTGGTCACACCGCAGCGTCCGGCGCCGCAGTCGATTTCCACGAAGACGCCCAGCCGGGTGCCCGCCTTGACGGCGGCCGCCGACAGGTCCGCGACGTTGGCGATATCATCGACGCAGACGATCACCTCGCCGCCGCTCAGCCTGGGCAGTTGCACCAGCCGCGCGATCTTGCCCGGATCGCGGACCTGGTTCGACACAAGGATTTCCTGGATGCCCGCGCGGGCAAAGACCTCGGCCTCGGACACCTTCTGGCAGCAGACACCGACGGCACCGCCCAGCTCCATTTGCAGCTTCAACACGTCGACTGATTTGTGCATCTTGCCATGAGCGCGGTGCCGCATGCCGTGCGCCTTGGCATAGTCACCCATCTTCTTGATGTTGCGTTCAAGCGCGTCGAGATCCAGCACCAGAGCAGGCGTTTGGATATCGTCCGCATCCATGCCCGGCTTGGCGGGAATGTCGAAACCAACTTCGTAGGCGTCCAGGTCAATCATGTCTTTCATGGGAAGTCTCCTTTTCAGCCCTGCATCCAGGGCAGTTTGTCCAGGTCGACGTTGCCGCCGGTGATGATCACGCCGACGCGCTTGCCTTTGAAGGCGTCGGGATTCTTGAGAATGGTGGCGAGCGGCACGGCACTCGAGGGTTCCATCACGATGCGCAGGTGCTTCCAGATCAGCTTCATCGCATCGACGATTTCCTGTTCCGAGGCGGTGAAGATCTCGGACACGTGGTTCGACACGAAATTCCAGGTCAGGTCCTTGAGCGGCACCAGTAGACCGTCAGCGATGGTCTTGGGCGCATCATCGGCAATGATGTGACCCGCCTTGAAGCTGCGATAGGCGTCGTCGGCCTGTTCCGGCTCGGCGGCAATCACCTTAGTCTCCGGGGCAAGCGTCGACAGCGTCAGGCAGGTGCCCGAGATCATCCCGCCGCCCCCAATGGGAGCCACCACCATATCCAGCCCGTCGGTCTGCTCCATGAATTCCTTGGAACAGGTGCCCTGCCCCGCGACTACGCGCGGATGGTTGTAGGGATGCACGAAATCACCACCCGTCGCGGCCTGCACCTCGGCAAAGGTCGCCTCGCGCGAGGAGGTCGACGGCTCACATTCGGTGATCACGCCGCCATAGCGACGCACCGTGTCTTTCTTGGCCTGCGGCGCGGTGCGCGGCATGACCACGTTACAGGGGATGCCACGCAACATGGCTGCGTAGGACAGGCACGACGCATGGTTGCCCGACGAATGGGTTGCGACCCCTTTAGCGGCCTGAACTTCATCCAGGCCAAAGACCGCATTCGTGGCCCCGCGCACTTTGAAGGCGCCCGGTTCCTGAAAATTCTCGCATTTGAAGAACAGCTCGCAACCCGCAAGATCGCTCAGATAGTCCGATGTCCGCACCGGCGTGCGCCGGATATGCGGGGCGATCCGTTCATGCGCAGCAAGCATGTCGTCGTAGGTTGGTACGTCCATCACACTACTCCCTGCACTTGCAGAGGAGTCGTGGCACCGTAGTTCACGGCGGCTGCTTTGTTGACTGTCCGCGACTCTGCAACCTTTTCGGCCACCATTTCGGCGGTAACGGCAGACAGCGTCCAGCCAAGACGACCGTGCCCGGTATTGTAGAACACCCGGTCGCGGGCGCCCTGCCCGACCTTCGGCATCATGTTCGGCATCATCGGACGAAGGCCCGCCCAAGGGATCGCGTGTTCGGTGCTGACCCCGGGGAAGAACCGTTCGCACCACTTCACCAGCGGGCGTACCCGGTCATCCCGGATGTCGAGGTTATATCCGTTAAACTCAGCCGTGCCGGCGATGCGGAACCGGTCCTTGCCCAGACGGCTGGTCACGACCTTGGCCTCGTCATCGAGCAAGCTGATCCAGGGCGCGGACTGCTGGCTTTCCTCGTCATCAAGGCGAACGGTGATCGAATAGCCTTTGACCGGATAGACATTCACCCGGTCGCCAAGCTGCGCCGCGATGGTCCGGCTTTCGACACCCGCACAAACGACGATCGCGTCGAAAGTTTCGGTCTGACTTTCGTTGTTCCGGCTCCAGGTCAGGCGGACCTCGTTCTTGTCTACCTTCAGCGCATCGACATCAGTGCCAAAGCGCAAAACCGCCCCACCTTTCTCGATGGATTTGGCAAGACCCGTCGTGTAGCGGTGAATGTCGCCGGTGAAATCGCTCTCGGTGTAGTAGCCGCCGTAGAAATCGCCGCTCAGCGCCGGCTCGATCAGGCGGACCTCTTCGGGCGCCACCGCGCGGCGCTCGAGCCCGCCTTCGGCGAGCAGCTCATTGACCTGGGTGGCGTGATCGAACTCTGCCTTGGTCGTATAGATGTGCAGGATGCCACGGTTCTCGCAGTCGAAATCGAACCCATGACGCTCCGCCTTTTCCCGTAGCAGACCCCGCGCAGCAATCGCCATGCGAGTCGTCTCGACGGTGTTCGCCCGGTACTGCGGGATCGACGCCACGAACTCGGCCATCCAACTGTATTTGTGCCAGCTCGGCTTGGGGTTGACGAGAAGCGGCGCGCCCCGGGTCATCATCCATTTCATGCCCTTGAAAACCGTGGACCAACGGTTCCAGGTTTCGGCATTCGAGGCCGACAACTGCCCCCCATTGGCGAAAGATGTCTGCATCGCGGCATAACGATTGCGATCGAACAAGGTGACGTCATAGCCCCTGTCCATCAGGCTCGAGGCTGTGGTTACGCCGGTAATTCCGGCGCCGATTACGGCAATTCTGGTCATGGCATCCTCCCGCGACCCAAGGTTTCGTCCTGCCGGATGACAGGTCCAATCCCCTATGTCGCGGGATGCGGAGGCTCCACAGCGCGCTTCAGACGCCCATGCTAATCACAGTCCTTTTGCCTGAGAGGTTCCGGGGGGTTGCTCCTTCGGCGCCGAGTGATCGGCCTCTCCTGTGACAGCTTGGTAGGCTGCAATAGGTCTAGACTGACATTAGTTTCACGTCAAGACTATTTTAGACTGCATCTTTTTGTGGTTCTTTGGCGAGTGCATTTCGGTAGTCTTCCGAGGTCACCCAGGCCCCAAGACGGGCAAGGATTTCGTTGAACGCCCGCATCTCCTGTGACGATAGCGGGTCCGTCAGGATCACCTCTAGCCGATCAGACAATCGGCGTGCCACTTGTCGAACCTCCTTGCCCTTTGCCGTTGTGGAGAGCAGGAAAACGCGCGCGTCTTCGGTTGAGTTTTCTCGTTCGATCAGACCGGCGCTGATCAAATTCTGGATGATTCTCGACGTCAAGCTTCTGTCGAAACCTGTTATTTTTGCGATTTCTGCGAAAGTCGTGCCCGGCCTATCATCGATCAAACGCAGCACGCGCAGATCGCGTATCCGACATCCCGTCTCTCGCAGAAAAATCTCGTCGTTGGCCTGAATCGCTTCTTGGGCGACGATGTTCAGTCTGTACGTCAGGCGCTCATTCTCGAATGTCTTGTCGGTCTGCACGATCCGCTTCTCCTGTCGTCGATACCAAAAAGGTATCACGTCTTACCCTGATTTCTACACGAAATAGTCTTAACAAGAAACTATCTTGCCGGACAAGTATCTCCGTGCAATATTCTCAAATTGAGATGAATCGGAGCCCGCGAAGATGTTTCCCACCTGGTACGAGACGCAACGCAATACGTCAAAAGAATGGCTGCAGACCCTGCATCGCCACCCGGAAATCGGCTTCGAAGAGGTGCGGACGGCGGCCTTTGTCGCGGAGCGGCTGACCGACCTCGGTTACACTGTAGTGACTGGCATCGGCGGCACGGGCGTCGTCGGGACCTTGCATGGTCAAGATGCGTCACCTGCTGCACCAGGACGTTGTATTGCCTTTCGGGCAGAACTTGATGCTCTACCGATGAAGGAGAAAGCCTCGGTCAGCTACGCGTCCGAAATTCCCACCCGGTTTCACGGCTGCGGGCATGACGGACACATGGTCACCGCACTCACCGCCGCCGCCTATCTCGCGGCGCATCGGGATTTCGACGGTACAATTCGCTTCATCTTCCAGCCTGCCGAAGAACTCCTCACCGGTGCACGCGCAATGATCGCAGACGACCTCTTCGAGCGGTTCCCCTGCGATGAGATCTACGCCTTGCACAACTCGCCGGACCTTCCAGTGGGTCAAGTCGGTGTGCCAGCGACAGCGGCCCTGTCTTCTGCGGACAACATCGATATCACGATCCGGGCGCAAGGTGCGCATGGGTCGATGCCGCATACCGGGCAGGATGCCGTCGCAGCTGCCGCCCATCTGATCTCATCCGTTCAGCAGGCCGCCACGCGCAGCTTTGACGCACGCCACACAGGAGTGATTTCCTTTGGCCTGATCCAAGGCGGTACGGCCCGCAATATCCTGCCCGATACAGTCCGGATCGAGGGGACAATGCGCACGACGGCGACCGAGGTGCGCGATACGCTGGCCGATTTGTTGCAGGACGCGGTGCGCGCGACCGAGCTGATCTTTGGCGTGCTCATCGAGATCGATGTGACCAGCATGGTGCCCGTGACACTGAATAATCCCACCTGCGTGGCCGCAGCCGTGTCTGCGGCCACGCGGGTCGTAGGGTCAGAGCGCGTCACCGAGAACGCCCGCAGCCTCATGGCGTCCGAGGACTTCTCCGAGCTCTCGGCCATTGTCCCAGGTGCATATTTCTTCATCGGACAAGGTGGTCACGCCCCTCACCACCCAAAATTCGTCTTCGACAAGGACATCATTCCTGTCGGAGCCGCCATCTTTGCCGACCTGGCAAAGCACCGCACGAGCGCAACGCTCAACTCTCAACAACTGACCTGAACCAGATGTCATCCAAGGGAGGATCCAGATGATCACCGTCACCAAATCCATGTTCAAAGGCGCTGTCGCCGCAACCGCAATGATGGCGGGAACGATGGCCAGTTCCGAGACGCTCACCATGTCGTCCTGGGTGCCGCCGACCCACTTCGTGCACACCGACTTCCTCGTGCCCTTCACGGAGAAGGTCGCTGAAGTCACGGAAGGGCGCGTCAACGTCGTGATCCTGCCCGCACCGCTGGCCAGCCCGCCCCAGCATTGGGAACTGGCCCGCAACGGCGTGGCCGACATCACCTGGGGCAACTTCACCTATGAGCCCGAGCGCTTCGTTTCGATGTGGTTTGCCGAGTTCCCGAATGCCGGTACCAATGCCGAAGCTCAAAGCCGGGCTCTGTGGCAAACCTATGAGGCATACCTCGCCGACAACGCCGCCTTCGACGGTGTGAAAATGCTCGCCGTTGGCATGTTCGGTGGCGGCCAACTGCATCATGGCTCCGAAACCATCACCTCGCCTGAAGACGTGGCAAATGTGAAATTCCGTATGGGCGGACCGATCCAGGAACAACTGCTGACCTCTCTGGGCGCGGTCCCCGTCGCGGCACCGGCCACCAAGGCCTACGAGATGCTGGAAAGCGGTGTCATCGACGGGTCGCTTCACACCATGGAATCCGTGGTCAACTTCCGCCTCGAAGACAGCCTCGAGCACCACACCATCTTCCCGAAGGGCTTCTACGACGCGACCTTCTTCGTCATCATGAACGGTGCCAAGTGGGATGGGTTGGCTGACGAAGACAAGGCTGCCATCGAAGGGATCATCGGTGAAGAGCTCTCCGCCGCATGGGGCAAGAACTTCGACCTTCAAAACCCAGCCGCCACCGAAAAGCTGGGCGCGGCCGGTCATGAGATCGTGGAAGCCTCTCCCGAACTGATCGCAGCGGTGGATACCATCTACGACACGATGGTTGCCGATTGGGTGGAGGCCGCCAACGCCGCTGGCGTTGCCGACCCGCAGGCCATGCTGTCCTTCTACAACGACACGTATGAGACGCTTGCAACCGAATCCGCATCGTCTGCATCGAACTAAAGCGCGTAACGGGGACCGGTTTTCCGGTCCCCGCTTCTTTGGGAGGAGACAGGATCATGCTGTCTATGGCATGGAAAATCCGCCGGGGAGTTGAAACAGTCATGGCACTGTTCCTTCTGGCAATGGTCGCACTGACCTTCGCAGACGTGATTGGGCGCCGGCTTGTCGGCAAACCAATCTACGGAGCAAATGACATCACCGAGCATCTGATGGCATTGGTTGTTTTTGCCGGACTTCCTCTGGTGACGGCAGCCGGGGCGCACCTGACAATCGACTTGCTCGACAAGCTTGTGAACAAGCCCTGGATGGCGTGGTGGCGCGTCCTAATCAGCGCGTCGGTGACCGCAGTGCTGGCTCTTGTCGCCTGGCTCTTCATCAAGCACGGCTTGAATGCGTCGCGCATCTCGGAAGTCAGCCAGGCTCTCCGTGTCCCACGCGGCCCGCTCTATTTCTACATGGCCGCAAGCTGCGCCCTCTCGGCGCTGGCCGCCATGGCCATCGCCTTCACCGGTCCGATGGTCGATCCCGAAGATACCCACGAGGAGGAATCGCTATGATCGTCGGCTCCATTGCTATGCTTGCGGCCATTCTGCTGGCCTTTCTGCGGGTTCCCCTCGCCTTTGCCCTGCTGGCCGTCTCCGTGGCCGGGATTGGTTTTGCCATCAACTGGAACATCGCGCTGCAACTTCTGCCGCTGACGATTTCCGACGCGGTCCTGTCCTACGATCTGGCCGTCGTGCCGATGTTCATCCTGATGGGGAATGTGATCTCGAAAACCGGCATCGCCCATGACCTGTTCCGCGCGGCCTATGCCTTTGTCGGCAATGTACGTGGCGGTTTGGCCCTGTCGACCATGGTTGCCTGTTCCGGGTTCTCTGCAGTCTGCGGCTCCAGCTACGCCACCGCGGCCACCATGGCCAAGGTCGCCTATCCGAGCATGAAGAAGTACAACTACTCGGATGAGCTCGCCTCTGGGACCATTGCCGCCGGCGGCACGCTGGGCATTCTGATCCCGCCCTCGATCATTATGGTGGTCTACGGCATCCTGACCCAGACCAATATCGGGGACCTGTTCATCGCAGGTGTAATCCCGGGGCTACTGGGCCTCGCGCTTTACATGGTCGCGATCCGGGTCGTTGCAGCCCGCAATCCGAGCCATGCCCCGCAAGGCGAAAAGACGCCTTGGCCCGAAAAGCTGAAAGCGCTCTCCGGAATCTGGCCTTTCGTTCTGTTGTTCGGCCTCATCATCGGCGGCCTCTATGCCAAGCTCTTCACTCCGACCGAGGCGGCCGGCATGGGCGCCGGCCTCGCGATCCTGATTGCCACCTTTCACGGACGGTTGACCTGGGCGGTCTTGCGCACGGTGATCATCGACACAGCCTATACGTCAGTCTCGCTCTACACGGTCCTGTTCGGCGCGCTGATGCTGTCCAAGCTGCTGACGCTGTCCGGTCTGGCTGCCGGTGTCCTGGCATTGGTGCAATCCACCGGCCTCGAAGGCTACGCTCTGATCTTCGCGATCATGCTCGTGTTCATGGTATTGGGCTGCGTCATGGATTCCATGGCGATCATTCTGATCTTCGTGCCACTCTTCGCACCGATCGTAGTCGCTCAAGGGTTCGATCTTGTCTGGTTCGGGATCATCGTGATCGTGGTTACCGAGATCGCACTCGTCACGCCGCCGGTCGGAATGAACGTCTTCGTGCTCAAGGCCGTTCTGCCCGATGTTCCGGTTGTCCGGATATTCAAGGGCCTCGTACCCTTTATCGCGGTCGATGTCGTTCGATTGGCTTTGCTGGTGGCTTTCCCGGGGATCACCCTGTGGTTAGGCACAACAGTTGGATAGGGTAAGAAATGCAGGGGATCGGTCTTGATCTGTAGAAGACCGATCCCCGACCCTTTTCTTGTTCGCTTTCGGAGCCTCTATTCGAGTCAAAAACAACCTGTCAGAAGGATCATTGTGATGTGAAAGATTGATCACAGTTCGCAAAATGATGATGAACCGCAGGCTCCATCGGAAACTCAGGAAAAGCCGAGTCTTCTTTCGCGCTTGTGCAAGAAGTTCTGGCGTTACACATCGAAGACCGGAGAAATGGACAGAAAGCCCTTCAAAGGTATTTTGTGAGTAAGATGCAGGCATTTCAGGAAATTATATTTCCTTGGGCCTAGTGGAACACGCAGGCAAAACGTTCAATTTCAATGACCACGGCCAATGCCTTTCAAGGGCGACGCAAAATTGTGCAGAGTGGCAGCGCGATCCTCTGGGAAATGTGGGCGTGATCCCGCGAGGTTCCAAGGTCTTGCAACTCGAAGGGATCGTTTTCTAGATCGAGTGGCATGGGCCGGAAGCCCTACGCGTTGATGTATTTCCAGCGCTCCGCGTAACCATGAACTGACGCGGGTCGATCTGCTCCACCACAATGAACACGGCGCCCGGCGACACGTAATAGTCGTTTTCCGAGATTTCAAACTTCCGCCAACAGTGTGTTGCTTGTCCGCGCAGGAACAAAACAAGCGATTGCCCCCCGAGAATATGTGGCCGCGCTCTGCCGCCCGCCACTTCGAGAAACCTGGGTGCAAGGTCGAAAGCTTCGACAAATAAGGCCGGATTGAACGAGAGGTTCCAAACTAGGTGCGAAGCTTCCCGGACAGGACTGCGGATACTTCTGGATCAAATGGTGCAGCGTCATACCAGCCGGTAGATGTCTTGGTAACTAAGATGAACGGCTCCGTCGTAAACACGACAGCTGGAAGGCCATCGAACTCGACCAGGTAGTCATTGGTCGAAGGCTTCTTTGAGATGCGGAGGCCTCGCTCTGAAATCGATCCCGAAACGGGGCAAACATCCAAGATAGTCAGTTCGAGAGTCGGCGCGCCTGTCTTTCGAAGAAGATTCGACAAGATGAACAAGTGGCTTGGGATACTGCTGCACATGGCAATCTTGACGCTTGTTCGAAACGCTGTGTGTTTATGAGAAACCGATATGCCACCGTCAACATATCGGAACGCGCGTTCTGGATATGTTGAATTGCACGAGGTCAAATGAAGCTCTTCAAATCTCCCTGAGCCAGAAGCGATTAGCTGATACGAGATCTCGTGGAACGTACTGTCGCTTTGCAAAATGCCGACGCCGCTCAGGGTGAGATATTCAGAGTGCCTTACAACTCTAGAGACGTCGAATTCGCCGGCTTGGCTCCGCAACAATGCGGTGTCGATCAGCTCTTCGGATTGCACGTTCAGGCCTCCTTAAAACTCAAGATCACCGCCGCAATGCGCCTTCCATGTTGAGCATTGGCTTGAATTCCGGATCGTGCTCATGTCAATCAATGCACCTTTCTCTCCGACCACCGCCTTGGAAACAGCCTGCCCATTAAGAATGGCGGTCAAAACGTCTCTGCCAGCCAAACGGCAGGACAAATAGGCCCCGTTGAAACTGTCCCCAGCACCAGTCGTGTCAACCGCTTCTACTGCCTGCTGAACGTCCACTTTACCTTTGTCACCCTCCAGCATGTAGCAAGTTGATCGAACACCGTCTTTGACGACAATCTCTTGCACTCCAAGATTTTTGTATCGCGCAATCGTTTCCCAAGGATCAGCATCTCCGAAAGAAAGCGCTTCATCCTCGAAAGTCGGAAGGACGATGTTTGCCAAGCTGGCTGCCATTTCAATGGTCCGACGCATTATGTCTGGGTCTTCCCAGAGACGCGGACGTATATTGGGGTCAAAGGCAATTAAGGTACCAGCTTGTTTCAAGTCTCGCAGGACATCTAGAAATCCTGTGCGATGCTCGGGAAGAAGGATCGCAAGTGTAATTCCGCTGGTGTAAACCATATGCGCGTTGGCCAACGCGTCTCGCAGCTGATCCGGTTTTGCTGCTAAGTGACGTGCAGCGGACTGGCCGCGCCAGTAGCTGAAACTGCGTTCCCCTGTTTTATCCGTTTCGATGGAATAAAGGCCAATCGTACGCTCGGCGTCTCGGCTCAGCAGGTCGGTCTGGATTCCGGAGTCTGTAAGGAATTCCAAGAAGTTGTTTGAAAAGCTGTCCGTTCCGACCCTGGATAAGAACCTGATGGCTACGTCGTCCTGCGGCAGCAGGGCGCGCAACGCCCAGCCCACATTTAGTGCGTCTCCAGCAAAACCTTGCAGCCAGAATTGATCATCGGCCCGTCGGAACTCGACCATCGCTTCGCCAATGCAAAAGATTGATTTCCGTGTCATTGCGTCCGCGCCAAAAGATCTGGTTGCTTATCGGAAGGAGGAATAACGTCCGGATCGGACAGTATGAGCAACGTGCGGCTGACATTGCCAAGATGCCTCCATGTCGCGGCGCGCGCGCTTTCGGGGTCACGTGCTTCGATCGCGGCGAGGATTTCGTGATGATCTGCCGCCCACGAACGGCGGTAGTCATCGTCGAAAATGCGTGAATGCAATTGATTCCAAAGTGCGGAGGCCAGCCGCAATGACCAGAGTTGCTCCATCGTCGCAATCAGGGCATCGTTTTGAGTTGCTTCGGCTAGGAGTGCGTGAAACCGCTTGTCGCCTTCGTAGGAACCGCGCCGGTCCGATATGTCCCGTTCCTCCTGGTCCAGAGCTTGGCGCATGTCATCGATCTGTTCATCACTCACATTCAAGGCCGCTGCCGAGGCGATTGCGCTTTCCAGTACTTGCCTCGCCCGAAGCAATTCGAAGGGACTCATGTCCACGGGCAAATCGGGTCTGGCGGTGGGCATTCCGTCGCAAACATAGATGCCCGACGCGTGACGGACTTCCAGTAAACCTTCGACCTCTAGAACAATCAGGGCTTCGCGTATCGTTGCTCGTGGCACTCCCAGTTCTTCAGACAATGCCCGCTCCGCAGGAAGCCGCTCGCCAACGTCCCAACGTTGTGCGACCAGCATGTCCCTTAGAGTCTGCGCCACCGAAAGATACTTGCGACCGCGCATCACTCTGCCTTTGCAGCAATTTCGCGGTAGAAGCTCTGCATGATGCCAAAAGCAGCCTTCTTGGTGACCTTGTCCTGCGCAATCAGACCTTTGCGGTTCCAGCCCTTCTGCCAGGCATTCTGCCGACGCTCGGCCCGAAAGTCATAAAGAACCCAAGGCGATATGCCTTTGACGTAATCGAGCCGGCGCAGGATTGAGACTTGGTTGCGGTAGACATCAGCCATATATTCCTCAGAGAAACGGCCGCTTTCAGGGCCGCCCATCGCAGGCGTCACCGCATCGGCACCGGTTTCGGTGATAACCACAGGCCGGTCCGGCGACGAGTTACGCCCAATGGCAATCAGGTCCTCGTAGTTCGGGAAATACCAACCGAAGTATTGGTTGATGCCAATCACGTCGATGACCGAGGCGAGGCGATCCGCTATCTGCAGCTTTGCCAGATCGACGAGACAAGCGGCAGAGACCAGACGTGTCGGGTCCAGGGCGCGCGCCTTGGCCGCTAGTTTCGACATGAAATCAAAACGGGGATCGCTATCGGGGTTTTCATTGCCGACCGACCAGATGATGACCGAGGCGCGGTTGCGGTCGCGGCGGATCAGTTCGCACAGCTGACTTTCGGCATCGGCGTAGGTGGCCGGGTTCAGAAAATCGATGGCCCAGTAAACCGGGAGTTCCTCCCAAAGGAGAACACCCAGTTCGTCGGCCAGTTTCGCGGCGTCCTCGTGATGCGGGTAATGCGCCAGACGGACAAAATTGCAGCCCAACTCACGGGCATGGTTGAAGCGACGTTCGAGATCGGCTCGGGACGACACCTTTCCAAGGCTTTCGTCATCTTCATGAACCGCGATGCCCCGCAGGAATATCGGCTCGCCATTCAATATGAGATTGGTCCCCTCGCGTTTGATTTCGCGGAATCCCACACGGTCGGTCACCCGGTCCGAACCATAGGCGAGCGAGACATCATAGAGTCTGGGCGCGTCTGGCGACCAAAGATCAGGCCGGGCTTCGATAACGATCTCGCCTCTGCCGTCGGCTAAGGGGATCGCTTCGGAAACGCCAAGCTCGGGGATGTCGAATTGCGCCTCGCTCCCTAGCCCGTCGCACTCGATCTCGACGCGGATCTTCGAGAAAGTCCCGTCGGGCACCAGAGACACGAACAGATCGCGCACCGCTTCGTGTGGTACTGCGTAGATTTCAACTTCCCGGTAGACACCACCGTAGTTAAACCAGTCGGTGTGTCGCATCGGCACGCGATCGAGCGTCCGGACATTATCAACGCAAAGGAACAGGTGATTTTCACCTTCGCGCAGAGCTTCTGTCAGATCGACAAAGAAGGGCGTGGAGGCCCCTTGGTGACGGCCCAGAAAGATGCCGTTCAGGAAAACCTTGCACTCATATGCCGCGGCACCGATGCGCAGGATTTGCCGGTCGCCGTCGGGCAGGTCGGCGGTGTCGATACTGCGAACATACCAAGCCGCGCCCTCGAACAGATAAAGCTGGGGATCCTGCATCTGCCAGTTGGACGGAACTTGTACGGTATCGGAATTGAATGGGTCCCAATCATAGGGGAATATGCGATCCTCTGGTGCCATCGGCTCCATTTCGAACCATCGCGACCGGAGTCCGTTGAAGTGAAGGTCGTGCACAAAGGACCATTCTCCATTTAGCGAATGCGCTTGGCGGCCACCGGTGAAGAGCCAGTCCTCTTGGCCGATGATTTTGGTACGATAAGGCGCATCAAAATCCTCGTTGTGCAGGATTTCATGACCATCACCGACCGGGTCGTGTTCTTTGCCAGCCATCGTACGCTCTCCTGTGAGTATGATCTGATGAGGGTCAGGGCCGCCGGATCATCGTGGTTTCGGCGACCCCGTTGATTTGGAGAAACCTTCGGGCTCAGTCTGCCAGTGCCTCGATCTGTTCAATCAAGGCGGCCGCTTCGCCACCGGCCGCCTTTGCATCCGCAATCATCGGCGCAACAGCTGCAATGAAGGGCGCTTTGTCCACCTCGACGATAGAGCCGCCCATCTCACCGATGAACTTCGCCTCTTGCGCCGTTTCGTCCTCGCCTTGCATCGTCCAAGACCGCTCTAGCGCTTCTGCAGCGGCTGTGCGCAGAGCTGCCTTGTGTTCATCGGACAGTTTGTCCCATGTTGACTGGCTGATCACATATGTCGCCGGGATGCAGGAATGTTCATTGCGAACAAAGGTCTTGGCCACTTCGCCATGACGCACATAGGTCAACGCACCAACGTTGTTTTCCGCGCCGTCAACCACGCCTTGCTGGAGCGCGGAGTAAAGTTCGGGAAAGGCAATCGGCGTCGGTTGCGCGCCCATAAGTTCGATCATGCGGATTGCCGACGGGCTGGGCTGTACCCGGATTTTCATGCCCTGAATATCGTCGAAGGATGCAACCGGTTTGTTAGTATAGAACGACCGGCAGCCTTCGTAGAGAAGTCCAAGGCCCACAAGGCCGGGTGCACCGTCCGATGCGAGGACCGCTTCGCCCACCTCTCCCTGAAGGACCCGCATCGCGTGCTCTCCCGAGGTGAAGATGTAAGGAAGGTTGAAGATCGAATAGATCGGATCGAACGCTTCCATTTCAGCGGCGTTGGTCTTGGCAATATCGAGCGCGCCTTGCTGGACGAGCTCGATGGATTCCCGCTGACCGCCGAGTTGCCCACCGTGGAAAACGCGAATGCGCAAGTCGCCATCCGTCAACTCGTTCACGCGGTCGGCGAACATTTCGAAGTTCTGCCCGGTTACGCTTTGCTCCGGAAGGTTGTGGTTCAGCCGCAGCGTTTCTGCGGCAAGCGGGCCTGCAATCACGATTGCTGTGGTCGCGGCGCCGGCGAGGGTCTTGAAAAGGTTCATTCTGGTTTCCTCCTCCTGGGATTTGGCGCCGAAACTCGAATCGCGCCGGATGATCGAACTGTAAACTGTTGACAGTTAACTGGTCAACCAATAATGTCATGCTCAGGGAATGTCGGGTGGAAATCAGGCAAATGTCCGATTTGGTTGACCAAATTCAGAATCAATAGGCTAACCAGTTCGGGTTTGGAGGAGAGATTGATGCAGACAGTAGTTCACATTGCCGACGGCGCGCTGAGATCATTTCTGATCGTTTGTGTCGCTGTACTTGTTGCCTGCGTCACGTGGCAGGTGTCATCGCGCTACCTGCTTGATGCACCAAGCACGCTGACAGATGAAATTGGTCGCTTCACGCTGATGTGGTTTGCACTCCTGGCGGCGGCCTATGTGTTGGGGCAGCGTCGACACCTTGCCATCGACCTGTTGTCGGGCCTGCAGCCGGGGCCGTTGAAGCGTTCCGTTGCGGTCCTTCTGACTGTCCTCATCGCGCTCTTCAGCCTCGCGCTTCTGGTGGGTGGCTGGCTGCTGGCGACAAAGACGCTCGAGACCGGACAAGTTACTCCCACCCTGCGTATTCCGATGGGATACGTCTATCTAGCTGTGCCGGTCTCGGCCGTGCTTATGCTTGTCTATTGCGCGGATATCCTTCGGACAGCACTGGGGCCTGAAGCACGCGGCCCGAACGATCACGCCAAAGATGCTCAACTTGATGCTCTGGTCGAGGGAGACTGAAGATGGAAATCCTCCCTCTTATTGTCCTTTTCCTGAGCTTCTTTTTGTTGATGGGCGTCGGTCTGCCGATCAGTTTTGCCATGGGGCTTTCGACTCTGGCGACCCTAGCCATGATGTTCTCCTTCGACCAGGCGCTCTTCATCATGGCGCAAAAGATGGTCGTGGGTTTTGACAGCTTCACTCTTCTGGCCCTGCCCTTCTTCATCCTGGCCGGCAATATCATGACCACGGGCGGCATCGCTCGACGGCTCATCAATCTTGCCAAGATGGTCGGCCAGCCTCTTCCCGGCTCGCTTGCCCACACCAACATCCTGGCCAACATGATGTTCGGATCAGTCTCCGGCTCGGCCGTCGCGTCGGCCGCAGCGGTTGGCGGTGTGATGACGCCCGAGATGCGGCGCGCGGGCTACGACATGAAGTTCGGTGCCGCCGTGAACATCGCGTCCTGCACGACTGGTCTTCTGATTCCTCCCTCTGGAACATTCATTATCTATTCGCTTATCTCGGGCGGAACTTCGGTCGCGGCCCTCTTCGTGGCGGGATATCTCCCCGGTATCTTGTTGGGCGGTGCGATGATGCTTGTCGCCGGCATCATGGCGGCCCGCGCAGGCCACAAAGGCCAAGGGTTGCCGACCTTGCGAGAACTTGGTTTTGCTATCGCTGACGCAATCCTGCCACTTGGCCTTGTCGTCATTATCATGGGCGGCATCATCTCGGGGATCGTCACCGCGACCGAAGCGGCCGGGATCGCAGTCATCTACGCCTTTATTCTCGCGCTATTCGTCTATCGCGAGATGACCTACCGTGACTTGCCCAAGGTGGTCATGGATACTGGCATGACGACCGGCATCGTCATGCTTCTGGTCGGGATCAGTTCAGCCATGAGTTGGACAATGACCTTCGCCGACATGCCTTACATGATCCAACAGGCTCTGGAAGCCGTCTCTGAAAACCCGCTGATGGTGCTGTTGTTCATCAACATTTCGCTTCTGATCATCGGCACCTTCATGGATCTCACCCCGGCCCTGCTGATCTTTACGCCGATCTTCCTGCCGGTGGCGCAAGACATGGGTATGGATCCGGTGCATTTCGGCGTCATGATGACGCTCAATCTTTGTATTGGCATCTGTACACCGCCGGTCGGCTCGGCCTTATTCGTGGGGTCGTCCATTGCCGGTGTTCCGGTGTGGAGCGTTCTGCGTCCCATCATTCCGTTCTACCTGGCCTTTGCTGCAGTTCTGGCGATCGTGACGCTTGTTCCTGATGTGTCGCTACTCTTGCCTCGGCTCTTCCTTGGATATGGCGGGTAAGACAATGAGCTTGCTGCACCCCGACCGATTGTTCCCAGCGGATTCCACTACCCGAGAAATCGCGCGTTCGCTTTTTGAGACGGTAGAGAACTTGGGTATTGTCTCACCTCACGGTCATACTGATCCGGTTTGGTGGGGCGAAAACCCAGCCTTTGAGAACCCGGCTGCATTGCTGGTACAGCCCGATCACTACGTGCTGCGGATGCTGGTGAGCCAAGGTGTCAGCTATGCCGCACTTGGCATCGGGCCGGGCGCAGAATCCGATCCGCGAAACGTTTGGCGCACCTTCGCCTCCCACTATCATCTGTTCCGTGGAACGCCGTCGCGGCTCTGGTTTGATCATGCGCTATCCGAAGTTTTTGGCATCGAAAAACGCCTGTCGCCCGAGACCGCCGATGAAAGCTATGACGCCATTGCAGCCGCTCTGGCGACGGATGCCTTCCGCCCGCGCAATCTCTACGACCGGTTCAACATAGAAGTCATTGCAACCACCGATAGCGCGCTTGACGACCTTTCCCAGCATCACAAGGCAAGCGAAAGTTGGTCTGGGCGCGTCGTGCCCACCTATCGCCCGGATGCCGTAATCGACCCCGAATTCGAAGGCTTTGCAGACAATCTCGACCTACTGGGAGAAATCACGGGGTGCGATACCGGTACATGGAATGGCTATCTCGAGGCGCATCGCGCCCGCCGCGCATACTTTATCAAGATGGGCGCGACCGCGACCGATCATGGTCATCCAACAGCCCGTACTGCAGACCTGACACCGTCAGATGCCTCTGGCCTTTTCGACCGGGTTCGCCGCGGCACCTGTCGTGCGGAAGATGCCGAACTGTTCCGGGCACAGATGCTGACAGAACTGGCCCGCATGTCCTGCGAGGATGGGCTGGTCATGCAATTGCACGCCGGCGTGCACCGCAACCACAATACAGCCGTGTTCAAGACGATCGGACGGGACCGGGGCTTTGATATTCCGACCCAGGGAAGTTTCGTCGAAGAGCTGAAGCCGCTTCTGAACGCTGTCGGCATGGACCCGCGCCTGCGTCTGATCCTGTTCACGCTGGACGAAGACACTTACACGCGCGAATTGGCTCCGCTCGCTGGGGTGTGGCCTTGTCTTCGGCTGGGGCCACCCTGGTGGTTCCATGACAGTTTCGAGGGGATGCGCCGGTTCCGGCAGATGGCGACCGAAACTGCCGGTTTCGCCAATACCGTTGGCTTCAATGACGACACCCGGGCGCTCTTGTCGATCCCCGCGCGCCATGACGTGGCCCGCCGGGTCGATTGCGCCTTCCTTGCGGAACTCGTCACCAGCCACCGACTGGACGAGGACGAAGCCTTTGCCCTTGCTCCACAGCTTGCGAGCGGTCTCGCCCGCGCCGCCTACAACCTCTGAACGGAGACCAAGATGCGACAGACATGGCGCTGGTTCGGACCTGACGACAACGTGACCCTATCCGAGATCCGGCAGGCCGGGGCCGAAGGCATTGTGACGGCTCTGTACGATATCAAACCAGGCGATGTCTGGCCGCGCAGGGCCATCAAGGAGCGGCGCGCATTGATCGAAGCGGCCGGGCTGACTTGGGACGTGGTTGAAAGCCTTCCCGTCTCCGAAGCCATCCGGACCGGCGCACCCGACGCAAAATTGCATTTCGCCAACTGGATCACCTCGTTGGAGAACCTCGCCGCCGAAGGCCTCCGGGTGATCCGCTATAACTTCATGCCAGTCCTGGATTGGACGCGAACCGACTTGACGGCCCCTATGCCCTCAGGCGCGACCGCCTTGCGTTTTGACCTGATCGATTTTGCGGCCTTCGATCTCTACGTGCTCGAACGCGACGGCGCGGTTCAGGACTACCCGAACGATATCGTAGCCCAAGCACGCCAGCGCGCCAAAACCTTCGATCAGCCCGACCGCGACCGGCTGGTGCGCAACATTCTGGCGGGACTGCCTGGAGCCGTCGAACATTGGACCCTCGATACATTGCGCGAACGGCTGGCTACCTATGCCGGGATTGACGCAGACAGGCTGCGCGAAAACATGGCCGCCTTTTTGCGCGCTGTTGTTCCTAATGCGGAAAAACTCGGAATGCGTCTGTGTTGTCACCCGGACGATCCGCCTTGGCCGCTCTTGGGCTTGCCGCGCATCATGTCGACAGTCGCCGATTACGAATGGCTTGTCGACACCGTCCCCTCTCCCGCAAATGGTGTGACCTTCTGCACTGGCAGCCTTGGTGCACGACCGGACAATGACCTACCTGCGATGATGGCCGCGCTCGGGCCGCACGTGCATTTCCTGCACCTGCGCAATGTCCGTATCGAAGATGGCACTGTGCCGGGGTCGTTTCACGAGGACGAACACCTCGCCGGATCGACCGACATGATCGCCGTCATCGAGGCGGTTCTGGCCGAACAAACCCGCCGTCGCGTCGAAGGCCGCGCTGATTGGCAAATCCCTATGCGCCCCGATCATGGCCAGAACATCCTCGACGACCACCACCGCGGCAGCGCCCCCGGATACCCGGCCATCGGTCGGCTCAAAGGGCTGGCCGAGCTACGCGGGGCCATGTTGGCGCTTGCTCATGGAGGGCCTGCATGACGCCCTCCCCCCTTCCCGACACACTGGGTATCGGCATTCTGCATCTGGGCCTCGGAGCCTTTCACAGGGCGCATCAGGCGGCCTTTACTCAAGACGCAATTGCAGAGGCAGGAGGCGATTGGGGGATCGAGGCCGTCTCAATGCGCAACCCCGCTCTCGCTGAAACGCTGACGGATCAGGGCGGACGCTACACATTGATTGAACGACATCCCGCGGGGCCAAAGCTTCTTGAGATGTCCGTGATCCGCAAGGCCCGCGCACTCCTAGGAAACGAATCCCGTCTCGTCGAACGCATGGCCGATCCCGCCATTCACATCGTGACAATCACGGTAACCGAAAAGGGCTATGGCGCCGATATCGGCGCGCGGCAGCTGAACCGCGCGAATACCGGTATCCAGCACGATCTCGCGCATCCAAAGGCCCCACCGCAAAGCCTGATCGGGCAAATCGTGGCAGGGCTTGACGCGCGTCGTGGCGCGGGTCATGGCGGTCTGACGCTCATGTCGTGCGATAATCTTCCTGAAAACGGCGACCTGCTTGCGGCACTGATTCAGGAACTAGCGCAAGAAGCTGACTCGGAGCTTGCCACGTGGATTGCGCAAACATGTCGGTTTCCAAACAGCATGGTCGACAGGATCACGCCGGCGGCCTCGGATGAAACTTACGCGATTGCCAAGGCTGCACTTGGTCACCCGGACCGTGCGGCGATCGAGACCGAGCCTTTCCGTCAATGGGTCATCGAAGACAGCTTTGCCGGGCCGCGCCCCGCTTGGGAAATGGCCGGGGCACAGATCGTCCCCGACGTGGCACCGTTCGAAACGATGAAGCTTCGGCTTCTGAACGGAGCGCATTCGCTCATTGCCTATCTTGGCGCATTGGCCGGGCACTTGGCTGTACGTGACGTGATGGCCGGTCCCGATCTGGCCGAGGTCGTACGCGCGCATATGATACTTGCGGTCGAAACGCTCCCACCGGCCGAGGGACTTGATCCCAAGAGCTACACCGAAGCGTTGATGTCACGCTTCAACAATCCGGCAATCGACCATCGCTGCCTGCAAATCGCCATGGACGGCAGCCAGAAACTGCCGCAACGCGTCTTTGCCCCGGCTCGTGTGCAACTGGAGGCCGGGCGCGACATCGGGACATTTGCGCTGGCTGTTGCAGCATGGCTTCGGTTTGCAGAAGGGGTTAACGTCAACGGAGTCGCGTTGGACCTCAATGATCCCTTGGCAACAGACATCCGGGCGGCCTTAACCGGGGCCGGGTCGGAACCCGGCGATCGGGTCTCGGCCGCCGCAGGTATTCCATCCCTCGCGCATCAGGGTGTGCTTGAAAACCGCCGGTTTGCCCGCGCTACCGCGGACCTCTTGAGTATCCTCGAGCATGAGGGTGTCGTTGCGGCCGGAAGAGCCGCGATGAAAATGTGAGTCATTCAAAATTGAAAATCGAAGACATCGCCGCATTGGCGCCCATCATCCCGGTTCTTGTGATTGACGATATCGAGGTCGCGGTGCCCCTCGCCAAGGCCCTTGTCGCAGGCGGGCTAACTGTACTGGAGGTAACGCTGCGCACACCTGTCGCGCTTGAGGCGATTGCACGAATATCGACGTCCTGCCCGACGACCGTTGTCGGCGCGGGAACGATCCGCAATGCAGCTGACATTGCTGCATGCCGAACCGCTGGTGCAGCTTTTGGCGTCAGCCCAGGAACTTCGGCTGCGCTCGCCGAAGCCATTGCAGAGGATAGCGCCCGCAATGGCCCCTGGCCGTTCTTGCCCGGCTGTGCAACGGCCACCGAAGCGATGGCGCTCGAGGAGCGTGGCTTCAAGATGCTGAAATTCTTTCCCGCCCAAGCATCAGGTGGTGCGCCATTCCTGAAGTCACTTGCCTCGCCTTTGCCCGATCTCAGCTTCTGCCCGACCGGTGGACTCGATGCTGGTACGGCACCGTCCTACTTGTCGTTGCCCAACGTCCCCGTTGTTGGCGGATCGTGGATGGTGGATTCAGGTGATTTGAAACGAGGTGCCTGGAGTGAGATCGAGCGAAAGGCGCGCGACGCTGTCAGATCAGTAGTGGTTGACGGCTAGCGACACCACTTTTCGGACGGAAAGCCTCTCAATACCTTCACGCTCCGGTTGCAGCTGTCGATTCAGACGGAAAGCGTGGTGCGACATCCTTGCGCCAGGCTTCGATCGATTCATCCACGATCTTTTCTGCGCGATCCCATTCCTGTTTCGACATCGCGGTCCAAACGCGTCGCAGCATGGTGATAACCCGATCCATCCAGGCCTCGTGGTCCGGAACGTCCAGCAAGGCCGTCACGATATGAAATTGCCTGTAAAGTGCCAGCGCCTGCCCGGCCAGAACGCGGTTGTGAATGCGTTCTGCCAACCTTTGGCGGAAGGCAAAAAGCGAATTGGAAAAAGTCAGCTTGTCGCCACGAGCAATATTCTCGATATCGGTTAGAATATCGCGGCAAGTCTTTTCGGTCGCATATGTCTTGAAATCATGGATGATTGCCGGATCGACCCAACGCACGACTTCATATAGATCGATGATCTGTTCCGCGGTGAAATCAGCGATATAGAACCCTTGGCGCGGCTTGCTGACAACCAGTCCCTGCCCTTCAAGTTCTCGCGCGGCTTCCCGAACCGGTCCGCGGCTGACACCAAAACTTTCGGCCAGATGCACTTCGTTGAGGCGTTGGCCAGATTTCAGTTCGCCAGACGCGATCAGTCGGATCAACTCATCCCCAATTGTCTCCGAGAGGCTCTTGGGTCTCAGTTTTTCAATAGCTTCGCTCATTACCTCGTCCAGTTCAGCGTAACGGCAAGGGAAGCTGATCGTGAGATGACCGCAACGCACTTGCTCTCTGCAGCAATACTGAGCCAATTTCGATGGTCTCGCGCCAGACTGCGAAATCAGCGCAGTAAACGGCCAGCTTCCCCTTAGAATGGCCAAGTATCGGACTTTTTGTCAACTGTCGGCGGTTAACACTTGCGGGTTGCCCGCCGCCCGATACGGCCAATCGCCTTGCGGTCTGGATTCGCCCAAAATCGTCAATAGCGTGTCCGCAGACGAAATGGACGGCGGTAAGCCGGTAGTCTCACGCGATCGACGCAGTTTTGAATGCGTTCGGGTCAGGCCGTCTCTTGATGACCTCGCTCAAGATCCCTGCGACGTGTTCAGGCGGCTTTGGCACGACGCCGAGCGGGTTGAGCGCCTTGATCGAGTAATAGCCGTGCAGGATGTGGTCCATGTCCACAGTTTCTCGAACGCCGGGGACCTGAAGAACCCGCTGAAGATAAGAAGACAGGCGCGGGTAGTCGCGGATTTGGCGGCGGTTGGTCTTGAAGAGGCCGTGATAGGCCGCGTCAAAACGGATCAGCGTGACAAAGGCCCGGATATCGGTCTCCGTCAGTGCATCGCCAAAGAGGAAGTCATCGGTCAACCGGTCCTCGAGTTCGCCCAGCATTGCGAAGATGCCGTCCATCGCCTCGTCATATGCCGCCTGCGACGTCGCGAACCCAGCCTTGTAGACCCCGTTGTTGAGAAGGTCATAAAGGCGCGGGTTCAGCGCATCGATTTGGGCCGCGTGTTCGTCCGGGTAGAGGCGCATCTTGGATGGAACGAGGTGTTCGAAGGCTGTGTCCAGCATCCGCAGGATGTCGGCGCTTTCGTTGTTCACCATCACGTTCCGCTTCATGTCCCACAGCACAGGAACAGTCGCCCGTCCCGTGAAATTTGGATCGGCATGGGTGTAAATCTCGTGCATGTAGCGTGCGCCCAAGAGCGGGTCGTCGTCGGCTCCGGGAAAGTCACCGAAGCTCCAGCCCTGATCGGTCAGCGTTGGGTTCACCACGATCACCTCGATCAAGTCTTCGAGCCCCTTCAGCTTGCGCGCAATCAGCGTCCGCGACGCCCAGGGGCAGATCAGGGCAACATAAAGCCGATATCGACCGGGCTCAGCCTCGAAGCCGCCCTCGCCAGTCGGTCCGGGGCGGCCGTCCGGCGTGATCCAGTTGCGAAAGCTGGAGGTCTGGCGCACAAACCGCCCCTGTTCATCGGCCTGTTGCACCGGTTGCCAGTTTTCCATCCATTTTCCGTCGACAAGCATGGGTCTGTGTCCTCAATTCGCGTGAAAGATGAACGACCGCATCGACACCGATCCGAGGTCGATGGCGTCGGTCATGAAGGTCAGGTCGTCGCGCGCGTCGGACGCACCCGCGACGGCAAGCGCTGGCAAATAGTGATCAACCGTCGGGTGGGCGGCCGGAAGAAGAGCGCCAAGCCCCTCGGCATCCGCCAGCGCAGCGAAATCCCGGTCGGTCAAGCGGTCGGCGAAGAGCGCGTCGAACTCCAGCGCGAAATCAAGCGGCTTTCCACCAGGGCGCATGGCGCGCAGGTTGTGCACGACGTTGCCCGACCCCAGAATCAGGACGCCACGGTCCCGCAGATCGGACAAGGTCCGACCTATGTCGAGCTGGTGTTCAAGCCCCCGGCTCATGTCGATCGAGACCTGGAAAACCGGCACGTCGGCCTCCGGGTAAAGAAACTTCAGGACGGCCCAGGCGCCGTGATCGAGCCCCCAGTGATCATCCTCCTGCGCCCTATGGCTCTTCAGGAGTGCGACGATCTCGCGGGCGAGGCCGGGCTGACCCGGAGCCGGATAGTGCTGGTCGAACAGCACCTGAGGAAACCCATAGAAATCATGGATCGTCCGCGGCATCTCGGACACGTCGACAAGCGTGGTGCCCTGCGTCATCCAGTGGGCCGAGACGACGAGAATTGCTTTGGGACACGGGAGGCTCTTGCCAAGGTCCGACCACGCCCGGCTGTAGTCATTGTCCTCGATGACATTCATCGGACTGCCATGGCCAAGAAACACCACCGGCATCCGGTCTGATGGCGCGAAGCGGTCGGACAGGTCTTGAAGGCTATGTGTCTGCATGACGGGTCTCCCAAACGGGGCCAGACCGCCTCCCGACGGTCCGGCTGTCTGATTTGTCTCAGGCGTACTTACCGATAGCGCGGTCAAGGACCGGCAGGCGGAGCGCATAAGCGCCGGCGCCCAGAAGCAGGATCACGGCCTGGACGATCGCCCAGAACAGCGGGAACTCCCAGCCGCCGCCGTCGTTCGAGAAGGTCCACCCGAAGCCAGA
>Ga0098067_1000221_pt1 | contig 23309 bp, 20 predicted proteins | sample 26_taG_FD_92578 | JGI IMG/M metagenome (GOLD analysis project Ga0098067, IMG submission 92578) | Marine viral communities from Cariaco Basin, Caribbean Sea - 26_WHOI_OMZ | ecosystem: Environmental > Aquatic > Marine > Oceanic | place: Caribbean Sea: Cariaco Basin | collected 2014-11-09
ATGCTGGATGTGGTGATCATTGATGGTAGAGCACGCGGAATTATAGCAAGGAACCTCGACACCGGAGAAATTGAACGTCACGGCGCACACACTGTGGTACTGGCAACAGGAGGTTTTGGTAAGATCTATTACCTCTCTACCCTGGCTATGGGTTGTAATGCTTCAGCTATTTGGCGGGCTCATAAGAAAGGGGCCTACATGGCTAACCCCAGCTGGACCCAAATTCACCCAACCAGTCTGCCTCAAAGTGGGGAACATCAGTCTAAATTAACGCTGATGAGTGAATCCCTGCGGAATGACGGCCGCATCTGGGTGCCAAAAGATAAAAATGAAACCCGTGCTCCCGGCGAAATTCCGGAAGAGGACAGAGATTACTACCTCGAAAGAAAATATCCATCATTTGGAAACCTGGCGCCCCGCGATATCTCATCGAGAGCTGCCAAAGAGCAAATAGATCTTGGCAAAGGAGTGGGACCTCTCAAAAATGCCGTTTACCTCGACTTTTCCAGAGCTATTAAAGAATATGGCAAAGACGTAATTGCCGAGCGATATGGCAACCTTTTCACCATGTACAAGAAAATTACAGGTATTGATGCTTATAAGGAGCCTATGAAAATCTCGCCTGCAGCCCACTTTTCAATGGGTGGTTTATGGGTAGATTATGAACTTATGACCACTGTACCGGGACTTTTTGCCATTGGAGAAGCTAACTTTTCAGACCATGGAGCCAATAGACTGGGAGCAAATTCCCTGTTGCAGGCTTGTGTAGACGGATATTTTATTCTGCCTTACACCCTTCAGAATTATTTAGCCGATCAAATTAAAATTCCGAAGATCGAAATCAATCACCCGGCATTTGAAGAAAGTGAGAAGCTGGTTAAAGACCAAATGCAGTCCTTTTTAAGCAGTAAGGGTAAAAAAACAGCCGAAGAATTCCATAAAGAGCTCGGAAAAGAACTCTATGATAAATGCGGACTACTTCGCACCAAAGACGGTCTGGAAAAAGCTATAGAGAACATCAGAAATTTAAGAGAAGAATTCAAAACCAATCTACTGGTACCGGGAAGTGCCGAAGAGGTGAATAGTGAGCTTGAAAAAGCTGGCCGGGTGGCAGATTATATGGAGCTGGCAGAGCTTATGTGCGTAGATGCCCTTCACAGGGAAGAATCTTGTGGAGCCCATTTTAGAGCCGAATTTCAAACTGAAGATGGCGAAGCCCGGCGGGATGATGAGAATTTCTGCTATTCGGCAGCCTGGGAATGGACAGGCAATGCATCTCAGCCAATTTTAAACCGTGAACCCCTGGTCTTTGATACCGTAAAACCAACGGTGAGAAGTTATAAATAGAAAGTTATGAAGATCACATTAAAAATATGGCGTCAACGTGACTGCCAGAGCAAAGGAGAATTTAAAGAATATCACCTGGATGAAGTAAGCAAAGACATGTCATTCCTGGAAATGCTGGATACCCTGAATATAAAATTAATAAAGCAGGGAGATTTACCGGTAGAATTTGACCATGACTGCCGCGAAGGTATTTGTGGGCAATGTGGGGTGATGATCAATGGTATTGCCCACGGCCCTCTAAAAAACACCACCACCTGCCAACTACACATGAGGTCTTTTAATGATGGAGACACAATTTACGTAGAGCCTTTTAAAGCTTCGGCTTTTCCTATCGTGAGAGACTTGAAAGTAAATAGATCGGCGCTGGATCATATAATTACCTCTGGCGGATATGTTTCTGTAGACACCGGCCAGGCTCCCGAAGCCAACTCAATCCCCATCACTTTTGAACAGGCTGAAGCTGCTTTTGATGCTGCGGCTTGTATTGGATGTGGGGCTTGTGTTGCCAGTTGTAAAAATTCAAGTGCTGCCCTCTTTACAAGTGCTAAAATCTCACACCTGGCACAGTTGCCTCAAGGGGATAAAGAGACCTCAACCAGAGTGGTGAGCATGGTGAACCAAATGGAAGAAGAAGGCTTTGGCCACTGTACCAATACCGAAGCCTGCGAGGTAGAATGTCCCGAAGGTATTTCGGTTCTCAACATCGCCAGGATGAACTACGAGTACAACAGGTCGAGGCTGATGAAAAAATAAATATCATTTAACTGTCAAGAAAAAGAGGGAGCTGTAAAAAGCTTCCTCTTTTTTTGTGCAGGTAAGTCAGGTTACTATAGGTTAAGCCAGCGAAGTAATTCAGTAGAAGACATTTTTGAAGCTTTACATCCCTAACTAACTGGTAAGTATTGAAGTATTAAAATGAAAAGGCCGTCTTAGAAATCTAAGACGGCCTCCTCGTGGTTAGAAAAGCTCTAGTTAAAATTCTGCTTCCATGTGGTGGTGCTCGTCAATTAGCGGCCCTCCATTAATAATCTGTTCCGATGCCTCAGCAGAAAATTTCTCGAAGTTGAGGTGGAAAGAATGTGCCAGCTGAATTGACTTTTGAATATAGGCTCCTTTTTGCAGCCAGGTATTGATTGGGTTCAGCATTTCGATAGGCACATTAGGACAATATTTAGGCATATAAAGACCAAATATTGGGTGCATTTCAAATTCTACGTTTTCAAGTTCACCTTTTAGGATAGAAGTGATCATGGCACGGGTATATTTCAGTTTGATCCTTGATCCCACTCCAAATGGTCCTCCGCTCCATCCGGTATTCACAAGCCATACGTTAACTCCGGACTCTTTCATCTTTTTGCTCAGCATTTCAGCATACACAGTTGGGTGTAGCGGCATGAATGGAGCTCCAAAACAAGCAGAGAAGGAAGGTACAGGCTCAGTAATTCCGGCTTCTGTTCCGGCAACTTTTGCTGTATATCCAGAAATGAAGTGGTAAGCGGCCTGGCCCGGAGTTAGTTTTGAAACCGGAGGCAGTACTCCAAAGGCATCACAGGTAAGGAAGAAAATATTTTTAGGATTCTTGGCATAAGAAGGCCACTGAATACCTTCTATGTGTTGTAGCGGATAACTTACACGAGTATTTTGAGTGATGGTGGCATCAAAAAAGTCTACTTCTTTAGTGCCTTTTTTGAAGATCACGTTTTCAAGTAAAGCCCCTGGTTTAATTGCGCGATAGATATCTGGTTCAGATTCTTCGGTAAGGCCAATAACTTTGGCATAACAACCACCTTCAAAGTTAAAGATCACATCTTCTGATGTCCATCCGTGCTCATCATCTCCAATAAGCTTACGATCGGGATCGGCAGAAAGCGTGGTTTTCCCTGTTCCTGAAAGTCCGAAGAAAATGGAAGTATCTCCTTCCTGTCCTACGTTGGCAGAACAGTGCATAGGTAGCACATCTTTTTCTACCGGTAAAATAAGGTTAAGAGCAGAGAAAATACCTTTTTTCATTTCTCCTGTATAGGCAGAACCTCCTACAAGTGCAACTTTTCTGGTAAAGTCAAGAATACTGAAGTTCCCCTGGCGTAAACCGTACTTGGCGGGTTCGGCTTCAACATAACCGGGAGCACATAGTACCAGCCATTCTTCAGAAAAATCTTTAAGTTCTTCTTCCTTAAGCCTTAAAAACATATTCTTTACAAAGAATGCAGACCATGGGTATTCGGCAATGGTGCGCACATTCATTCGGTAATCTGGGTGTGAACACACATAACCGTCATGAACGTAAATTTCTTTGCCAGATAGGTATTCGGTGACTTTATCGTACAGCAATCCGAAGTTTTCTGAAGATAAAGGTTTATTGATATTTCCCCACCACACTTTGTCTTTGGTGTAATCGTCTTTTACCAAAAAGCGGTCCTGTGGAGATCTACCGGTAAAAGTTCCTGTATTGACACTAAGGGTGCCATTTTCAGTTTCGGTACCCATTCCCTTACGTACAGCGATTTCCTGAAGTTCTTCTCCAGAAAGGTTCCAGTTCACTCTACAGTTTTTCAACCCGTATTTATCGAGGTTTGTGGCTTGAGGTCTTTCTAAAACATTTTTCATGATCTAAATATTGAGAGGTTATAAATGGTGCCATAATCTATGGCGGTAATAAAGTTTATATTCTCACCAGCAGTGAGAAAGTTGGTGTTCCTGCTTTTGCTTAATCAAGCACCAGTAAAGGAACATTGGAGTGTAGCGTGAGCAATCTTGTAAGACGGCCTGGAGAAGCTTCATCACCCGGTAAGTGGGTTTTTGGCATAATGGCCAGCATATCCATATCGTTCTTTTTAATGTAATTCAAAATTCCAGCTTCAATGTCTTCACTTTCATGGAAGGTGTGGTGAGAATAGAACATTTCAAGAAAATAATTGAGGGTAGTTTCATTACTCTCATCATCTTCGCTATAGCCCATTGCCATCTCTTGTTGTTGTATGGTTAAAACATGGACCTGCGCCTTGTGTTTTCTTGAAACATCAAGTAACACATATAAAGGAGATCTGTCGGCAATCTTTTCGTTACCTAAAGAGAGGATTATACTTTCAAGTCTAAATTTTTTATATTTCTCTGGAATCACCAAAACTGGGAGGTCGGCTTCCTGTACCAGGCGTGAAGTGGTAGTTGCCACATTTTCTTCTTCGAGATTGGCACCTCTGGTTCCCATCATAATAATATCAACCTTTAACTCTTTTTGAAGCTGAATGATAGAGGAAACCAATTCGCCGGTCTGCACCAAGGTATAGATCTCGGGAGAGAGCGGTTTTTTATATTTTTTGATGATTTTTTTAAAATTCTCACGTATAGCATTAACATCAGCACCTTCTTCAGTAATGTTGAGTAGGAATAAATTAATTAACGGATCCTTATCTGCAAATTTCACAGCGTAATCCAAAGCATTTTTAGATACTTCAGAAAAATCGAAGGGGATTAGGATATTTTTCATGGCTTTAAAAATTGCGGAAACTGCCGTACACATTTCCTGATTTATATTACCTAAAGATACCTCTATATAAAGCCCACCAATATGACAAATGTCATTTGCATAATGAAAGAAATCAACATTTTAGCACCGAAAACGATTGCAGGCTTTATAATTTTATTACTGAAGAAAAATGGGTGTCAAAAATGCCATTTTTGACACTTCTGTAAATGTAACTTTTCCTAAAAATTCTGAAATTTTCACCAGTAATTCTTCTGAAGTCAGAAAAGATTATCATCACAATTTTCTTCGGAAGAAATTCCTTCCGAAGATCAAAATATGGATGTGCGGCAGAATTTTATACTAAAAACTGATGTGAAAGAAGCGCGTTACTTCTGAAGGTTTTCGTTTTTCCACTCTTTAAGCTGAAGCTCTTTACCGTCAAACACTCCATAGGTGTAGAAATTGATCCAATCTCCCAGGTTCATATATGTAGCATCTTCCTGAAGGCTGATATCTAACGGCAGGTGGCGGTGACCAAAAATAAAGTAATCGTAATGTTGTGTTTCCAGCTTTCGGCGGCAGTATTGAATAAGCCATTCCTTTTCTTCTCCCAGAAACTGCACATCCTCTTCTCCCGAAATAGCTTTGTTCTTGACCGAAAAGTACTGCGCCAAAGGCACGCCCAAATCGGGATGCAGCCATCTATACAACCATTTGGAAAGCGGATTGGTAAACACCTTTTTCATGCGCTTGTAACCTTTGTCTCCCGGCCCCAGCCCGTCACCGTGACCAATAAGAAACTTCCTGTCATTGAAAATAAACTCCTTCGGCTTTCTAAATACCGGGATATCGAGTTCTTTTTCAAAATAATCATCCATCCAGAGATCATGATTACCTACAAAGAAATATACAGGAATACTCCTGTCCCTCAACTGGGCGAGTTTTCCCAATGTTCGCACAAATCCTTTTGGAACCACATGTTTGTACTCAAACCAGAAATCAAACAAATCTCCCAGGAGAAAAATAGCTGCAGCATCCTTACTTACGTGCTCAAGCCAGGCCACGAATTTTGCTTCCCTGGGGCGGCTTTCTTCGGCCGTTGGTGCTCCCAGGTGGTTGTCACTTGCGAAATAGATCTTTTTACCCTCGGGTATCTGCATGCTAAGGATTTGCCGGTAAAGATAGTTTTAAAATTTCCGAAGTTAAAATCTTCAGAAAAAATGCCATCGTACGGCGCTGTACTTGGGCATTTTATTAATTAAAAGTATCTTTAAAACAAACAGTAAATAATGAGCCAGCTAATTACCGGAATACATCATGTCACTGCCCTTGCGGGTGAACCACAAAAAAATCTTGATTTCTACACGGGAATCCTGGGGCTGCGCATGGTCAAGAAAACAGTAAACTTTGATGCACCCGATGTTTACCACTTTTATTATGGCGATGAACAAGGCCAGCCAGGATCTATAATGACTTTCTTTCCTTATGAAGGGATCAAAAAAGGCCGCCATGGCAAAGGCATGCTCAACATCACCACATTTTCGGTGCCTGCAAATTCTCTTCTGTTTTGGGAAGAGCGTCTTAAAAAGTTCAATATCGACTTTAAACCTGCGCAAGACAGGTTTGATGGCGAGGCGGTGATTTATTTTGAAGATCCCGACGGGCTGGGGCTGGAGCTGGTTTTTAATGAGCGCGACGACAGGCCGGGATGGACCTATGGACAAATTCCGCTGGAGCATTCCATCCGCGGATTCTACAGCGTAGAAATATGGCAGGAAGGTTATGAAGGCACTGCGGGTTTACTGCAGGAAGTTCTTGATCACAAATTAATTGCCGAAAAAGGAAACCGCTTTCGCTTTGCAGCTACAGATGCGCCGGGAAAATACGTAGACATTCTATGCAGGCCCGATGCACTGCGGGGCCTTGGCGGCGGCGGCACGGTACATCACCTGGCTTTTTCTACAGCAAATAAAGAAAGTCAGTTAGGGGTTAGGGAGAAGCTGGCCAGTTCGGGTTATAACCCCACGCCGGTATTAGATCGCCAATACTTTGAATCTATCTACTTCAGGGAACCCGGAGGCGTTTTATTTGAAGTAGCCACAGCCGAACCCGGATTTGCCATTGATGAAGCGCAGGATACGCTGGGGCAGGAGCTTAAGCTTCCGCCGCAGTATGAATCGCGCAGGGAACTTATAGAAAAAGCCGTAAAACCGGTAAACCTCAACCCTTCAAAATTTTAGACATGTTACATCAAAAAGATTTCAAGTATAACGGAACTCCTCTAAAAGATGCAAAAAAGGCACTCATCATGGTGCATGGCAGGGGCGGCTTTGCCGAAGATATCCTGGCAGTAGCCGATCATCTTAAAATAGAAGATTTTGCCCTGGTTGCCCCACAGGCTTATAACAACAGCTGGTACCCGCTCTCTTTTATGGCCCCGGTACAACAAAATCAGCCGTGGTTGGATTCGGCTGTAGAGATGCTTCAGCTTTTGGAAAAGGAACTCAACGATGAGGGCATAGCTTCAGAAGATATCTATTTCTTCGGATTTTCACAGGGTGCCTGCCTCACGCTTGAATATGTAACGCGAAATGCCAAAAGGTACGGCGGGGTAATTGGGATTATTGGCGGACTTATAGGCAAAGAAATCAACACCGGAAATTACCTTACGAATTTTGAAGGCACCCCGGTTTACCTGGGCACCAGCGATCCCGATGCGCACGTACCTGCCGAAAGGGTGCAACAAACCGCTGATATTCTAAGGAACAAGAATGCGCAGGTGGAGCTACAGATTTTCCCCGATGCCGGGCACGTGATCTTACCTGAAGAACTGGGCCGGGCCAATAATTTTATCTTCGGCTATTCGGGGATGAAAAATGAAAAACCTTAAAGGTTATCTGAAGCGTACCATTCGGCATAAGAAGTTTCGGTCTCCTGTAATTTCAGTGAGAAAAGTTTAATATGCTCTGGCAGGCGGCTCTTAATTCTTTCCGCAAAATCCTGGATCATATTCTCACTGGTGGGTTGGTATTCAACAAGAATGATGTTGTGACCTCTCTTTTGTAGTTCTTCTGCCAGCTCAACATGAGGCGTGTTCTTATTAAAAACAGTAGCATGATCAAATTTATCAACGATCTCCTGTTTTACAATTTTTTTGAGGTCACCAAAGTCTATCACCATTCCCAGCTTCACGTTATCCTCATCTTTTATGGGCTCTCCCTGCACTGTTACCCCTAATTTATAACTATGGCCGTGCACGTTCTTACACTTGCCGTCATAGCCAAAAAGGGCGTGGCCTGCCTCAAAAGAAAATTGTTTGGTGATGCGAATAGTTGCCATACTTTAATTTTGGGCAAAGATAGAGCTTGGCTACACGAAATTTAACTATTCAGCCTAAAAAATTATAAATCTTTGCTTTGAAGACCACATAAAATATGGGAAATTCAAACGTACATTTGCACGCCTAAAATAATGACATTGGAAATTATAGAGAACCCGGTTTATGAAAAGATCATTACAGATCTTTCTGAGCAGCAATATTCTATTGTTGAAGATTTCTTCAGCCCCGAAGAAGTCCTGGAGCTGCGCAATTCCCTGTTGCACAAATATGAAGAAGACAACTTCAAAAAAGCTGCAATAGGAAACCGAACCAATGAGATTATCGCAAAAACTATTCGCGGGGATTTTATTCTATGGTTAAATGAAGCGGAAGCAGCGCAGGCCGAAAAAGCCTTTTTTAGAAGGATCAACGATTTTGTAGATTACCTTAACCGCACCTGCTTTACCGGGATTCTACACAAAGAATTCCATTACGCGCTATATCCCGAAGGCACTTTCTACAAACGACACCTGGACACCTTTCAAAATGACGACAGGCGAAAACTCTCTATGGTGTGTTACCTCAATGAGCAGGACTGGCAGCCAGAATATGGAGGGGAACTTGTTATTTATAACAACGAAAATGGCGTGGAAGTTCCAAAAAGCATTTACCCGTTCCCTGGAAGAATGGTCATTTTTGAAAGCCAGATCCTGGAGCACGAAGTAAAACCGGTAAAAACCGAAAGGCTGAGCATTACAGGCTGGTTAAAGACCCGATAGCTTATTTCCTGAATTTTTTATACAACACCACCACGATTAACAAAATTGCGAGGAGCAGCCAAAAGCCATAACCGCTTAAAAACCTGAGCAGGTCAAAGGTTTCCTCATTTACGGGGAGATCTTCCTGCATTAGCGTTCATTTCTTTTGCGCCAGGCGTACCTCGCGTAGAAAAATATGCCTAAAATGATAAGGATGCCTACAAGGTACATCCATTGGTCTTCAAGGAAATTCTCTAAAGAAAATCCATAGCCTTCCCTTTCACTTGCGGGTTGATCTTTTGGTATATGTTCCTGCTGAAAATTCATATTGCCTGCATTTTAGGTGTCAAAAATGACATTTTTAGCTGATGCTTTTTTTCTTTCTGAAGAAAGCAAGATAAAGAATAACAGCCAAAATCACCACGGCTGCGGTCACTACTTCCCAAAAATTAGAACCTACAAAATAACCTACTTCATAGCCAACCTGAAAAGCTTTGGTTTTCTCTATCTCCTGAAAGAGCACTACATTCATTAATTCCATATTATTTTCTGAATTTTGATAAAGCGCTTCGTGTAAATTCTGAAAGCACCAATTCTCCCGAAATTGCCGCACGTTCCTGAAGCAAAGAATCCCAGCTTCTAGTTCCTTCCCACAGCACTTTCTTCATTTCCAGAAGGGCAGCAGGGTTGTAAGAAGCAAGTTTTTCTGAAAAGAAATCCAGTTCCTTATCCATGTCATCTGTGTTTTCAAAAACCCGGGCATAAAGACCTTTTTCCTTTGCCCAATAAGCATTTTTCCACTCATGCGCTGCAAGGGTAAGTTCGGCAAGGGCTGCTACCCCCATTTTTCGCTCAATTGCCGGGGCAATGACAAAGGGCCCGATTCCTATACTTAGCTCAGATAATTTTATTGCGGCATGTTCAGTAGCAAAACAATAATCGCAGGCTGCTGCCAGGCCTACCCCGCCGCCCACGGTTTTTCCGTGAATACGGCCAATAATCAGTTTTTTACAGCTACGCATGGCATTGATCACATTGGCAAATCCCGAAAAAAAGACTTTCCCCTGCTGCATATTCTCTACCGCCAAAAGTTCATCAAATGATGCCCCGGCACAAAATGCCCTATCTCCTTCAGCTCTTAAAATAATGATCTTTACCTCATCATCATCTGATAGTTTATGCAGTTCCTTTTCAAGCCGTTCTAACAGTACTCCGGGAAAAGAGTTACTTGCCGGGTGCCCAAATTCAAGAGAAGCAATCCCGTTAACAATGTTGGTGTATAAACTTCCATTCTCCCTGTTCGTGGTCATTTTTTTTACTCTTTCCCGTAAAGTTACATTTTTTATTTTCAGTCCTGTACTTCTAGGTTTCTTTGTACAGATATTTCCTGCGGAATTTAATCACCAGCGCACTGCTTCTAATGAGCATCCATACAAAGAAAGCGATCCAGATGGCGTGGAGTTTTAATCCGAAGTAATCGCCTATGAGCAGCGCCGGGGTAAAACCAAGAAAGGTAGCTGCCAGCAACACATTCCGAAGATATTTTGCTTCCCCCAGCCCTTTAAATATTCCGTCGAACATAAAAGCAATGGCATTCACAGGCTGCATGAACAGTACCATCCAGAAAACAGAAGTAAACAGCAGCAACACCGGTGTTTCTTTGCTGAAGATCAACCCTATTTCTTCATAAAACAGCGCACAAATCCCGATTAAAAAAACAGCGATGATCACAGAATATTTGCTGATCTTTTTACTCAACTGCCATAAGCCATTGTAATCTTTGGCCCCCAGGAGTCGACCGCCCATGGCATTTCCGGCATTGGCATAGCCATCAATAAAGAAACTGAAAAAGAGCCAGATGTTCATGAGGATACTCTGGGCAGCAATATAGTTTTTACCGTAATCTGTCGCATAGGCATTAGCCAGATAAATGGCAAAATTTAAAGCTGCAGTACGCACAAAAAGGTTGCCGCTCATTAAAAGCAGGGCTTTCATCTGCGGATTGATGGTGCGGCTAAGGCCCAGGTGAAAAGGCGTTTTTTTAAAGAAAAAATACAGTGCCATGACCAGCATGACCAGTTGTGCAATAACACTGGCATAAGCGGCACCTTCAAGATGCATGGCGGGAATCCAGCCCTCTATTCCATAAACCAGCATAAAATCGAGACCCACATTTAGAATCGCACCGGTGAGGCTGCATTTCATGGCCCACAGCGTGTTTTGGAGCCCACGAAAAACACCAAAGAGAGCAAAAGTAACCAGGGTAAGCGGGTAGCCTATCGCACGGATACGATAATAGTCGGCAGCATAATTCAGCACCTTTCCTTCAGCATTATAAGCACTAAAGATCTCGGCAGCAAAGTAGGCTGTCACGGCATAGATCAACAGACTAAGTAAAAAGTTAAAAAAAATAGCCTGTGGTACCAGTGTTTTAACTGCATGAATGCGGTTTGCACCAAAATGCTGTGACACCAAAGCCGAAATAGCGGTTTTAGTTTGTGCAACGATCCAGATAATAGCCGAAAGAAATGAACCTACAATTCCTGCTGCGGCAAGAGCTTCAACAGGATCCTGGTCTACATTACCAATAATGGCAATATCGGTTAAGGAGATGAGAGGTTCTGCAATGCCCGCAATAATTGCAGGGATTGCAAGCTGATTGATATTTTTGAAGTTCACTACAGCCATTACTTCATTATTTTTTCATAGCAGTAGAAAGGCGCTTCACTTTGCTTCGGAAAATAAATATTCCCCAGCCTTTTGTAGCCACGGGCTTCGTAAAACCTTTGATTTCGCTGGTTCTGGCTGAAGGTATCCAGCCTTACAGAATCATAGTTGTGCTTACGGGCAAAATCTTCAGCAAAATCCATAAGCCTACGCCCATACCCGCCGCCCCACTTCTGCGGATTGGTAGCCAGGCGGTGTACGTAAAGGTTATTGTCGCTGGGGGTGAGCCATGCTATAGGCAGGTACTCTTCATCTATGGTAGGCGTCAAAACAATAATCCCCTCAATCTCTCCCTCTTCATCAAGCACATACAATTCCTCCTGTAAAATGTCATTTTTGAGCCGCTCTAATGAAGGATAAAATTCATTCCACTGCAGGATCTCTTTTTTCTGCATGGCGTGGGCACAGGCTTCGGTGAGGCTTTTAATGGCTGCTAAGTCCTGGTATTTGGCTGTTCTTATCATGTTAGAAAGGCTTCTCCACAAAAATAATTTTATAGAAAGAAATAAAGGCTTTAAACATTGGAATATATTTTATAAATTTGCCCTCATCAATGGGGGATTAGCTCAGCTGGCTAGAGCGTTTGGCTGGCAGCCAAAAGGTCATCGGTTCGACTCCGATATTCTCCACAAAAAACCACCGTTTCGCGGTGGTTTTTTCGTTTTTGGGTGTTCCTAACTGCTTACCGTATAAAGACCTCACAGGTTTTGAAAACCTGTGAGGTCTGCTGTTAGGTCGGGTAAGTTATCTGATAGGTCAAGCTGCGATCAATTAACCCTGACTAAAACACCTTCCAAAAATGCCATTTTTGACAGGTTACTTTTTAATGAATTCAGTAGCTTTTTTTATGATCTTCTCCATGGCCGGCGGTAGGTCTTCGCGTTCCCACGGATGTGAAGTCTCAAAAACATGATCGCTGCCATCAAGCAGGAACAACTCCGATTGTGAAGACCATTCATGCAATTGACGGGCATTATCTACAGCAACTGTAGGATCATTGGTGCCGTGAACCACGAGATAGGGAATGTTGAGCTTTTCGGCTGAACTGGCGATATTCAGTCGCTCTTCATTTTGTTTGAAATCTTCGTAAAAGTCGAACAGGTGCGGCATTTTCTGCTTGGTACGGGAATTTTCTATATAAGAGATTCCTTTTTGCTTCCAGGCCTCCAGTTCTTCCCCTTTGGGAAAGCGGTCTTCAAAGTCACTAACTGCTGCAAGAGTAATGAGCTTTTGAATACGAGGGTCTTCAGCAGCTTTAACCACTGCAATGCCTCCGCCGCGGGAGTGCCCCATTAAAGTGAGACGGGAAAGATCGGCCTGCTTAGCATAAGGGAAATCTTCACTGCTTATCCAGTCAATTAAAACTTTAAGATCATCGAGCTCTTTGGTGTAAGTGTTCTCTCCAAAAGCATCTAAATCGGGAAAATCGATGGGGTTTTCGAGAGTACCGCCGTTAAAGGCGAAATTGAACTTTACGAACAGGAAGCCATTTCGGGCAAATTCGGCTGCCATCAGGTTCCAGGCGCCCCAGTCTTTGAAGCCCTTATAACCATGACAGAACAGTACTACCGGTTTCTGCCCTTCTTCTTCCGAAGAAAATACATCTGTTGGGATTGGCCGCCCGTGAAGGCCCGCAAGGCTTATATTCTTCTGCTTTTTCACTACCATGAATGTTGTTTTATTTCTTTTTCTACGAAGGGAACTTCGGGATCACATATCTCTAAAATAAGGTTTTTAAGCTGAATTTTAAATTCTGCGAGGGTATCTGAAGTTATATTAGTGTCTTTTTTGGCACCATAACCTTTTTTATCTTTTTTACAGAACTGAAGGAATCCAGCTTTGAGGTTTTTGAAGGAAATAATCCCTGCTTCAAGATCTTGTGGAAGAGGGGAATCCTGGTTCATCATGAGCGCATAAGTGAGTATCTGGAATGGCTTACTGTACTTGTCATAATCTAAACTTATCTCGTCCCAGTCTACTACCTCAACTTTGTTCTGTTCAACTTTACCGGTTTTATAATCAATGATGCGCATCTTGCCATTGAATTCATCAACACGATCTACAGTTCCTTTTAAAAATACAGGAAAATCGAGCTCTTCAATGGGAATCTGCACCTTCAGCCTGTCTTCTATTTTCAGGATCTTTATAGTATTTCCTTCTTTTATGTGATCAATCTCTGATCTTAAAAAGTTGCACACATAGCGGCGTGCAACTTCAAAAATAAGCAGGTTTTGCCCATTGTTGAGGGGCGCTTTGGTGTAGTGTTCCCTAAACTGTTTTTCAATTTCGGTATTACTATTTTCAAGGGCTTTTTCGAGCTTTTCAACAGTGACCTGCTCCTCGAGCATATTTCTGTAAAAAACCTCGAGGGTATCATGCACTACAGTCCCCAGGGTATTATAGGCGACTGTTTCTTCTACCTCTTCGCGCTCCCTTATTCCCAGAACATACTGTTTATAAAAATCTAAAGGATTCCTGATATAGGTGGTGAGCGCCGATGGAGAAAATCCTTCTGCCGCTCTTGCCTTGAGCTTTGCAATGACTTCTGCCGACTTGTGTACGGTTTTAAGCTGCGCCGACACGGGTGGAACTACGGGGCTAATATTGAAGTTCTGTATGTTGTGATCTTTCTGGGCTTCCATTTCAAGCTGTAGTAAAAAACGGCTTTTTTCACCCGCATTGAGTCCGTCACTTTCAGTATTGTACAGCAAATGCACCTGTTTTGCCCGCTGTAGTAAATGGTAAAAGTGATAGGTATAAACAGCGTCTTTTTCTTTATAAGTGGGCAACTTATAAGCGCATTTAAGATCAAAAGGGATGAAGGAATTACTGCTTTTTCCTGCCGGAAGCACTCCTTCATTTACCGAGGTAAGGATTACATTTTTAAAATCGAGCACCCGCGACTCGAGCATTCCCATAAGCTGTAGCCCTGAAAAAGGTTTCCCACGGAAGTCGACCGTTTTTGAAGACAGGAAATCTTTGTAAACAGAGAACAGAATTTTAATGGAATCTATATAGGGATATTCTGAAACCAGGTTGTTTATCTGGTTAAGCAACAAATGTAACTGATACAGGAATTCGAGGGTAATTTTATCGCGGTCACTATCCATACGATCTTTAAAGATCATGATCAACCCCTGAAGATTCTGTAAAGCAATCTTCGGATCATTTTTCCAATCCCCAAAGCAGGCTGTGAAAAGCGGTTTAAATTCGGTGGGGACAGCTTTAAACAGATCCTCTTCTTTAATGTAGACCAGGTTCTCCTTGCGGATATTCTCTAACAACCTTCGGGAAAATCCACCTGTTACCTGTTGTACCAGCGGGTGGCTGAGCACCAGCATAAGATCTTTGTAATAGTGAGTACCGTCGCCCTGCACCGTATGTATTTTCAACAGGTGTTCCAGGAGAAAAGCAACAGGGGCATTTTGCAGCGCAAAACCCATGGTAATGTTTACCTCCTCTACATTAGGCGGCAGGGAATTCAACACCGGAAGCAGCAAGCTTTCATCACCAAGAACAACGGCGGTCTCCTTTAGTTCTTCGGGGGAAAGTTTAGACAATAATTCTCCCACATACTTAGCCTGCCCAATATTCTTGGGAACACCAATCATCTTTATATCCTTGGGCTCACTGTACGATCGGGAAATAAACTGTGGCTTATTGTTCTTAAAATAGGGCCAGGACTTGAGATAATTCCGTAGAAACAGAGAGACATCATGCTGCTCATCCTGAAGAAAGACCTCATCGATATCCCAGAATACTTCAGCTTTACCGGCTTCAAGAAGAAACTGAAAAATATTTTGTTCCGCAGTATTTAACGCATTAAAACCTATAAATACAAATGGCCCTGATACCGTTTCGGCATATTTAGAAATTCTTTGAGAAGCCCTCCTGTAGACCATTCCCTGGTAAGCCAGCTCCTTCTCTTCAAGCTGCTTTTGGAGTGCTTCATAATAATCGGGAAGTTTATTCCAGAAGAGCAGGTAGTTCTCCATAAGTGGAGTTTTCTCTTCCTGAAGATACCAGTGGTTCATTTCCTGGATATCGCCCAGGTAGCCAAAAAACGATTTGTAATCTATGAGATAGCGATCAATTTCATTGAAATCGTAAAGCAGCGTTTGCGCCCAGGCAGAGAATGTTTCAAAACCCTCACATTGGTCTTTTGGAGTACAGGCCCGGTAAGCGGAATAAAATTCAAAAAGGGCTGTTATATTATCAATAGATTTAAGCCCCGCTATTTCTTCGGAAAAGTCTTCAATACTCAACACCCCGGGAGCAAACATAGGCTTTGTAGAAAGCCGGGAAAGCCTGTTCACCAGGCTGGCACCTGCTCTTTTACTGGGCAGGATAAATGTGGTTTCAGAAATGTTTGCGTTTCGGGATAGTAACTCCTGAAGCACCTGTTCAATAAATGATATCATGCCTTAAAAATAAAAAACGCCCCGGTCAAACCGGGGCGTTTTTCTAAATAAATTTAGTGAAAGTCAGGTTACATTCCGCCCTGATTATCTCTCATCTCTTTTTCTTTATCTAAAGATATCTCTACCCTTCTGTTTTCCTGTCTTCCTTTAGCAGTGCTGTTAGAAGCGATTGGTTGAGATTCACCATATCCTTCAGAAGTTAATCTACTGGAAGGAATACCAGTGTTTTCAAGGAAAGTTTCTACAGATTGTGCTCTTTCTCTGGATAGTTTTTCATTGTAAGATTCACTACCAGTGCTATCTGTGTGTCCTCCAATATGGAAAATTGTGTTAGGATATTCTTTCATGATATCGGCGATAGCCTGAAGAGTTTCTTCTGACTCAGATCTAATTGTAGCTTTATTAAGATCGAAAAGAATAGTTCTTGAATACTCATTCAACTCTTCGATTACCTCTACAGTTGGTTCAGGACATCCGTTGTTTGCAGCAGTTCCTGCTACTTCTGGACATTCATCATCTTTGTCTAGCACACCATCGTTATCCATGTCTTCCCATGGGCAACCGTTGTTTTCTTTAGGACCTGCTTCGTTTGGACATTCATCCTCGCTGTCTTTAACTCCGTCACCATCGGCATCTGGACATCCATTCAATGCAGCAAGACCAGCTACAGTAGGGCATTCATCCTGAGGATCTGCAATACCGTCACCGTCTGTATCGGGGCAACCATTGAATTGTGCAAGACCGGCTTCATTAGGACACTCGTCCAACCTGTCCTGGATCCCGTCACCATCAGAGTCAGGACAACCGTTGAATTGTTCTAATCCGGCTACCTCAGGACACTCATCATTTTTATCGTAGATACCATCTCCGTCAGTATCTTGTCCTCCAAAGGCAAATTTAATTCCTGCTGCATGCTGGAAGTGTGAGTTCATATCGTCGTCAAAACCATGCTTGTAGATAGTTTGTACTGAAAGGGCAAGGTTGTCGGTAAACCAGAAGTTAAAACCTACAGTTCCATCAAGAGTTGCGAAGCCTTCTTCGTCAACCCAGGTATAACCACCCCCAACTCCTACAATAGGATCTAACCAACCTGCGTTGGCGTCATTGCGAAAGCTGTAGTTGAAGGTACCGTCAAGACCATAATACATTAGGTCATCCCATCCTTCATCTCCATATTTGCCGATCTGGTTAACAGAACCAGCTGCTTCAAAATAGAATCCTGCTCCAATATTACGAGCAACAGAGATTCTAGAAATACCTGCAAGTACGTTCCAGTGATCTCCGGTATTAAAAAATTCGTCAAAATACCCCCCTAGAGGTGCATCCTCGCCTGTTGGGTAAAAATCCACTGCGTTTACTCCTATTCCAATAGCCCAGGGATTATTGTCATCCTGTGCCTGCATAGTGCTGAAGCTCAGAATGCATAGTGAAGCCAATAATAATCTGTTTAGATGTTTCATATTGCTGAGTTTAATAATTTAATTAGTTAGCAGAAACAAAAGTAGACCGATATTCAGTATTAACAAAGCCCAATTTAATAAAGTTTTCTTAATAAGGCTGGCGTTTGGGGCAGTAACAAAGGATTTACAACATAATTATTTTGCGAAAACCTTAAAATATTAACAATTTTTTAGGTTTTGCTGTTGTGTTATTCTACCCTATAAAAAGCTTTCCTAAAGTATCTGACTTAAAGGATGAAGAAGCCCGAAATGGATGTAAAAAAGGTGTTCCTGGACAGAAACACCTTTTTTATTTTAACCTTATTTAATGATATCAAGCTCTTTTCCCACTTTTTTAAAGGCGGCAATAGCTTTATCCAGGTGTTCCTGAGTGTGGGCAGCCGAGAGCTGTACCCTTATTCTCGCTTTTCCTTTAGGCACTACAGGGTAGAAGAATCCAATTACATAGATCCCTTCCTCTAAAAGCCTGTCGGCCATTTTTTGTGAAAGTTTTGCATCATAAAGCATTACCGGTACAATGGCAGCTTTCCCATCAATGATTTCAAAACCGGCATCTTTTATACCTTTTTTGAAGTATTTTGTATTTTCCTTCACCTTGTTCCTAAGAGAGTCGTCTTTAGATAACATATCAAAAACCTTGATAGAAGCTCCCACGATAGCCGGTGCCAGGGAGTTGGAGAATAGATATGGTCGCGATCTTTGACGCAAAATTTCTATAACCTCTTTTTTAGCCACAGTATAACCGCCCATTGCACCTCCCAATGCTTTTCCGAGGGTTCCGGTAATAATATCAATACGACCAAGTACTCCTTTTTCTTCGAGAGTACCTATCCCATCCTGGCCTATAAATCCTGTCGCATGGCATTCATCTATCATAACCATGGCATCATACTTTTCGGCAAGATCACAGATCTTATCGAGGGGAGCTACCAGCCCGTCCATTGAGAATACACCATCAGTAACAATAATCTTAAACCGCGCTCCTTTTTCATTAGCTGTTTTAAGCTGCGCTTCAAGATCTTCCATATTCCCATTTTCGTAACGGTAGCGAGCTGCCTTACACAGCCTTACCCCATCAATAATGGAAGCGTGGTTGAGGGAGTCAGAAATTATAGCGTCTTCAGCAGTCAAAAGTGGCTCAAAAACGCCACCATTTGCATCAAATGCGGCGGCATAAAGTATAGTATCATCCATCCCGTAGAAATCGGCAATCTTGCGCTCCAGTTCTTTATGTATATCCTGGGTACCGCATATAAACCGTACACTAGACATCCCAAAGCCATGCGTATCCATAGCGTCTTTTGCTGCCTGTATCACTTCTGGGTGTGACGACAGCCCAAGGTAATTGTTGGCACAAAAATTCAGAACCTTTTTACCACCTTCAAGAGTGATCTCAGCACCTTGTGGTGAAGTAATGATCCTTTCTTTTTTATAAAGGCCTTCTTCTTTAATATTGTTTATTTCCTTTTCAAGGTATTCTTTCATTTTTCCGTACATAATGACTGGTTTTTTACAAAATTACATTCTTTTTACACAAAAGTTACTTCAATCTGGTCGTTTATATAAACCAGGATCTTGTTTTCAATCTCAAAATCCATTTTTGCCAGAATATGAGCATATTCTGAAATCTGCGCCTTGTGTTTTGGATCTGATGCACCTGTCTTATAGTCAATAATATTCACCTTATTACCAGAAAAGATCAATCTGTCGGGTCTTAGGAGTGCACCGTCCTCAGAAATTATTTCGCGTTCATTATAATTCACCACGCCATTGGCAAAATATTTCCTTAATGCGCTATGGCCTGTAACTTCTAAAATAGATCTTTTAAGCTCTTCTTTTTCTTCGGAAGGAAAAAGTCCGTCATTTTTGCCATTTTCGAGCACCCGCTCCACATCTGCTTCCGTATCTATTTTAGCAAAAAGATCGTGGATAAGCTGACCTTTTTCAATAGCCTTTTGCTGTTTGGTATTCCACATGAGCCCCGAACGCGTGATGATGGAAATACCATTGCCCTCGGTTGCGGAAGAAAAAAAACTTTGCTGCTCAAAGGTGTTCGAAGGTTTTTTTTCTTCGGAAATCATTTCATGCATATTCCCGAAGTGGTATTCATTACTGTCATTCCACTTCCCTATAGACCGTAAATAGGAAATAACCAAGCCCGAAATGCGGTTGGTATTTTCGTTCCCCTTCTTGTCGAGGTCCATTTTTGAAATGATATACAACTGATGCTCGGGCCGCGTCATAGCCACATACAGCACATTGAGCGCATCAAGCTGACTGTTACAGCTCAACTCATGATAAATTTGAGGCGCTTCGCCCTCCCATTCTTTCATCTTATCGGCTGCACGCAGATAAGCAATTTCTACTTTGGTATCGAGTTCTTCGGGCAATTCTATCCAAAAATGTTCCCTGGCCGTGTCATTTATCTGGGTATTGGCAAAAGGATAGATTACCACAGGAAATTCCAGCCCTTTCGCTTTGTGAATGGTCATTATTTGTACAGCATTTTCACCCTGCGGTACCACAATGCTCAGTTCGTCTTTCTTTCGTTCCCACTGTTCCAAAAAGGTGAAAAATGCGACCCCTTCGGTACTGGAAACTTCGTATACAAAATCCAGATAAAACTGCAGGTAGGCATCAGACACGGCCTCTAGCGAAAAAGCCCTGATTATATATTCAACCGCCTCATAAACCGACATTGCAGTAGCTGCCACTGGTGAAAAACTGATACCATTTTTTTCCAGAGCTTTAAAAAATTCCTCTCCTTCAGGCTTTAGATGCTCTTCCAAAAATTGAAAATCGTTGTCTACTTCAATAGTTTCAGTCAAAAGATAATCGAGGATCTCAAATTTGAGAGACCTGTCTCCGGGATCGAGGCAATACTGTAAAACTGCAGTAATAAACCTGATTTTTGGAGAACGGTTTATGAGCAAACTTTCCGCAGAGATAACGGGAATAGCATGTTCGCTCAGGTAATTGGCTACAGCAATACTCTCGCGGCGTGTTCGGGTAAGGATACAGATATCAGAAAGTGCCCTACCCTGTTCCTGCACTTCGGTAATAATTTCAAGCACCCTTATGGGATACGCCTCCATTTCTTCGGAAGCATTTTCAGCCTCTATAAAGGAGATGTTCACATAACCTTCTTTGGAGCTCACAACGCCCTGGCCGCTGTTAAGAAAGAGGTTTTTATGGGTTTCATTCAAAAAAAATCCTGAAGCATATTTAAAGAAATCGTTATTGAACTCCACAACGATCCTGGCACTCCTGTAGTTATTTGGCAGCACCAGCATTTCCAGGTCTTCAACGCTAAACGGATGCCGCTTTTGGCATAGCTCCATAAATTGTTCGGCTTTACCGCCACGCCACCTGTAAATAGACTGTTTTGCATCTCCTACCAGCGTAAGGGAACCAAATTCCCCGGCCGGATGCTCAATAGAAAGTGTATTGTCAACTAGCGGGATCAAATTTTCCCACTGTAACTGGGAGGTATCCTGAAATTCATCAATAAAATAATGACGATAGCGATCTCCCAGCCTCTCATATATAAAAGGTGCGGGCTGATCTTTCACTGCTTTGCCTATCGTGGCGTTGAATTCTGAAATCAACACCAGCGAATTTTCAGCTTTTATCTCTTCTATCTGTGCCTGTATGGCATTTAAAAGAGACAGCGGCACGAGGTTCTTGTCTACCGCTTCAAGGAACTGTATGCTAGTGATGAATTTTTTTACCTGATTGTACAGTACGACAATTTGCGGCTGAAGGCTATCGAGAACCTGCTTTTTGGCTGCATCAAGTTTAGATGCATAGAGCGCTTTTTCAGCAAGATCTCTTTGCCAGCCTGCGGAAAAGTTAACGTTAAAATCCCCTTTTTGAAGCTTCATAAAAAATTTTGGGCAATAGCCGCCACTAAAACATCCATTGTCAAGATTGTTTTCATCCAGCAACTGAAAAAAGTCATTTGCCGTGTCAATAACAGCACTTTCCAGATTTTTTTGTTCCTGAATGATCTTCTTTTTGAGGTCTTCAAAATCGCCCGGCTTCTTTGTCTTTAGGATCTCCAGGAATTTACTGCTGGTTTCCTGCGTAAGCAAACGCCCAATAGCAAAAAGGTCACGGGCTATGTCCCAGCTCTTATCGTCATCTGTGCGGGAGAGGACAAAATTGACCAGAATTCGGGTAATGGCTTTGTCTTTTCCGGCTTTACTTATAAGCCTGTCTACCGCCTCCCCAAGCACTTCATCGGTTCTAAGTTCCACTTCAAAATTGAGTGGCAGCCCGAGGTCTTTGGCAAAGGTTCTCAAAACCCGGTGGGTGAAGCCATCTATAGTAGAAACTTCAAACGCGGCATAATTGTGAATTATATGCTTTAGGATATCACTGCTTTTCTTCTGAATGATCTCTGGCGGCTTTCCAGTGTCTTTGGAAAGCACCATGAGCAAGTCTTCTTCTTTCCTGGTGCGCCTGGGGTTGGCAAGCCCGTGCAGGCTCTCAATTATGCGCGATTTCATCTCCCCCACAGCCTTATTGGTAAAGGTAATGGCAAGAATATTTTTATAGCTGTCTATTCTTGGCGAAGACAGCAGAAGTAAAAGATACTGTTTTACAAGGGTATAGGTCTTTCCCGAACCAGCCGAAGCGTCGTAAATTCTGAAGATGTTAGCGTCCTTCAAATTTTTTTTACTAAAGTAAGAAATGCATCTTAATTGACCTGCTCATGCCGATCCATTAGCTGGAAAAAATGCATAAAAAAATGAGATTATTCTAAGTAACTGTAAACTAACTTTTTTAAAAAGCTACATCTTTAAGGATTTTATAACATTTTATAATTCTTATTAAAGAGGTTTATCTCTAAATTTGAAGTTGACCTAATTAATAATAAAAACGATTTAACTATGGCTTTCGAGTTACCAAAATTAAAATATGCATTTGACGCATTGGAGCCTCACATTGACGCAAAAACAATGGAGATCCACCACGATAAACATCACGCAGGATACACCAGCAAATTAAATGATGCTGTAAAAGGCACAGATATGGAAGGGAAGAATATTGAGAATATTCTCAATAACCTTGACATGGATGATAAAGCTGTCCGCAACAATGGAGGGGGATATTTTAACCATAACCTTTTCTGGGAGATCATGGGACCTAATGGTGGTGGAAAGCCACAGGGAGACCTGGCCTCTGCAATAGACAAAGACTTTGGATCTTTCGAAGCTTTTAAAGATGAGTTCTCTAAAGCAGGTGCTACACAGTTTGGATCTGGTTGGGCATGGCTTTGCGTGCAGGAAGGTGGCAAGCTTGAAGTATGTTCTTCAGCAAACCAGGATAATCCTTTAATGCCCGGAGTAGGTTGCGGCGGATATCCAATCCTTGGAATGGACGTTTGGGAGCATGCTTATTATTTAAAGTATCAAAACCAACGTCCCGCTTATATTGATGCGTTCTTCAATGTGATCAACTGGGAAGAAGTTTCCAAAAGATATGCACAACATAAATAATTAAGGTCTCACATTAGAGATTTTAAATAAGACAGGAGGCTGTCTTAAAAGCTAACTTTAAAAGTTTTTCTGAATTAGTGGATCTATCTTGAATAGGACCTCAACTTCAGGCTTGATCAGGAAAGGCTTTTAAGGCAGCCTTTTTTTGTAGAATAGTGCGCATAAAAAAAGGTGGAGATCTCCACCTTTTTTTGTATAAAAAGTTATAGCTGCTTATTTTTAGGCTATGAGCAGAAAAGTAGTTTTTAAGACTTATCATCAAAATCAATTAAGTCTTATTCCCCCCAGCTATGATGATCTAGTTCCA
>Ga0098067_1000222_pt1 | contig 23263 bp, 15 predicted proteins | sample 26_taG_FD_92578 | JGI IMG/M metagenome (GOLD analysis project Ga0098067, IMG submission 92578) | Marine viral communities from Cariaco Basin, Caribbean Sea - 26_WHOI_OMZ | ecosystem: Environmental > Aquatic > Marine > Oceanic | place: Caribbean Sea: Cariaco Basin | collected 2014-11-09
AGATACTATCGCAGATAATGCCTCATCAGCATTGATAGTATTAGGTCAACGTCCCTATCAGCTTTCCGAAATCGACATGCTTAATACTAAAATGAGCCTACTAGCAGATGGTAGAGAAGTGTCTCAAGGTGTTGGCAGAAACTGTCTTGGCAATCCTTTGATTGCCACGCGTTGGTTGGCGCAGACTATGGCGAAAATGGGTACGCCTATCAAAGCTGACGAGGTCATTTTAACGGGTGCATTAGGTCCAATGTCAGCAGTCACAGAACCTACCAGTTATACCGCTAAGTTTGATAGTTATGGGGAACTTACTATAGATTTTATTTAGGGCGTGTCCTCATTTTGAAAATGGTGATAAAAATGAGATAAATTGCTGTCAAACAAGGAAGGTAGCGCAAATAATATCGAGATATTGATAAGCTATTTGACGATGTTTGGCAAAATTTAGCCATTTTTAGCCCATTTAGATAACAATCGGTTGAATTGAGGACACACCTTAGTGCATTTACTGAAATGTTATTTTTGAAAGGGAATTTGAAGTACGCAACCTCACCTAAGTAAAACTCTAACTATGAAAAGCTTAGTGACACAGAATATGAGGGTATCTCATATTCTGTGTCATTGTCATCTAGATTAAATGCCTGCTGACGCGGTCATCAAATACCATCATAAAACGATTAGTAGCAGCCATCCAGTGACGGATTGGCATCGACCACTTCTTGGACGCCTGCTGGATTGCGACTACCTTGAAAGTCGCCTGATCAGATGGGAACACATTACGCTTATTCACCGCCGTACGAATCACACTGTTCAGTAATTCAAACCTCAATATCAATCTAGTGACCTGAGTATTTCTAAAAGTAATAAGAGCCCGATAAGGCGGCTTGCTAGCGGCTGTAGTATTAAGTAGGAACTAGAGAGTCTTGGTATTAATGAGTTTAATATTGATGAATTCAGCGATATATCGGGAAATAGTTTTGCTACTCAAATGAAGCATGAGCTACGAACAACTTACTCAGAAAATCGAGATAAACAGTAAAGTTATTAGGCAGCGCTTGTCAAACTTGCTGCGATGCTGGCAACAATCGCTATATTAGATAACTTAATACAAAGAAAGCCAAATTAATGACCAATACTGATGGGTTTATATTCATGAGTGTTAATCATTCGCCTGCTATTGGGCGTTAAAACCTTCATTTTGTATTAATTCTCAAGATAAATATTCAAAAATAAATAAATTAGGTTGACAGTAGGACATCGGTCGTCAATAATACGTCACATTAACGATAATGATTATCATTTATATTATCATTCAACGTTTAATGCCCGTTATAGTGCATCCACACTATATTTTTTAAAATTAATGTCAGATCCAAAAATACCCTGAGCCGCGTCAAACTTGTTTAGCCTACTTTGCGTAGTATTTGCACTCGTTTTCCTCGCTACTTTGATCTTTGGGTTTGGTATAAGCCGACTATTTTCTCAAGCTTTCTTTAAAGCCTGTTTTCAAGTTGAAGTTAAGAATAGCGAATAAGGTTCGATACTATGTATATGTCTTTTTTAGATGAAAAAACTGATAACGAATGCTATTTACATCGCCAAGCGCAGTTCGAGTCCAAGGTTCGCAGTTATCCGCGCAAACTACCTTTTGCGATTCAATCAGCAACAGGCGCTTGGATTACCGATGTGGAAGGGAATAAATACATAGATTGTCTGTCTGGCGCAGGAACGCTCGCGCTTGGACACAATCATCCTGTGGTCACTGAGAGCATCAAACAGCTTTTGGACAGCAATCTACCGATGCATACCTTGGACATTACCACGCCATTAAAAGACAAATTTAGTGAGTTTTTATATACGCTTTTGGCCACCAGTAGCGATGAGTATTGCTTGCAGTTTTGCGGCCCAACGGGTGCGGATGCAGTAGAGGCGGCGATTAAGTTGGCCAAACAAGTGACTGGTCGTTCAGGCATCGTCAGCTTTAGCGGCGGTTATCATGGCATGACTCATGGCGCGCTCGCAGTGACTGGCAGTCTTGCCCCCAAACAAGGCATCGAAGGGTTGATGGGCCCAGTGCAATTTCTGCCGTACCCTAATGCTTACCGCTGCGCTTTTGGCTTGTCTAGTGAGCAAAGTGTCAGCGCACACATTACTTACTTTGAAAACTTTTTAAAAGATGTAGAAAGTGGCGTGGTAAAACCCGCGGCAGTGATTTTAGAGGTTATTCAGGGAGAGGGCGGGGTCAATCCTGCGCCAATAGAATGGCTAAAGCAGGTGCGCCGCGTGACCAAAGAGCTGGATATCTTATTAATCATTGATGAGGTGCAGACTGGGTTTTGCCGTACGGGGCGCTGGTTTGCCTATCAATATGCGGATATCGATCCCGACATGATTGTTATGTCAAAAGCCCTTGGCGGAGGCTTACCAATGGCGGTATTGGGTATCAAAAAACAATACGATGTATGGCAAGCGGGCAATCATTCTGGCACATTCCGTGGTAATCAGTTGGCGATGGCAACGGGGCTTGCCACCCTTGAGTATCTAAAAGAGAACGACATGGCCGCGTATGTCGCTGACATAGGGGCGTGGTTTATGGCAGAGCTAAAATCTCTACAGCAACACTACCCAAGGATTGGTCACATCAGAGGTCGAGGCCTGATGATCGGTATGGAAATTATAAATCCGAGTCTGCCCAAACAAACCGACGGCAGTTATCCTGCGGATAGCGTGGTGGCTGCTAGCATTCAGCAGGATTGTTTTAAGAACGGTTTGGTCATCGAAAAAGGCGGACGCGGCGGAACGGTACTGCGCTTCTTGCCACCGCTCAATGTGACAAAGGACGAGTTACAGCAAGTATTGGCAAAACTGGAAAGGGCGCTGCAAGCCAATTTGTAGCACGTCATAGCGTTAATATGAATGTGTCTTAAAAGGTTGATAAAAACTAATAATAATAATCGCTTAGCGACTTTTTATAACGTCGTAGGATAGATGGGTGAGGATACTTTGTATTTATTAAATGAGCAAACCAGTGAGCAATACCGCACGTACATGCAGCAAACGAGTGCTGTTATCAAACAATGGTTGGATGACAATAATGTGTACTCAGGAGGAACCCCGCCGCAGCTCCAAACGGCAACCGCTATCAACATCAATGCAAAGGGACGAGACATCGAAACCATATTGGCTGACATACAAGCCAAGTTTTTGCCCAGTTGCGTGTCAACAGCGCATCGTCATTGTTTAGCACACTTGCATCCACCGACTTTGCTGATTGGTCAAATTGCCGAAATGATTATCGCAGCGACCAATCAAAGTATGGACTCTTGGAATCAAAGCCCAGCGGCCACTTATATCGAAAAAGAGCTGGTTGAGTGGCTGTGCCAGCGATGGCAGTTTGATACAGGTCTTGCTGTTCAAACAAACGCTCAAACCGATAGTTCATTGACATACCAGTCAGGTGGTGTGTTTACAAGTGGCGGTACACAAAGCAATCTTATGGGCTTACTGCTGGCGCGCAATAAGTTCTATGCAGGCAAAGGCGTTGATGTTCAAAAAGAAGGGCTAGTAGGTCAGCCTCGCGGTACGATTTTGTGCTCAGACCAAGCACATTTTTCTATTGAAAAAAACGCGGCGCTTTTAGGGCTTGGTGTGCAGTGCGTAGAAAAGGTAGACACCGATTCAAATGGCGCTATGCTCACATCGCATCTACAGCAGAAAATAGAAGAAATTGGGGCAAGCAATGTGATGGCAGTCATAGCAACGGCTGGCACCACGGATTTGGGTGCTATTGATCCATTAGCAGACATCGCCAATATTTGTCGCACTGCTCAGATATGGCTGCATGTGGATGCGGCATGGGGCGGGGCTTTACTATTGTCTCAGCGCTATCGTCATCTCATTGATGGTATTGCAGAGGCGGATTCGATCACTTTGGATTTTCACAAGCATTTCTTTTTGCCGATCAGCTGTGGCGCTTTTTTATTACGCGATCAGCAAGACTTTGAGAGCATTCGTCATCATAGTGAGTATCTCAATTCCTCTGATGATGAAAAAGACAATATTCCTAATTTGGTCACTTATTCGCTACAGACTACCCGTCGATTCGATGCGCTAAAGCTTTGGATGGCGCTTGATTTATTAGGGACTGATGATTATGGCGCATTGATTGACACCTGTCTTGATACTGCCAGACAAGCGGCAGAGTTGATTGAAGACCACGCCGACTTTGAGTTGATGCATCAGCCTATTATTAGCAGTGTCTTATTTTACTTTAAACCACAAAACACCGCGTTATCTGACAAGCAGCTATCTCAATTGAATCGCCAAATTGCGCAAGACTTATTGATTCATAATATTGCCAATGTGGCTACCACTCAATTGGGTCAGCAACTTTGCCTAAAATTCACCATTTTAAATCTTAATACTCAAGTCAGCGATATTAATACTATTCTTAAACAAGTGGCTATCGCTGGCTTTAATCGACTCAAGATTTCTGAAGGACAACACTATGATGCAACATAAAACGCTTGATCGTTTGACGCTACAAAATTTAGTGAATGCTTATAGTTATGAGACAGGGCGCGGCAAAATTATACAGATAGACGAGCAGAATGCGCTGCAACAGCAAATCTCACAAAATAAGCCTATTTTGCTATTAAACCTTGCGCCGCACAATACGGTTATGGCTGTTCCTGTAGATAGAGTCAGTCAATTGGGTCAGCACCGTTTCGCTGATACGCCCTCTGTATTAAGTGCAGCCTCATTAAATGATAGTCAGCATGAACATCAGTGGCTGAAACCTTCTGCTATGAGCTTAGCTTCTTTTATTATCGAAGATATCGTTCATCAACATAAAAGTGACGTCACGCTAGATGGCAATGGCGTGCTCAAACGCTGGCTTGAGAGTTATGAAGGGTTACAGATTATTTTAGAGCATCGTAATGATGAGATTGATGACATTGTGGACGACAAACAGGATTTTATTCAAACCGAGCAAAGTCTGATTTATGGACATGCGATGCATCCGACACCAAAAGGTCGAGCAGGGTTTTATGGTGCTGAGTGGGCAAAGTATGCGCCCGAGACCAATAGCAAAACACAGCTGAATTATTGGCTTGTGCATTCGGACTACATTATTGAAGAGTTTGTTGATGGCGATAGCATCACGGCGGAGCTAAAGGAAAAGCTATTAACAGATATGAGCGATTATCAGCAACAATTGATAGCGCAAAACCCTGAGCATAAATTGCTGCCGCTACATCCTTGGCAAGCGACGTTTTTGCAGCAACAACCATGGTATCAGCAGCTAGTGGAGAGCGGTCAGCTTTTTGATTTGGGCATGCTTGGCTGGTATTTGCATCCGACGACATCGGTGCGCACGCTGGCAGCATTTGACGCTCCTTGGATGTTCAAACTGTCATTATCTGTGGCGATTACCAATTCTGTGCGCATTAATTTGCCCAAAGAATGCAAGCGCGGTATGCATGCTTGCCGAATATGGCGTAGCGACTATGGTAAACAGTTGGGTACTGAATATCCTACGATTGCAGTATTGAATGATCCCGCTTGGATTGCCTTACAGATCAACGGTAAAATCATCGATGAGACCATTTGTATCTTGCGTGACAATCCTTTTACTGAATCCATGCAAGTCACCAATTTGGCGAGTTTAAGCCAAGACCATCCCACTCGTCTAACCAACCGCTTGGCGACTTTATTTCAATCTATTCATCAGCGTACCAATGAGCCTTTGGACAAGATTGCCGCCGAATGGTTCGATAAGTATTTACAAGTGGGTTTTATACCGCTTATTCATCTGTATTATCAGCACGGTATTGGGTTTGAGGTTCATCAACAAAACAGCCTGATAGAACTAAAGGACGGTTATCCTGCCAAGTTTTGGGCGAGGGACAATCAAGGATTTGGTTATATTGCTGAATATGCCATGCCGCTTATTGATGCGTATCCTGAGCTTATCAGTGAAAGTGAGTGCGTCATTCCAGAAGATTTTGCCGACTCACGCGTGGCCTATTACTTAGTGGGCAATACGATCTTTGGTCTTATTACAGCGATTGCTCGCACTCAGCTCATCAGTGAAAGCACTTTATTAGCGACGTTCCGAGACTGTCTGGTTACGCTGGAAAAACAGTATCCACACCGCTCGTTATTTGACTTATTGTTGCGTAGTCCCACACTGCCGTTTAAAGGCAATCTACTCACCAGATTGCACGCATTGGATGAGCTGACTGCGCCTGTCGAGACTCAATCTATTTATGTGGATATTCCCAATCCTATTGGGCGTGTTGCACAGTCATAAGCAGTCTTGGTCAATCCAAAATAAACGTATGCTAAGAAAATATATTGCTGGTATAAATAAGTAAGGAATCAATGTGTTAGATCTTCTCGGTATTGGTTTAGGGCCATTTAATCTTAGTCTGGCAGCATTGCTGAAAAAAACAGACATCACAGCCAAATTCTTTGAGCAAAAGGCGGAGTTTAACTGGCACAAAGGTATGATTTTACCGCACACCACGCTACAAGTGCCCTTTATGGCAGATTTGGTGACGCTGATAGATCCGACCAGTCCTTATTCATTTTTAAACTATTTACATACGCAGCAGCGATTGCTTAAGTTTTACTTTTTAGAGGATTTTAAGATTTATCGCAAAGAGTACAATCATTATTGCCAATGGGTCGCAGGACAGTTAGACAGTCTAGCGTTTGATGCCCAAGTGCTAGACGTGACTTTCAACGAAAATGGTGATGGTTCTATTAATAATGATACCGATAGCGCCAATGCCGACACACATAACGGGTTTGTCGTCACAGTTCAAGAGCAAGGCGAGCAAAAAACGTACTATGCCAAAAATCTAGTGATAGGAACGGGCACGCAGCCAACATTACCGCTCTCGCTACAAAAAATCGCCAATCAAGCGCCCGAACGCTGTATGCACACCGCTCATTTTTCCGATAATTTCGATCTTAAAGCGATCAAAGCAAAAAACGGCAAGACGGCTGATAGGCTGACTAAGATATTGGTATTGGGCTCTGGCCAGTCATCGGCTGAAGTATACCGCGCGTTGTTCGATCAACAATTTGATAGCAATGATCAACCCATGTTTCAACTGGATTGGCTGACCCGTTCGACGGGATTTTTTCCGATGGAATATTCACCTTTGGGCTTGGAGCATTTTAGCCCTGCTTATACCGATTATTTTTATCAATTGGCACCAGAAGCCAAAGCAGACGTCGCGCCCAAGCAAGACTTACTTTATAAAGGCATGGGGTTTGAGACCATCCGAGATATTTATCACAAGCTTTATGAGCGCAGTATCTGCAATCAAGACCTGCACACCACGCTGCTGTGCAACTGTGAAGTAATGGATGCGACTTTTGACGAGACAGTAAAAATGGCATTTGCGCAGCGAGAGCAACAGCAGCAATTTACGGTTGATTATGATTGTGTTATCGCTGGTACTGGCTACCGTCATGCACTGCCGTCATGTCTCAACACACTGCTTCAAGCTATCGAATATGATGACTTTGCGCAGCCCAAGATTGATCGCGATTATGCTTTGGTGTATCAAAAGCAGGCTAGTAATAGTGGCAAAGTCTTTGTGCAAAACCAAGAAATTCATACTCACGGTGTTGGTACGCCTGATTTAGGGTTGGGTGCTTATCGAGCGGGGTATATCGTCAATCAATTGATGGGCAAAACGGTTTACGACACACAGGCTTTACAAGTATTTCAAACATTTGGGGCGTCATCGTAATATCAAACATGCCTTACGGAATATAAAATCAATCACACAAAATTAGGAATAACCAATGCCCACCATCACACAAAATCTGCCCGATACTTTTACGGTAGAAGCGTATCAAAAAACATTTGGACTACGAACCGTCAAATATCCTGAGGACATGCCGCTGCTTTATAAATGGATGCACGCTGAGCATGTGGTCGAACAGTGGCAGCTACATTTGCCGATGCCGCAGCTGCGAGTACATTTTGAAAAAATGCTGGCCGATGATCATCAGCGTCTCTACCTCATAACTTGTGAGGGTGTTGCTATTGGTTATACGGAAATTTATGAGACGGCTCGTGACCGATTGTCTCACTACTATAAAGCCAAAGAAAGTGACATGGGCTGGCATATTCTGCTGGGCGATCCTGCTGTGGTGGGGAAAGGCTATCTAAAGCCAACAGGAATGATGATTAGTAAGTTTATATTTGAGCACACGGATGCCAAAAAAATCGTGGTTGAGCCAGACAGTAAGGTTGAAGTCTATCAGTGGGTGGCCGATAGTTTTGCTTATCATATTCAGCGGCTAATCGATATGCCTGAAAAAAAGGCGTCGCTTTATTTTTGCAATCGTGATGAGTTTTTTGAATCTAGAGGCTATCTTAACTTTTATGGTGAGGTTGCTTCATGAGTCGATTTTTTGTGGTTGTCGGATTACATACGTCTCATCAGGCTTGGCGGTACGACAGTGCCAGTCACGCCATTACTAGTCAATGTTTTGAATGATGTCATCACTTAACAGTAGTCATGAATTGACATGCAAGCAGCGTCAACAAGTGCTATTGACACTATTGCTTGGCGGCACGGTCATTAGCTTTAGCAATAGTGCCCTCAATCCTGCTATTCCGGTCTTTATGTCGGTGTTTGCTGTCGACATTGTCATGGGTGGCTGGGTGTTGAACGCTTATATATTGTCTATGAGCGTGGGGCTGATGCTCAGTGGTTATTTGAATAAACAGTTTGCGTTTAAGACCTTGTATTCGCTCGCTATCATAGGATTTATGCTGGGTTCAGTGATTGGTATGTTGGCACCTAGCATGACGATGGTGATTGTGGCTCGTGCTGTACAAGGACTGAGTGGTGGTCTGATTATTCCTTTGTCCATTGGTATGCTTTATCAAATTTATCCGCAGCATCGACATGGCAGAGTGATGGCGCTATGGGGCATTGTGATTATGATGTCATTGGCATTTGGCCCGCTGATAGGGGCTTATTTGGTAGAGCAATTTGCGTGGTGGACATTATTTGCCGTGACTCTGCCACTGAGTGCTTTGGTTATGATTATGGTGTGGTTGTTCTTGCCTGACATTCATGCGCCTAAGGCTTCTAGCACGTTTGATGTAATTGGGTTTGGTAGCTTGTTGGTTTGGTTGCTGGCGTTGATGACTTGGCTGAGTACGCTTAAGGCAGATTTTTATGCCAGCCTAACCAGTATGGTTGGAACAAGCCTATTGGCTGCTGTGTTTTTCTTGTCCTTTGCAGGTTGGTGGGTGTATGAGCGCCGTCAGAGTCAGCCGTTATTGAACGTGCGTTTGTTTCATAACAAAGTGTATTTACACAGTACGATTATCAGCATTACTCAGACTTTGGGTCTGATGGTAGGCCTGTTGTTATTGCCTATATTAGTGCAAGAGGTGATGGGCGAACGTGCGCTATGGACGGGCGTTATTCTGATGATATCGACACTTGTGTCTAGTGTCACAACTCATTTTGCAGGCAAGCGAGTGGATAGTTATGGCGCTAGAAGTATGGGTGTTTTGGGTATTGTGATCAGCGCGCTGTCTATGCTGATGCTGGCATGGTGCTTGTATGAGCCGAGGCTTTGGCTGCTGATAACGGTCATGAGTATACAAGGGGTGGGCGTGGGACTGGCGTATCTGCCAACCACCACGGTGGGTTTTAGTAGCTTAGCCAAAGAAGTGGTCACGGAAGGCGCAGCACTCAACAATATTAGCCGCCGAATTGTCTCTACCATTTTTATAACGTTGATGACGGTCTATGTGGCAGGACGCGGCGCGCAGTTATTAGAAGCTGGCAACGCGCAAAGTGTCAGTACCGCTATCCAAGAGATTTTTGTCATGCTGGCTGTGATTTTGTTTTTGACGGTCTTTTCAGCGCGGCAATTACCAAAGACGGCATCATCCATTTAGCAGTATGTTTTTAGCAGTATAGTTGACCCACTCTTAAAAGGTCGCAGTTCTGCTGGATTGACTATATGCAAGTCACTTGCAACTATCAAAAAAATCCATCAAACAAGCCTGTAAAAAAACCGTGAGAAGTTTTTTTACCTTATGGATGTAACTGATTCTCATTCGCTTTAATAGTTGATTGGGTTAACGATTTGGTTAGGTTAATAATATGGTCGTTTACTTTTTATTTTTAGAAAGGAGATTTATATATGCATCATCAAGTATATCAAAGCACAAGCAATAGCAGGACTGATGTTACCAAGCCGTGGCAAGCGCCGATAGATTATCGAGCCATGCAGCGCACAGAGCAACGGGTCATTAAACAACTGTTGCAAGCGTTACTATATGAAAACATTATTGATTTTGACTATATAAATGCCAACGCCAACCATGATAAAGCGCTTTTGGACTTCACCATAAAAGCCACTGACAATATCTATTACCGCGCGCAAGGTTACGTTCATTATAGTTTTGATCTCATTCGTTTTAATGCCCAGAACGTTCAGCGAGTTGTTGATGGCAACGCAAGCGATGCCATACTTGAGCATGTCATCAGCGATATTTTATTGAAGATAACAGATGCGTCCTTAAAAGACAGCTTTATCAAAGAGCTGCGTCACACTTTAATCAATGAGACCCAAGCCCAGCAGCTTTCACCCAATCTACCAATACCAGTTGACACGCTCACTTACGAGCAACTCGAAAGCTATCTGATGGCGGGCCACCCTTATCATCCGTGTTTTAAATCTCGGATTGGCTTTGATTTGCAAGACAATTACGACTATGGGCCGGAGTTTGCGCAAAACATCGAGGTGGTTTGGCTGGCGGTCAAAAAAGAGCTGTTGGTCAGTAATACGGCTTTTGATGCTAATTCTACTACGACGCTAAACGAATGGATTGCAGACTACATCGATGCCGATAAGTTTGCGGGATTAAATGACAAGCTAAAACGTATTCTGGTGATGACAAATAATCAAAGTGGGGCAAACGAAGATGAGGCTACCAATGCTTATGGTTTGATACCAGTGCATCCTTGGCAATGGCAAAACACATTAATTGTTGCGTTGCAGCCACTTATTGACACGCAAGAAGTGATTTACCTAGGCAGTACAGGCGCTGAGTACCGGTCGCAGCAGTCGATTCGCTCTTTGTCTATGTTGCAAGACGACAAATCCTATCTAAAACTCAGTATGCATCTGATGAATACCTCAAGCACTCGAATATTGGCCAAACATACCGTCATGAATGCTGCGGTGGTGACTAAGTGGCTCAATCAATTGGTCGCAGAGGATAAGACGGCACAAGCATTACAAATTGCCTTTTTGGGTGAAACGGTGGGTGTCAGTTTGGATCATGAAGTGCTACAACAGCGCGGCTATCAGCATCCAGATATTTATGGCGGGCTTGGCGCAATTTGGCGCGAAAACGTCAGCCAGTATTTATCGACCAACCAAAAAGCCTTTCCTTTAAATGGTGTCAGTTATATCAACACGGATGGCTCTGTACTCATTGATCCTTGGATTAAAAAATACAGCGTAAAGGGTTGGACGGCTCAGCTTATCAAAGTGACTGTCACCCCGATATTGCACTTGTTATTTGGTCACGGTATTGCGCTCGAGTGCCATGCGCAAAACATCGTATTGGTACACGAAGCGGGTTTTCCTATAAAAGTATTGCTAAAAGATTTGCATGACGGGGTGCGCTATTCGCCAAAGCATCTGACCCGCCAAGACTTAATTCCCAATTTTCATAGCCTGCCAGCTGCCCACGCGGCGCTGAATCGTGGCTCGTTTATTGAAACGGATGATACCGATGGCATTCGTGACATGACGGTTGCCTGCTTATTCTTTGTGGCATTTGCCGACATTACTATTTTTATGCAGACCCATTACCACTATCCTGAGGCTGAGTTCTGGCAGCAAGTTGCTGACTGTGTGATGGACTATCAAGTACGTCATCCAGAGCATCAATCGAGGTTTGAGTTGTTTGATGTCTTCGCCAAGCAAACGCGTATTGAGTCTTTGGCTAAGCGCCGACTGTTCGGCGATCAGATGTTTCCGATCAAATATATCAATAATCCATTAGCCAAAAGCCGAGTATAGACACCATGTTAAGTACCGATGAAACAGTCAAGATAAATACCATGCCCACTTTATTTCCAGTCCAAATCAGTCATTCGGACAGCCAGCCTGATATGGTGGTAATACAAAGCTCGTTGATGACGTATCTGATTGAGTGCGTTTTACTTGAGCAGTGGCTAGCGGAAAACCGTATTGCGGTCACCACAACGTTTGATTATCTAGCAGAGCAAGATTTACCACAGGCTGTAGATTCGCTATCAAACGTTTATCAATCATTCTTTGCTCAAGACAACCCATTACTGGTGCTTCAAATCAGCAGCGACAGCCGATTGTTCTTATCTGTGGAGTCGGCCTATACCGCACCGTGGCGACTGCATAAATCTTGCGTGCCGATTTTATATCGTTTGAACCACTCTATCAGCGCTTGTTTGCAACCAGTAGAGACAGTAGAGACGCTATTAGATATTTTACTGTCTGCTATGGAACACTCAGCACTGAGTGCGACAGGAATTGTCAAATTAAAAGAGAGTTTGCAAGCGTCCTTGGTTGCCAAAACGCGATCTGCCCATGCCGATATCTCTACGACGGTCTATAGTCAGCCGCATTGGTATCAAACCCTGATTGCCGCAGAGCAATGGGCGTCATTGATGGATCGTCCGTTTCATCCGCTGGCTAAGGGCAAGCTGGGGTTTACAGCAGCAGAGTATCAGCATTACATGGCAGAGTTCAATCAGCCCATTGCGTTGGTGTGGGTAGCGGTTGCCAAAAGCCATCTTATGGTGGCGGATCAGGTAAAAGACATCAGCCAGCAACATCCCGCGGCGTATTTATTGGACAAGATGCAGCAACAGCGATTGGCACGGGAGATGAAAAGCCACAACCTGATAGACACTCATGTGGCGATACCTGTCCATCCTTGGCAGCTGGCTCAAGTGATTGATCCTTCTAATAATAATTCTTGTGATAACGATGCTTCTAACCATGAGGCTGATAGTTATGCTAAGGATTTGGCAGATGGCACGGTTGTAAAGTTAGTATTTAATGCACCCATCACTTATGCCAGCGCCTCTATGCGCAGTATGCTATTGAGTGTCGATACGCCGTATAGCATCAAGTTGCCCATAGGAGTGTACGCCTTAAACTCCAAACGGTACTTGCCCGCACTAAAACTGATTAATGGCGAAAAAAACCAAGCAATTCTGATGCAGGCAAGACAGATTGACAATGGCTTATCAGCAACATTACGGCTATGGGATGAGCGTCTTTGGTGGGGCTATATGTCGCCGACGAATCTACAAGATAAAAGCGCAACCAATCCCTGTTTTTATCAAGAAAAACCCACGCATTTGGGCGCTATGCTCAGGATTCTGCCAACGGATCTGTGTGATGACCAAGTGCGGTTACTGCCGATGGCAAGCCTCGGTATGTTGGTGTCTAAAGACGGTATAAGTCATCATATCTTTGATGAGATCATCCAAGCAAAATCGCCTATGACTCAAACAGCGCACATAAAACGCACGGCTATTGATTGCTTCAAAAACCTGTGCGAGGTGTTTTTGGGTACGATGCTGCGCTGCCTGCGTTTAGGGCTTGCCCCTGAGATGCACGGACAAAACATCGTGATGGTGATGAAAAATCATCGTTTTACCAGCTTGCTATTGCGCGATCATGATTCGGTACGTATTTATTTGCCGTGGCTGGCGCGGCATCAAATAGCAGATCCTGAGTATTTAAGCCCACCCAATTTTAAAAACCGCTTGTATCGAGAGACCCCGCAAGCACTGATATTTTATCTTCAGTCCTTGGGCATATTGGTCAATCTTCGCGCAATTATTGAAGCATTGTCAGCGCATTATAAGATTAATGAACAGGTGCTGTGGTGTGAGACGAGGGACAGTATCGATAGGGCATTGACGGATATTGACTTCGATGCCGATCAATGTGAGCTTATCCGCGAACAGCTACTGACCACTCAATACTATCCACATAAGACATTGCTGTTGCCCGTGATTGAACGCGGTGATGATCCGCATGGCAGCATGCCCGCAGGGGAGAGTGTGACCACCAATCCTTTTTTTAGGGTAAAAAACATCGAAGAAAATCTTAGGGTGGATTCAGTACGAAAACATAATGAGAGGAAAATTAATGGATAAAATCGATATTGATACACTAGTAGAGAGTTACAAAGACATAGCCACCTCGACGATTGGTCATTTGACCGAAGTGGGATATTTACCAGATATCAAAGCGCTGTCTCCTTGCACCCGTACTATCGTTGGAAAAGTCATCACAGCGACGTTGAACTCGGACAATACGGAGGTGATTAATCAAGTGTTGATTCAGGCGCAGCCGAATGACATCTTGTGTATCGATGCGCAAGTGCTCGGCATCAAAGCCTGTTGGGGCGCGTTACGTACTTGCGCTGCTATTTATGAAAAGCTCGCTGGCGTTATCGTCATTGGACAAGCGACGGATTCGTTACAAATTCAGCAGTTGGGTTTTCCTGTATTCGCTCAAGGCGTGAGCGCGGTCACCACCTTTAAGAGTAATGAAACAAAAGGTATTTTAGGAGCTGATATCTGCTATCGCTTTGGCCCGAAAAGCACCCTGATTCGCTCAGGCGACATCGCTATTATGGATAATGATGGGGTATTTGTATTGCCACTAAAAGTTGCCCAGCAGTTATTACCTGATTGCCAAGATAAGCATCAGCAAGATGAGACAAAATTCCAGATATTCCTTGAAGCCTATAAAAAAAATCAACTGGACTTATTATTTTAGTCATAGGTAGGTAGAGCCAGATGTGTATGTCAATAGAGCTGATGATGCATTTCCTTGGCGCACTTATCTGTTATGAAGCACCAGTGGCTTTTGAATTTGTAAATAGATATAGAAATGTTAATGGTTATCATTTACAATGCCATTCACAAACTTAGTACATTCTGTATTACGAGCTAAACATAACTCAGAACATTATCCAGCCACTATTCAAATAAGTGAAATGACAATGAAAAGCCATCATCAAGTTGCTCTATCTCTTCTTACACTCTGTATTAGCCAGCAGTTGTATGCGCAAACCAACGTTAATACCCCAATGACAGACACTACCGAAAACTCGATAGCCAGTGATGTACCAAACGTGACTTTAGATACTATTACGGTAACAGCGCGCGCTAAGACGGGAACGGCGCTGGCACAAAAAATCAGTGAGATGCCAGCCGTTACCCAAGTGATTGGTGAAGAAGATATTCGAGAGCAGGCCACAGGCAACCGTACTACAGGCGATATATTGGCACAGCTGATTCCGAGTTTGGGTGCTAGTAGTGGCTCAACCAGCAACTATGGTACGACCATGCGCGGTCGTCCGGTACAATACTTGCTAAATGGCGTGCCTTTATCAGGCTCACGCAGCTTATCACGAGAGCTAAATAGTATTGATCCAGCGCAGCTTGAGCGGGTAGAAGTGCTTTCTGGTGCGACCAGTATTTATGGCGCTGGCGCAGCAGGTGGCCTCATTAATCTGGTCACCAAATCGGCAGCAGGCGCAGGTTTTACAGGTCAAACTCGATTGGGTATTGACAGCAGCCGTGAGTTCGAATCAGATTCATTGGGTTATCATGTGGGTCAGAGCTTGGGTTATGGTGGCGAGCGTGTTTATGGCCGCTTAGATGTGGATTATGAGAATAGAGGTGGCAAGTTCGATAGCCATGGCGACCGTATCGGCCCAGATGTCAATCAAACCGATCAACAAGATACCGAATCATTGAGTGTCAACGCCAACTTAGGTATAGACATCGATGACAGCCAAAGCGTGAATCTTGCAGTGACTTATTATAACGATGAGCAAGATACCGACTATGGCCCAGATTATGGCAAAAACCTACAAGTACTACTAAATCCCAATGCCGCGCCGCCGTCTTTAAAGGCAATCGACGGTGCTCGTATAGAAGATCAGCCTTACACCACCAAAACCTCGGTCAATCTTAATTATAACAACGACGATGTTGCTGGTTCTAATCTAAGCATTACGGGTTACTACCGCGATGAAAAAGGGCGTTTTTATCCTTCTGGTAAAACGGCTGACAAACAAGCCTCTGAAGTCTGGCAGGCAAATGGATTGACCGATGAAAAGACGTTGAAGAAGTTACTAGGTGCTGCAACTTACGTGATGCAATCAGAAGCCGATATCGAAGTGATGGGTCTACGTGCCGCCATGCAGACGGACACCGAGTTTGGTGGTAAACAAACGCTATTGAGCTATGGGGCGGACTTTGAGCGTGAAAACAGCGCACAAACTTATAAGGGCCAAGACTTAAATACGTTTATCGCCAGTAATGGTCTGACTGCTGTGTCTAACGGCAAGACCTATAATGGTGGGCCGGACACTACCATCGATAAGATTGGTGTGTTTATCAATGCGGATACAGACATCACGGATAAATGGCACGCCAGTGCTGGTGTGCGCTATCAAAAGCTTAAGGCAGAAACAGACGCCTTTATCCCCATTTACGAGCAACTGTTAGAGGAGTATTTTGAGGACCCTCGTATTAGCGGTGTCAGCCAGCAATATGGTATTGACTATCAAGCAGGTGAAGTAGCAAAGGGTAAGACGGATCACGACAAAACGTTATTTAACCTCGGTAGCAGTTATCAGCTGACACCGAACGATCAAATATTTGCCAACTTCTCTCAAGGTTTCACTACCGCTGATATACAGCGCGCGCTGCGTGATGTAAGGGCAGGTTTTGTGGTCAACTCAGACAACGTACAGCCTATTGCGATTAATAACTACGACTTAGGGTGGGAAGGTAAGCGTGGTGACACGTCAGCAAGAGTAACGGGTTTTTATAATAATTCAGACAAAACCGTGCGTTTTACCAACGACTATACCGTAGAAGTGGTGGATACCGATGAGCGAATCTATGGCGTAGAAGGGTCGCTCACCCAAGATATAAGCGATAACTGGAAAGTGGGCGGTAGTGTGGCTTACACTCGTGGTCAGTATAAGAAAGATGGCGATTGGCTGGAGTTAGATGCGGTGCGCTTGACACCGCTCAAAGGTACTGCGTTTGCTCAATATAACTTTGATGAAGGTAGTAACATAAGACTGCAAGCATTGGCTATAGGTGGCGATGATAGAGCGTTTAAAGATCAACAAAAAGACCCTGATGCTGGTGCGCTGCCAGTCACAGGTTATATGACTTTAGATGTATTGGGTCAAGTAAACATGCCAGTAGGTCGAGTGGGTTATGGGGTTTATAACGTACTCAATAAAGACTATCAAACGGTTTATCATCAAACCACGTTTGGCGACTTGAACCGTCTACCTGCCACAGGGACAACCTATGGTCTAAGTTATACTGTTGATTATTAAACAATAGAGTCTTAGCTTACATCTTGTTGGATAAGTCGCTTGGAGTTATTTAAACCCCAAGTTTAAAACTTTCACCTAGATAAAAATTCGTGATCGATAGAGCCTTTCAAGCTATAAAATATAAAGTTTGAAAGGCTTTTTTTTGTATTTTTAGGATGAGGATGATGCCAGCAGGTTAGCAAGTTGAAGTAATGGCAATGTATGATTTTTAGATGAAAAAATTTATGATCTCTAGCCCTGTTAGAGGTCATAAAGCGTACGTTGAAAAGGTATGTAATATTGATTTTATATGACGTTTACTGGAGCACTTATTCTTAACGTACCTTTAGGGTTTTACTCAAACCCACCTCATTTAGACACCATGTCGTCGATACCGAGTAATATTTGCTGTGCATGCTCAAAATCATGAGTGCCTATTTCGGTAAGGCAGGTTGTATTCTAACTTTGAGACATACTTACCGACCAGTCGCGGCAACCATTACATCGTGGCTGCGGCATTACTGAACCTGCTTTGCGACACAAATGGCTGTATCGCATCAATTCTATCTAGAAAAACTCTTTTCTTGAAACTAAATGATAATAATTTTCATTAACATTTGTATTATTTATACAATGTTGCTAGAGTATGCACTCTCTATTACCGAACCGTTAACATCGCTTCGTTTTTGCTGTTTTTAAGATGTGTTTTAGATCAATACTTTAGCTTATATAAATTGTAGTAAAAGAGGGGCAGTTTTATTTTCCCTGAGCATAATGCTTATTACTCAGCTCTATAACACGCCTTTTATGAGCAAAGCTGGCAGGTATTAATAAAACGAAGTACTTTTAGGATTGTGATTTATGCCGACGTTATCAACACCTTCTAACTATAAAAAATATTTTCGTTCACAAAAGCCGATCTGTATCTTGACCAGTCGTGCATTATTGAGCATTGCTATCACCTCTATCATTAGCACGACAGCACTCGCCTCTGACACCAATGAGCTGGCAACCATGCAAGTAGCATCGCAAGACGCGACTGAGTCAGAAACCATGCCCTCTACCGAGCTTGATACCATTGTCGTCGTTGCGGCAAGGGAGGAGCTCGTACAGGCGCCAGGTCTGTCCGTCATTAGTGAGGAAGCCATCGAAAAAGCGTCAGTTTCTAATGATATCTCAGAAATCGTGCGTAAGATGCCAGGGGTGAACCTTTCAGGTTCGTCTACTTCTGGTCAACGAGGCAACCAGCGCCAAATAGATCTGCGCGGCATGGGGCCGAATAACACGCTCATCTTAATTGATGGGCGTCCAGTGACGTCACGTAACGCGGTGCGTCCTGGCCGTGCCAGTGAACAAGACACGCGCGGTGACTCACAGTGGGTGCCGCCAAGCGCCATTGAGCGTATCGAAGTATTGCGCGGTCCAGCCGCCGCCCGTTATGGTTCGGGAAGTATGGGCGGGGTCGTCAATATCATCACCAAGTCTCCCAATAAAAAAGAGTTTTCGGTGACTGGTCACTATGAGATGCCAGAAAGCGATCTTGAGGGTAAAGATTGGCGCACCAATATCAACATGGCAGGGCCATTGACAGATAAGCTGTCTTTTCGTACCACACTTGGCTATCACGATAGTGAAGGTGACGATCCTTATATCAATGCAGATGATGCTCAAATTGTTGATGGTCGTAGTGGACCAGCAGCGTCTGTTGCCGCCGGTCGCGAAGGGGTTGAGAATATAGACGCGCGCCAGCTGTTTGAATATGCCATGGATGCAATGAATACCGTTGGCTTTGAGGTCAATTATAGTAATCAAAGCAATCGCTGGGCAGGTGATTCGCAATTTCAGACAGTGAATGATGACTTGGTTAATGCGCTGGCAGGGCAAGAAACTAACAAGATGGAGCGTTATGGTGCAGCATTGACTCATCGCGGTGAGTATGACGATGCCAGTAGCAACAGCTATATAGAATATACACGCACTCTTAATGAGCGCTTAAATGAAGGTAATGGCGGTAGTGTTGAAGGACAAATTTCAGTACCTGAGGCAGGAGCAGAATATACATGGACAGAAGCCACATATGATACGTTGAACGCAAAATCAGAGTGGGACATCTACTTTGACCGTCATACACTGACTGCTGGAGCAGAGTTCCGTGGTGAGAGGTTAGACAATCCGCTGGTTTCTGCTGTAACATTTGATGAAGGGTTTGATTTTGGTGATACAGAGACCGATCCTGCTAAGCGTGATCCAGTATCAGACGCGTATCTTGTTGGTGCTTACTTAGAAGATAACTATCAAATTACACCTGACTGGTATATCACCCCTGGCATACGTTTTGATTATCATGATCAGGCAGGTAGTAATTGGTCACCTAGTCTGAATACCACTTGGCATTTTAGTCCGAACTGGTCGGTAAAAGCAGGCGCCAGTCGCGCTTTTAAAGCGCCCGCCCTATATCAGCTGGATCCGAACTATATTTACTATACTCGCGGGAATGGTTGCCCATCAAGCATACCGACTGATGAACGGGGCTGTTATGTCTTAGGAAACTCCGAGCTTGAGCATGAAACCTCTTGGAACAAAGAGCTGACCTTTGCTTATAAGGATGACACAGGACTCAATGCAGGGTTGACTTATTATCGCAACGATTATGATAACCGTATCGGTGCTGGCATAGAGCGTGTGGGCGTGGTCGGTGTAGTGGCTGACGGTGTCGCTGCCGACCGCTCTGTTTTTCAATGGGAAAACCAAGGAGAGGCGATCATTGAAGGCCTAGAAGGGTTTGTCAAAGTGCCTGTCACTGATACGGTTTCATGGTCAACCAACTTAACAGGAAATATTCGTTCAGAACGCAAAGACACTGGTGAGCCATTGTCCTTAATTCCTAAATTTACGATGAACTCAAATGTCAATTGGGACATTACCCCACGCTGGAATACTGACTTTGGTGTTAGTTACTATGGACGCATTGATGCCCCCGATGTTTCGGTCACGACTGGTGATGAGCTTGAGACATTAAATCTGGCTCGCAAGCCCTACACGCTTGCCAATGTAAGCACCCGCTATGATTTGACGGATGGTATCACCGTTGGGGCGGGTATAAAGAATTTATTTGATAAACAAATCAAACGAGAAGGGACTGGCACTAATGCAGGAGCACGTACTTTTAATGAGCCTGGACGTTATTATGTCTTCGATATCAGGGTTGATTTTTAACTGCTAAACCAGTCATTTGTCTAAATAAAAAAAGGTCTAAGCAATGTGCTTAGACCTTTTTTTGATTATGCATTTTGAGCTTAGCGTGATAGCTGTATTGATAAATCAACAAAACCAAACCAATCTGGAGACTCTCGCTAGCCTAATTGTATCAAAACGGATACAGCGGCAGTTTCTATGTTGACACTGTCCGTGGCACTCACGTATATTTTAGATAGACTTACTTTAAAGTGCCCGCTGTAAAGTAGTCGTTTTAAAAGAGTCTGTTTTAGAAATGCTATAACTGTCTAAAAAACACAATATCTCAGCATAAAAAGTGCTCTAGTAGCAAGCACTCCGCCCTAAAACAGGCATATAGAAGCAGTGCTTATCAGCGCTAGGCTTCACCGCATATGATAAAAAAGGATTTTATATATGAGTATAACAGAATATATTGACATTACCGCCGCCGTCACCCGCGAAAAAGGCAGCGACTTTGTCTTAGAAAAAGCCAAAATCCGCGCGCCCAAAGACGATGAAGTACTGGTAAAAATCGTCGCTACAGGCATGTGCCACACCGATATGATCGTGCGTGACCAAGATTACCCTGTGCCGCTGCCGCTGGTATTGGGTCACGAAGGCGCAGGTATCGTCGAAAAAGTCGGGCCACTGGTCAAAGACATTGTAGTGGGTGATCATGTGGTACTGAGCTATGGCTATTGCTCACAATGCAGTTCGTGTCATTCAGGTCATGAGCCCTACTGTAAGGAGTTTTACCCGCGTAATTTTGGTGGCAGTGACATGGACGGTAATAATGCTATTCAAGATGCTGACGGCAACCCCCTTAACGATCATTTCTTTGCGCAATCCTCATTTGCCACCTATGCGCTCAGTTTAGAGAGCAATACCATCAAGGTCTCTAAAGATGCTCCAATTGAATTGCTTGGCCCATTAGGCTGCGGCATTCAGACAGGCGCAGGCGCGGTCATCAATTCGCTAAAAGTGCGCCCGGGCACGAGCTTTGTAACTTTCGGTGCAGGCGCTGTGGGCTTGTCTGCGGTACTGGCTGCCCAAGTAGCAGGCGCAACCACCATCATCGCAGTCGATGTGGTGCCCTCACGGCTTGAGCTTGCTAAGGAGCTTGGCGCGACCCACGTCATCAATAGTAAAGAAGAAGACGTGGTCGAAAAGGTGCGTGATATCACAGGTGGCGGCGCGCTATTTGCCTTAGAATCAACGGGTATTCCAGCTGTCTTGCGTCAAGGTATCGACTCGCTGGGCACACTTGGGACCATTGGTGTCGTAGGCGCACCTGCGCTTGAGACAGATGCCAACTTTGATGTCAATGACTTGCTGCTTGGCGGTAAATCTATCCAAGGTATTGTTGAGGGTGACGCGACTACCAAAATCTTTATCCCGCAGCTGGTAGAGCTTTATTTACAAGGACGTTTTGCCTTTGACAAATTGGTCAAATACTATGATTTTAAAGACATCAATCAAGCCGCAAAAGACAGTGCCGAGGGTACTACCTTAAAGCCTATCATTCGTATTGCCGATAATGCTTAAAAGTTATTTGTCTATAAGAAATGGGCAAATGTATTATCAGGTATGTTATTGATAGCTTGTATCGCAAATCCGCATAAAAATTTTCATTTTCTTTCAATATAAAAAGGTCTGAGCCATTCGCTCAGACCTTTTTTGTTTTATCGACTGCTCTTTTTATTAATTCGTTGTTTTTATTCTACAATTATTTTGCCCAAAAAAGCTCAAGTTTGGGTTTAATGATTAACGAGAGAATAATGGAAAAGAAAATGCCAATCGGTAGGGCGGTCAATAAACTGGCGATCCACATATAGAGAAAATGATGCCAATCAGAGAAGTCACTGAGATTAATCGTGGTAACCACGGCCATGATTGACTCCATGATGATTGCCATGCATAGACCAAAAATGACATTCATCTGCACGGTGGAAATATCTGGCAATACCGCCCGTAATATTTTATTGATTAGCATGGCGATCACACCACCGATAGGTGCAATGCAGATGACGCAAAGCGCAAAAGAGCTCAGCCAAGCCCGCAGAAAACCATCCCCAAAACCGATATTATTCCAAGTCATGACAAAGGTAAGTGTCCCACCGATAACCGCTACTATACTAAAAATGATAAATATTTTTTTGAAATTTTTGAGCATTTACTTATCCATATTAAATAATTCAAACGCAGTATAGCCATATATTTTTGCGAAAGGCAGTCTTGTTCTTTTGGTTTTTTTCTGTACAAAGCGATGAATTTACTCGATATTTTTATCGAAATTATGATGCGTAAGCAATGTGTTTTTATAAAGTTAATACCGTTTTGAACTCATAAAATGACATGAGGATTAGTATTTAACCTCAATAGAAAAAAGGTTTACCTCAAGCCCCTTTCGTTATAACATAACGTTTTTTTTGAAATGTTATAATATAACGGAAGATATATGAAAAAAATTGGCTTGATTTCGGTATTAGTGGTGCTAGCAGGGCTGGCATGGTATGTCATTGCTGGTGCGCAAACAGCGGGCAATAACGCGACAAATACAGCAGTAAACGATGACAGTCAGCAGGAGCTAATCGTGGTGACACCGTGGGAGCTGACCTCTAC
>Ga0098067_1000239_pt1 | contig 22328 bp, 19 predicted proteins | sample 26_taG_FD_92578 | JGI IMG/M metagenome (GOLD analysis project Ga0098067, IMG submission 92578) | Marine viral communities from Cariaco Basin, Caribbean Sea - 26_WHOI_OMZ | ecosystem: Environmental > Aquatic > Marine > Oceanic | place: Caribbean Sea: Cariaco Basin | collected 2014-11-09
TAAGGCCTTTGATCTACCTAAATCAACTAAAATTATAAAGGGAGATTTAGATTTTAGCGGAAAAATAAATATAGGTGAGAATTGTACATTCTACAATAAATTAACTTTCAAAACCAATAGTAAGATTGAAATTGGAAGATTCACAAGTATTTCCGGCCCTAATACAGACATAATTTCTGCAATTCATCCTGTAAAAATAGGGTCTTTTTGTTCTATTGCCAGAAATGTTACCATTCAGGAATTTAACCATAATCCGGAAAATTTTACAACTTACTATATTGAAAACAATTTCTTAAATAACAACGATGCCAATGAGAAGATTTCCAAAGGTCCTATTCTAATAGGTAATGATGTATGGATAGGTACTCAATGTGTTATTCTTTCTGGTGCGGTAATTGGTGATGGTGCCATTATAGCGGCAAACTCTGTTGTAACAGGGGAAATCCCTCCTTATGCTATCGCAGGCGGGACTCCTGCAAAGGTTATAAAATATAGATTTTCTGAAATAAAGATCCAGAGATTAATAGAAAGTGATTGGTTTAATAAAATAAGTTTGGAAAACTTTAGGTATTATTCGAAAGAGTTAAATGAAATCAAGTAGTTATGGATAAAAATATTAATAATTTGATTTCAATTATTATTCCCACTTATAATAGATCTAAAGTAATTCAAAGATCTATTGAAAGTGTAATTTCCCAAACTTTCACCAATTGGGAGTTATTAATAATTGATGATGGTGGCGGGGATGATACCGAAGAAGTTGTAAAAGTTTACCAGGAAAAATTTAATAACATCTTTTATTACAAATTTCCGAATATGGGGGCCAGCGCGGCGCGAAACATAGGGATTGGGTTAGCTAAAGGAGAATTAGTAGGTTTTTTAGATTCTGATGATATTTGGACTCCAGGTAGGCTGGAACTTATAAATAAAGCATATAAAAAGGATAATAATACTATTTATGTAACGGACTTTAGAAGTAACGAAGATAAAGAGGGGAGGTTTTGCAAGCAATTTTTAGAATCGGACAATTTCAGACAAATTTTACTTTCTCATAATTTTCTTGGCGGAACTATTAATCTGGTTGCACCCTGTAAAATTTTAAAGGAAGTACAAGGTTTTGATCAACAATTACTTTCCTGCCAGGATCACGATATTGTTAACAGGTTAGCAGAAAAGTTCCCTGTAAAATATATTTCCGGTGAATATGCTATTTACTACCGAGATGCTGATAATAGAATATCATCAAAAAATAAAAAGAAATTAAAGGGACATATTGATTATTATAATAAACATAAGTCAAAAATGGAATGGCTCACAAAACTTTTGGCCCGAAAAAAAATAGCCTTAATAGCCTACAATGTTAGATCTCACATTTTCTTTATTTATCTACCATTTTGGATAATGACCTGGGGGCTGAAGAAGATTTATGGGGTAAAAGATGAGCGAGAACTCTACTTAAAAATGTCATAAATGAAAATTCTATATACCCTGCCCGACCTACATTTTGGAGGAACTTCTAATTTACTGGTGCAAACCCTTCCCGATTTAGCTAAAAAACATGAAGTTTATTTGATTTATTTTGGGGTTGATGATACTATGCGAAAAAAATTTGAGGCCAGTGGAATTTATCCGGCACGTATTAATTATTATGGCTTAAAAAATGCTGTAAAGGCAGCTTCAGTTTTAAGGAAATTCATCAAAAAAGAGAAAATTGAGCTTGTACATGCTAATCTAATTCTGGATAAATTTATAGTTGGTTTGGCTATACAAGGAATGAAAACAAGAAGTGTGGCCACTATACATTCGGCAGATACCCTGCTAGCAGAAAAATCGCTTAAACATAAGCTGTGGTTTAAATTAGAGAATCTTCTTCATAACAAAGTATTTGACAAAACTATTGTTGTTTCTGCTGCGGCAAAAAATATTGCGCTATCAAAGAGAAGAATCAAGAAAAAAAAGATCAATATATTACATAATGGTATTCAAGGATTAGAAAAGCATATACCAAATAATAAAATATTTAATGCAGAGGAGGATATTATTTTTGGTACAGCCTGCCGTTTTCAAGAGATAAAAGGACTTCACAGGTTGTTAGACGTTTTTGCAAAACTTCATATCGATCTACCAAATTTAAAATTAATTCTAATTGGGGATGGACCTTTAAGGGATGGTTTAGAGAGAGAGATTATAGAATATCAACTGGAAAATTCTGTCCATATCACGGGGTTTACAGATGATGTAGCGTTGTATTTAAATCAACTTCACTATTATGTGAATTCCTCCTTTTCAGAAGGGTTACCAATAAGTGTACTGGAGGCTTTGAGTTTAGGTAAACCCGTAATTGCTTCTAATGTTGGAGGTCTTCCTGAGGTAATTGAAAAAAATTACAATGGTCTGCTCGTAAATTTTGAAGATATTGAAGGAACGGTATCAAGGATAAGAACCTTTCTGTTTGAATTTCATGAGAATTATTTAGATTTTGAGACTAATGCCAGGCAAAGTTTTGAAGATTCGTTTTCTTCGGAAATATTTCTTAAAAAGCTATTAGATATTTATAATGGAGACGCGAGGTCTTAGAAAATGATTTCCAAAAGTTAAAGTAGTTTTTTAATAAGATTTATTAAGAATGTCATTTGAGTGAAATTGATGAGAAGTACTATCAATTAGCCACTGAAAATAAAATTATACTTGTAATGAAAATATTAATATTTATTGATTCTATAGGAGCAGGTGGAGCTGAAAAATCTATGGTAGAGTTGGCTAAATTCTTAACTAAACAACCTGGATTCGAGGTTAAATTTCTATGTATCAATCAGCAGGAAATTGGCTTTTTAGAGGAGGTTCAGAGTCATGATATACCTATCATTTTTTTTAAAGATACTTCAGGTTATTTTAAAAAATTAGAATTTTTAAATAAAACTATTACCAAGGAGAATCCTGATATAATTCATTCTGTTCTTGCGGAATCAAACTTTTTGTTGAGGCTGGTAAGAGTTTTTAATAAAAAAGGAAAAATTATTCAAAGCTTGGTTAATACTCCTTATACGGAAGAAAGAAAAAGGGATTCTCAATTGCCTTTACTCAAATATAAAATGGCTAAAATATTTGATGAATACTCGGGTAAGGTTAATAGAGGGATTCATTATCATGTGATCACAAATGAGGTGTTGGATCATTATCGTGAATTTTTAAACATTGATAATAACTATAGTTTAATATACCGTGGACGTAGAAAAAATGAATATCTTGAAAGGGTTAGTAAAGAAAGTTCAAATTTTAAATTAATAAATGTTGGTCGGCAGGTTTTCGCAAAGGGTCAATTAGATATTTTAAAAGCCTTTAATTATTTAAGAGAAACCAATAGGCTGGAAACGATAAAACTGAAGATTTTAGGAAAAGAAGGAAGGCATACTAAGACCCTTAATGAATTTGTTATTCATAATAAATTGCAAAGTCATGTGGAGATTTTGGGTTTTGTGAGGAATGTTGAGGAAGAATTAGCTGCTGCAAATGCTTTTGTTTTTCCATCCTATTATGAGGGTTTGGGCGGAGCCTTAGTTGAAGCCTTTTCGGCAAAACTTCCTGTAATATGTTCTAATATTCCGGTTTTGGGAGAAGTTGTTGGAAACGAAGAAGGAGCTTTGTTCTCTGAACCGGGGGATTACAAACAGTTAGCTGAAAATATTTATACCCTTTCAAATGATCAAAATCTCCAGAGTTCATTAAGCACCTATTCATCTAAAAGGTTTTTGGAAAACTTCCAAATTGATGACATACATCAAAAGATGCTAAATATGTATTTGAAGGTATATAGTTCCTGAGTTAGGACTTAAACCTTAATTTTTCCTAATCTACTTAATCTATATTTATGAGAAAAAACTACTATAGAATTCTTTCTTTTTTTTCAGTTTTCCCCAAATTTATTTTACGAGATCGAGTGAGAATACTTGCATTTCATGATGTTAAGGATAAAACAAAATTTGAAAAGCTCATCAATTATTTAAATAGAAATTACAATGTAATTTCTATGGAAGACTTTAAACGTCATGTTCTGGAAAATGTTCCTCTCCCTAAATATTCTTTATTAATTACCTTCGATGATGGAGATATTTCTGTCCTGGAGAATGGTTTGCCGGTACTGAAAAAATATAATTGTCCTGCAACTGTCTTTATTATAACTGATTACATCAATAAAAATATTGATTTTTGGTTTAAAAATATAAGAAACGAAGAAAGTGTCAGGAATAAAAACGGTTTTGAAATCGAAAGTTTAATGAAGCAACTGAAGGAATTGCCTAATAAGAATCGACTTGAATACATAAAGAATTATAAAAATAATTTCAAAAGACAATTAACCGTTCAAGAGCTTAAAAAAATGGAAAGAGAAAAAATTTTTCTAGCCAATCACACCCATACACATCCAATGATAAATAGATGTAATGTGGAGGAAATTGAAAGTGAATTATTGAATTCCAAAGCGTTTTTTGATTCTTATGATATAAGTGGGGGTTATGAAATCTTTGCATATCCAAATGGAAATTATGATGCAGAATCAGAAAATGTATTAAGAGAGAATGGAATTAACTTAGCTTTTTTGTTCGATCATAAGATTTGTAAGAAAGAAATTCATCCTTACCGTATCTCTAGATTACGAGTTAATTCAGACTTAGATATTAGTGAAATTAAGGTTAAGGTCTCAGGTTTGCACTCTGTATTTTTAAATTGATAATATTATTAAAACTGTGCTTATTAAATAAAGGTAATAACTGGAGATTCTTATAAATGGAATATAGGCGATTAGATTATTCAGAAGATATTAAGGAGGTAGTGGCTCTAATTAGGAGAAATCTAAACCCTGAATATTCTGAAAATATTTTGCGTTGGAAGCATTTAGAGTCACCCTTTGGACTTTCTGTTGGATTGGTTGCGGTGGATGAAGGTAAAATCCAGGGAGTAGTTTTCGCTGCACTATATAAATTCCAGAATAGTTCCGGGGAAAAAATTAGTGCAATTAGGTTTTTCGATGCCTGCACCGAACCAGATCAAAGGGGGAAAGGGGTTTTCAAAACCTTAATGAAAATGGGTTTTGAAGCATATGAAAATGAAATTGACTTTTCCTTTTCGAACCCTAATGAGGCAAGCCTAAAGGGGCACTTAAGGGTTGGCTATGAAGAACCTGTGAAAAAAATATTTTACAGATTAGGCTTGATTAAACCCTTAATAGGAAAAATTGAGGGTGATTTTGAACCGTCCCGGCCAGAGGTTTTAAATGAAAAATCATTGACGAAGCAAGATTTTTATTTAGCCGGAAACAATCTTAGTTTTTTGAATTGGCGATATCGTGAAAAGCGATATAAAATATGGGTGCATCGGGAGAACTGTGAAAAAAACTATATAGTTTATAGAATAGAAAAGAAAAAGGGAATTCGCACTATTGTATTATGCGACTATTTTGGAGATATAAGGGATATACAAAAAGTGTTACATATGGTATGCAGAAGAGAAAAAACATTTCTAATCTACTATTTAGAAAATCGGGTAAATGCAGGACTTAAATTTTTATTTACCAAGAAACATAAAAAAGCTGTGGTAGTTTTTAAAAATGGACATACTCTATCTGCTAATTTGGTAATTTCTCTCGGAGATTTAGAAGGAAGGCTTTAAACTATGAAAATACTTCAATTAGTTACCAAACGTCAATATAGGGGTGCAGAAGTGTTTGCTGCAAATCTTAGTTCTGAACTTATAAAATTCGGGCACGAGATTATATTTGCGGGACTCTATCGGCATGACTCTGAAGTTCTGGAAGTGGATGGGGCGCTGAATATTGATCTATGTAGTAGAAAGTCCGGGAAGTTCCATTTTAAATTGGTTAAGAACTTAGCTCAACTTATAAGAAGTGAAAAACCGGATGTAGTACAATGCAACGGTTCAGATACTCTCAAATATATAGTGGCAGCCTCTTTTTTTGCTCCCAAAACACCTATTACTTATCGGAATATTAGTACAATAAGCGAATGGATTGCCAATCCATTCAAGCTTTATATTTATAAAACTTTAATTAAGAGGGTAGACCATGTTACCTCTGTTGGATCAGAATCTATTCGGGATCTAATTACTACCCTCAATTACCCCGAAGAACAAACTTCTGTTGTCAGGCGGGGAATTCCGATTAAGGAAATAAATTCATTCCAGACTTATTATAGTCTAAAGAATGAATTAAAATTAAAGGATAGCGACAAAATTGTAATGCATATCGGGAATTTTAGTCCCGAGAAAAATCATGAGTTTCTTCTAGAAATTTTTTCATGGATAAAGAAGGAAAATCCTAAAATAAAACTGGTTTGTGTAGGAGATGGGGTAACTTTTCAGTCGATACAACAACAAATAAAAAATCAAGACCTTGACCAGACCATCTTTTTAATAGGGTTTCGGAAAGACATCCCCGAATTGTTAGCTCAATCCGATTGTTTTGTTCTGGCAAGTAAAATTGAGGGGGTCCCCGGGGTGATTTTGGAAGCTGCGAGTCAAAAAGTTCCCAGTGTGGCAACCAATGTGGGGGGAGTACCTGAAGTATTAATTAATGGGGAAACCGGTTTTATTATCGATGATTTCAATAAAAATGAATTTAAAGAGCGGCTGATATCGCTTGTTACCAATTCCGATTTAAATAAAAAAATGGGGGGAAATGCATTTAATTTAGTGCAACAGGAATTCAACCCGTTAAAAAACGCCAGAAAATTCGAGGCATTATATGCGCGTTTGGCAAATAAATCCTTAGAAAAAAAAAAAACAACTACGAATATTACAGATTATTCAGAAGAAACAATTTCGGGGGGCGGAGGTTTTTGCTTCCCAGTTAGCTAATCATTTTCAGGAATCAGGACATATAGTAATGGTCCTAAGTATATATGATGGAGAGGCCAGGCTTCCTTTTTTAGGAGAGGTTGAAACCCTTAACCGGAATAAAATTAGCAGAACTTTTGATCCCTTGGGATGGAGGAAGCTTTCGTCAATTATAAAATGCTTTGAGCCGGATATTGTGCAGGCGAATGCTTCTGATACTTTAAAATATGCAGTAATGTCTAAGTATTTGTTTGGGTGGAATGCCACTCTGATTTACAGAAATGCCAGCACCCCAAGTTTTTATATAAGAACTGCTTTCACCAGAAAAATAAACGCTTTTTTATTAAAAAAAGTTGATCTCATAATTTCTGTATCCCATGCCTCCCTGAAAGATCTTAATAGCTTATTCCCTTTCACAAAAAAGAAAAGTTTTGTCATTCCTGTTGGCGTGGAAGAAAAAATCATTTTTAATGAATCCAACTCGAAATCGCCCTTTCGAAATAAAGAAGCTTATAATCTTATTCATGTGGGGTCTTTTACACGGGAGAAAAATCATACAGGTTTATTAAGAATATTTAAAAAGATCTTAGCAATAGATAATAGCACACATTTAAACTTAATCGGCAGAGGACCATTATTTTCCGAAATAAAACACCAGGTTCGACTTATGGGCATGGAGTCGAAAGTCGATTTTTTGGGGGATATTCAAAATCCTCAAATATACTTAAGCCATGCAAGGGCTCTTTTATTACCAAGTTTGGTAGAAGGTTTACCCGGAGTGATCCTGGAGGCCATGTACAACAAAACTCCTGTGGTTGCCTATGATGTAGGGGGAGTGTCTGAGGTTATTACGAACTTTCTTACAGGCAGGCTCATTAAGTTTGATGACGAAGAAAGTTTTTCAAGTGCTGTTTTGGAGCTTAAGAATAATCCTGATCTTAAAGCTTCAATTGTTCAAAATGCTTCTGTTCTTATAAATAAAGATTATATGAATAAGAATGTTAAAGAATCTTTTTTAAAGAGGTACAAGGAGTTATCTAATAGCATAAAAAGGTAATCTATTTTCAAAGTCTGACCTTGCTGATTCTTAATAAATTTTTAATTTCTTGGTCAGGGGGCAGAATGGCTTAACTTTGCTGTAATTATGGAAAAAATAAAAATACTTCACATCATAAAGTCTCTTGGGAGAGGTGGTGCGGAGATGTTACTTCCCGAGACCCTTAAACTTCACAATAAAGATACCTTCGATTTTCATTACATATACTTTCTTCCCTGGAAGGATCAGATGGTAGGAGCCATTGAAGGTGCCGGGGGAAGAGTCACCTGCTTTGATGCGAAAGATAATATCCGCCTGCTTTTACAATACAGGAAAATTGTTACCTATTGTAAGGAACACAAAATAGATCTGATCCATTGTCACCTTCCCTGGGCAGGGTTTGTTGGAAGATTGGTACCCAGCAAAATCGCGATTCCAATGCTCTACACAGAGCACAATATGCAGGAACGATATCACATAGCAACTAAAACAATCAATAAACTCAGTTTTAATTCCCAGAATTTGGCACTGGGGGTATCGCAGGATGTTACTGATTCCATCAAAAAGAATATCAATCTAAAAATACCGGTCCGCACCTTATTGAATGGGGTGAATACCACCTCTTTTCAAAGGTCAGAACATTCAAAGATCCGCTCTGAGCTTGGAATCCCTCAGGATGCTTTGGTAATTGGAAATGTTGCCGTATTTCGGTTTCAGAAACGCCTTATAGAATGGTTGCAGGTAATTAAAAAACTTAGGGAACAAAATCAGAATGTTTTTGGAATAATCGTTGGAGCAGGACCTCTTGAAGAGGAAATCAAAAAAGAGTGGAGGGCGCTGGAACTCGAAAATATTGTGTTTTTTCCGGGACTTAGAACAGACGTTAAACCGTATTTTGAGGCCATGGATGTTTTTATGATGTCTTCATCCTTTGAGGGGTTGCCTATTGCTCTTTTAGAAGCTATGAGTATGGAATGCGCGGTGGTGTCTACTGATGCCGGGGGGATAAAGGAGGTCATTAGGAATGAACAGGACGGCTTGACCTGCAGGGTTGAAGAATGGCAAAAACTTTCAGACCTTTGTCAAACCCTGATTGACGATCCTGAACAATTAGAAATTTATAAAAAAGCAGCCAGGGAAAGGGTAGTGAAAAATTTTAGCCTAAGGAGGATGGTGAATGAGTTGGAACTTATTTATAGTGATCTGGTGCCATAATTGGGGACCGGGAGACTTGGAGAAGAGGGGTCAGGGAGACTACGGGAGAATTCTATTTAGCAGTAATATCACTCTTCTAACTAATCCTGTCAAAGAAAAACTGATTAACCAGTTAACAAATCACCAATTAACCGGTTCACGATTTCCGAATTAACGAATTTAACGATATGCACATAAGAGAAGCCAATCATTTTGATATCCCACAAATTCTTAAGGTATTAAAAGCCAGTTTGGGAGAGATTTCTTCGGAAAAAACAGAGGAGGTATGGAGGTATAAGCATATTGATAATCCTTTTGGAGAATCATTAGTGTTGGTGGCTGAAGAAGAAGGGGGAGTCGTGGGTGTGAGGGCCTTTATGAGATGGAAGTGGCAAAAAGGAGAGCAAGTTTTCTCTGCATTTAGAGCGGTAGATACTGCAACACACCCTGCTCACCAAGGGAAGGGAATCTTTAAAAAACTCACTTTAAAAGCCTTGGAGATAGGGAAGGAACGGGGAGATCATTTTGTATTTAATACTCCAAATGAACAAAGTAAACCCGGTTATCTTAAAATGGGGTGGGAAGAGGTATCAAAGCTCAGAATTCAATTACGGCCCTTGAATTTGCTGCGCTTAAATAATAAGGAATTAGAACATATTATTTCAGGTAATCAAGCTGCCAGTGTGAAACTCCTGGCTTCTTATAATGAGCAACTAAAAGCTACTGACCGACTTTTTACTCCAAAAGACATGGCGTACCTGAAATGGCGTTATCTTCATAATCCGTTACAAAAGTATTTAATAATCTATGATAAGGATTGTTTCATTGCCGGTTATCTCAAAGAGAGAAAGAAGTTTAATGAGTTCAGAGTGTCAGAAGCTATCATTGCTGAAATGGGAAGCAAAGCTGCCAAATCTGTAATTTTGAATTTAGCCATCGCCTCTGGAGCTTCATTTTTAAGTATATCCCCGGATGCAGGTATTAATTTTAAAACCGGAATTTCAGGAAAATTCGGACCGGTTCTTACCTATAGACCTATGAATAATAACCTCCCTGAATTTTTGAATTTAAAAACCTGGGCCTATAGTTTGGGAGATCTTGAATTGTTTTAGATGATTGGAGCCTTAGTTTTAATTTTATTTTTTTTCCTTATCAATCAGGGCCTGTTTAGTTCTTTTTCGAGAAAACATAAATGGTTCTCGATGAAGTTAATGAATTACTTGTTTCTTTATCATCTTTTATTTTTTGCTGTTTATTATACCTACGCTTTATTTAACAATTCTGATTCCAAACTTTATTATGATAGACCTCAATGGGGAAACTCGTGGTGGGAATATTTTGGCACCAGTACAACGTTTATAGATTTTCTAGGTTGGCCTTTTATTAATCTCCTGGGGTTTAGTTATGAAATGATGATGGCCCTCTTTGCCTGGTTTGGATATATAGGTTTTGTTTATGCTTATCTCTTCTTTAGAGAGAATATTTCTGTAAGGATTAAAGTTTTTAACATTGATTTTCTGGTATTAGTGCTTTTTCTTCCCAATATGCATTTCTGGACGGTCTCTCTTGGGAAGGGGGCACCTATCTTTATGGGATTAATGATGTTTGCGTATGCTATTAAAGATCCCAAAAATCGATGGGGTACTTTGATAATAGGCTCCTTAATTACCTATTATATTAGACCGCATGTATTTCTATTTGTTGCTGTAGGAACTGTGCTCGGTTATATGACAGGAAAAGAAAAGATTGCATTATGGAAAAAAATGATGATCTATTTCGGAATGATTGGTAGTTTAATCCTGGTACAAGATACAGTATTAGGAATGGCAGGTCTTAATGAAACAGAAAATTTAGTGCAAGGTTTTGAACAATTTTCCGAAAACAGGGGTGGCGAGTTGGCTAAATCAGGATCAGGGGTAGATATGGCTAATTATCCGCTTCCTATAAAATTATTTACTTTTTGGTTTAGACCTCTATTTATTGATGCTCCCGGTGCTTTAGGATTAATTGTTTCTCTGGAAAACCTTATTTATTTACTATTGTTCTTTAAAATCCTGAAAAAAGATTTTTTAGGATTCTTAAAAAGGTCTCCCGTTAGTGTAAAAATGAGTATTACTGTGTTTTTACTTGCATCTATTGCAATGTCCTTTATAATGTCGAATTTGGGCATTATCATGCGTCAAAAATCTATGGTAATGTATTTTCTATTCTTTGTGATCTATTATTATCTGGCGCAGAAGAAGTATGATAGGATTTTGAAGTTGAAGCGTCTTAGGAAATTGAAAGCAACAAGGATGGAAGTTTCCTCCTGAGATGAGGGCCTGGGGACGAGGAGATGAGGAGAAAAGGGAGCCGAAGGGAGTGGGAGACTTTGAGACGTGGGGACAGGACAGAGGGGAAACTTTGGAGGAGTCACCAATTAACTGATTAACCGATTAACATGAATAACAACGGCGATTTAGTAATATCACTGGATTTTGAACTACTTTGGGGCGTTTTTGATAAGGTGGACTGGCGAGAGAAAAGAGAATATTTTCAGAATACCAGAAAAGTAATCCCAGCTATCTTGCGGTTATTTGAGAAATATGAGATTTCCTGTACCTGGGCGATGGTGGGTATGTTGTTTAATGAGAACTGGGATGATTGGAACCAGAATATTCCGGACGTTTTACCCGAATATGAGAACAGGAAACTTTCTGCTTATTCTTTTGGGAAATCAATTCAAAGTAAAGAAACCGAAGAACTTTGTTTCGCGCCGGATCTAATTAAACAAATCAAAGAAACACCTGGACAGGAGATTGGTACCCATACTTATTCCCACTTCTACTGCCTTGAGCCGGGACAAAGTATTGAGAGCTTTAATTCCGACCTTAAAATGGCGTGGAAAATAGCGAAGAACTTGGGATTTGAATTAAAATCTTTGGTCTTCCCAAGGAATCAGTACAACAAAGAATATCTGGAAATTTGTAAACAAAATGATTTGATTGCCGTAAGAACCAATCCTGAAAACTGGTATTGGAAAGATCCTCAATATGATACTTTGTTGCAAAAAGTGTTCAGAACAGGTGATGCTTTTTTTGGTCTGAATGATAAACCCTATTCAGATGTACCAGAGATTCATACGGGCATTTCAGGGCAAAGAGCGAGTAGGTTTTTTAGACCCCATAGTGGTGAAACTTTCCAAGATAAAATAAGGCTTCAAAGGATTATTTCAGAAATGGAGGCTGCGGCTAAACATAATCAGATCTATCATCTTTGGTGGCATCCTCATAATTTTGGAAATAATCCTGAGAAGAGTTTATATGAACTTGAAATTATTCTTCGTCATTTTGGGACCTGTAGGGAAAAATATAATTTTGAATCTCTAAATATGTATGGAATAACCAAAAGGGAAATAATGAAGTATGAATGATATTATCTCCTTTATAATTCCTACTTATAACCGTGCACATTTTCTTCCGGAAGCAATACAAAGTGTCCTGGACCAAACGGCGGTTAATTGGAACCTCATTATCGTCGATGATGGCTCGACAGATGATACTAAAAAAGTTGTTGAAAGATATTTAAGGGATCCAAGAATATCTTATAGTTATCAAAATAACTACGGAGTTTCTGTAGCCAGAAACAAGGGGATAGATTTGAGTATTGGAGATTACTTAATTTTTTTAGATTCTGATGATCAGTTTTTTCCGGAACTTCTTACAAAACTTAATGAAATCAAATACCGAAATTATGATTTAATATGTTGGCAGGTTATCAAAAAAGTCACAGGGAAATCATCAGTTTTAAAGCCAAGGAAACTGGAAAAGATTTATAATAATATTACTGCTATTTTCCTGTCGGGTAGTATTTGTTATAGGAAGAAAATCTTACTGGAAGCCGGTGGTTTTGATCCTAAAATGACATTCGGAGAAAATTATGAGTTGGGAATGAGGGTGACAGAAATTGCAGACCTTAAGATGAAAATAATTAATACACCTCTAATAAAATATAGGATTCCTCAGGATAGAGTAAGTAATTCTGTTGAGAACCGTTTGAATTCTTATTTACATCTTTATCAAAAGCACAAAATTAAGTTTCTTCAAGATAAAGTCTCAAATTCACAGATGAATTATTTACTGGGCTATGTACACGAAAAACAAGGTAATTTAGATGAGGCAAGAATATTTTATAAGAATTCACTTAAAAGTTCCTACCGGAATTATAAGGCTATTTTAAAATTCATTTATTTTAATATTTTTCGATGATGAAAGTGCTCTATCTTATAGATAGTTTACAAGGTTATGGAGCTGAAACAAGTTTGGTTGAGATAACCACCCGCTTTAAGATAATAGAGCCGGTATTTGTTCAGTTATATATAGGAGATCAACTTAAGAAGGAGCTGCAGGAAAAACAAGTTTCAGTTTATTCCCTTAATTTATCCGGTAAGTACAATTTCCGTGCTGCAGTAAAAAAAGTCCTTGAAATTATTGAAATAGAGAAGCCTCAAATTATTCATTCCACTCTTTTTCGGTCAGATATAATAGCCAGAAGAATAAAGAAAAAACTGCCTCATATACTTTTAGTTGGAAGCTTGGTGAATAATTCATATTCATCCTTTCGCTTGAGAGAAATGAATCTTCAGAGAAGAATAAAACATTTGTTTATTAAGAAATGGGATAGAACAACATCAAGATATGTGGACTTTTTTATTTCTAACTCTGAAGCTATAATAGAGCCTAATATTCAGGCTTTAAATATACCCAGAGAAAAGATTATTACAATTAATAGAGGGAGAGATTTCTCATTTTTTTCTAGAAAAAAGGCTCTTCCGCGTTCATTACCTTTTGATAAAACAACTTCTACAATTTTTTTAAATGTTTCCCGGCTGGAAAATAGAAAAGGACACAAAGATTTAATAAATGCTTTCGCTCTTTATTTAATTTCAAAACCTTATGCAAAACTAATGATAGCTGGAGAAGGACCAGAAAGACCAAACTTGGAAAAATTAATTAAGCTTTTAGGTGTTGACCAATCTGTCTTCTTACTAGGTTTCCGAAAAGATATTCCTGATTTACTCAGAGTGGCTGATTTTTTCGTTTTCCCTTCTTATTACGAGGGGCTTCCAGGTGCCTTGATTGAAGCTGTTATAAGTAAAATTCCTGTGATCGCCTCTAATATTCCGGAAAATAGAGAGTGCCTTGCCCCTGATTCTGCGCTTTTGTTTTCCCCGGGAAACATAACTGAGATCAGGGATGCTTTAATGAAAGCAAACAATATGTCAGACTGGACATTAAAAACTAAAATTGCCTATTGTTATGCTAAAGAAAAATTTGATATAAATAATATTAGTGGTCAGTACGAAGATTTTTATATTCAAATTTTTTAAAACTTATAGCACCTTGCTATAAGTTTTAAAAATGACCATATTTTTCCTTTTTTTAAATAATAAAAAAGTATTTGGCGCACAATAAGATTGTATTGGCTTCGGAAAAACTTTGCCATATTGACTTGTTTATTTCCAGAGTAATAATCAATAAGCTTCTTGTAAGTCAATAATTTAGATTTAAATTTTAATTCCTTTCTTTCTCCGGACCATATCCCTCCCTTATGTCTTCTGTAAAATGATGGATTTATATTATCTATAAACTTGGCTGATCCATAATTTCCAAGGTGACTAATTAAAGAGCTATCCACATTGATAACCTCTGTCATTTGCTCCGGTATATCCTTGTTAATATTGCAAAAGCACATGGTTGAAAATAGTGGATGATAGATTAGCTTTTTTAAGTCTATTTTAGAAAGATTCCATCGTGGTTGTTCTAAAACAATTTCTTTGGGAAGAGGATCTTCTTCAGGGTAAACTTCTTGATAGGAATGATAGGTTAAAGCAAGGTCATCATTGAACCGTAATGCCTTCACCTGCTTTTGAAGCTTAAATGAATCATTCCAATAGTCATCCCCCTCGCAAAAAGCAATGTACTTTCCTCTGGCTGAAAACAAGTTGTAAAAAGCATTGAAATTTCCTGTCGTCGTACTAAGAACATTGATCTTATTATCGGGATGATGTAAAAAGAGCCTGATCTTCTCAGGGTATTTAGTGGCGTATTCCCGGCAAATCTCCCTGGTGCGATCAGTAGAATAATCCTCTCCCAGCAAAATTTCATAATCAAAATCAGTTTTTTGTTCTAGAATACTTTCCAGGCACTGCTCAATAAAAGCTTCATGGTTATAAGCTTGTACCAGTACAGACACTGTGGGATTAGAAGGTACCTGATGGGGAAAATGTTCTACCTCTGTCTTTTGATATTTATTTTTAAATGCCTCGAAATTCATCACCTTAAGAAACGGGATGAAATTTGTGTAGCATCAATATTTCTTTTAATGGTACCTTTATGGGTATATACTTCATTTAAATCAGTATCTTTTTCTATGATACAGCCCATCCCTACTATCGTATTATCTGCTACAGAAATGTTTTGTTTTATGGATGCATTAAGGCCGACATAACAGTTATCTCCTATCTTTACATTACCTCCGGTTTTGGCTCCACTTATTAAACTATGTTTTCCTATATGGGTGTGGTGGCCAATTTGCGATGTAAATAATATGGAATTATCACCAATTTCAATAAAAGGTTGGAGTACGCATCCTTCATCTATAAATATATTTTCTCCAAGCCTAAGATTAGGCCATGAACTGCATTGGGTAGAAATATAGTTAGCCAAGCTAAATCCATTTTCTTTAAAAAGTAAAAAAAAATGTTTCCGGATATTATTGTTTCCTACAGCTACAAATACAAAATAATTCTCAACAGAATATTCCTTTAAAAAAACTTCTAAAGAAATTAATGGAATTTTGGATTTCCGTGTCTGGAGATCCATTAATTTGCTTTCAATACAGAATGCTTCCACTATGTAACTGCTATCCTGCTCAAATACATATTGAACATATTCTGCAAATCGTCCTATCCCGTAAATAATGAGCTTTTTTTTCTCCATATTTTATTTATCTGTTCTCTGTCAAATATAGTCAAAGAGAAGCTTTTTTTTATTCTCTTTTTTGGGCAAATGATCTGCAGCTGTCGGAGTGTGAAGTTTCTTTAACATATTTTTCAATAAAATTATCAGAATTGCAGAAAATATTAGACATCCTTTTCCTATAAGGATCCTGTAAATTCTTATTAAATTATCTAAATATTTTGCCTTCTCCCGAGGTAATTATCCCTTAATCGAAATTAATTTTTTTCTTAAACCACAAATAAATCTAAGGTGTAAATTCATCATAATAGAAACTCAATCAATTTATTATGAAAAAAATTTACTTGTTAGTTATAGTCGCAATTTTTTATTCCTGTTCTGTTGAAGATGACAGCTATATGGAATATGGCGACCTTCATTCCTTAACTGCTTCTGCTGAGGAAAATGACGTTTGTTCAGTGAGCGCAGGAGCCGATAAATCCACTACTATTACTGTGGCACAGGCAGAAGCGATCCCTAGTTGGGATGAAGTGCGCAAATTATACCTAAGCATGCTAGAGGAAGGCGTGAGCAGGAACGGAGAGTTTGATCCTTCCATTTGGGATCTTATTGACGCATTCAATGAAAACCCTCTGGGAGAATTTACCACTGTTTATACTGTGACCGAAGCAGATTGTTCCGATTCTGTCGTGCTTACCATAAACGTGGTAGAAAGTTTGCCTGTTGAGGATCCAACCTGTGACCTGAGTGCAGGTGCCGATGCTTCAAAAACCCTTACCAACTCTGAAGCAGATGCTGTTCCAAGTTGGGATGAAGTCAGGAAACTTTATTTAAGCCTTTTAGAAGAAGGTGTAGCACGTAATGGTGAATTTGATCCTTCTATCTGGGACATAATCAACTCCTATACTGGCCCCGGAAGTTATACTACTACTTATACTATAACTGATGGAGATTGTTCAGATTCAGTTGAGTTAACTATTGTCGTGGTTCCTGATGGTTCTTCAGATCCTACCTGTGAATTAAGTGCAGGGGCAGACGCTTCTATAACTCTAACACAATCTGAAGCAGATGCTGTTCCGAGTTGGGACGAGGTTAGAAAACTTTATTTAAGCCTTTTAGAAGAAGGTGTAGCACGTAATGGTGAATTTGATCCTTCTATTTGGGACATTATTAATTCTTACACAGGACCGGGAACTTATACTACTACCTATACTGTAACAGAAGGGGATTGTGTAGATTCGGTGGAACTAACTGTTTATGTGGTTGCAGACCCTCCAGCAGATCCATCCTGTAATTTAATCTCAGTAACAGAAAGCTCAAAGTCTATAACTTTTTCCGAAGCTGAGGCTATTCCCAGTTGGGATGAAGTCAGAAAACTTTATTTGAGCCTTCTGCCACAGGGAGTAAGTAGAAGTGGATCATTTGATCCATCCATTTGGGACCTGATTAATGACTTTAATGAAAGGGGAGTTGGTTCTTACACTACTACATATACTCTGGTTGAAGGAGAATGTTCAGATTCAATTGAACTAACAATTTTTGTAATCCAGGATTAGTAATAGCTTTAAAATTTTCATAGAAGAGGCTGTCAATTGACAGCCTTTATTTTTTTCCACAGAAGGAAAAATTATATTTGTCTAAAATTTTTCATGTCCCAAAAGCTTATCCGGATTACTACGATTCCTCTTTCCCTCGAAAAGCTCCTTGAAGGGCAGCTAACCTTCATGAATGATTATTTCAAGGTCACTGCTGTTGCTTCTGAAAAAGGTCGGCTTGAGAAGTTTGGTCTTGACAATGGAGTGGAAACATTTCATGTGGAGATGACCCGTGAAATTACTCCGACAAAAGACCTAAAAGCTTTATTTAAACTTTACAGATTTTTTAAAAGGGAAAAACCTGCTATTGTTCACACCCACACTCCTAAAGCCGGGATAGTAGGTATGATGGCAGCCAAAATGGCCGGGGTGCCAATCAGGTTGCATACAGTGGCAGGAATGCCTTTGATGGAAGCAACCGGGGCTAAAAGAAAAATTCTGGAGCAGGTTGAAAAGCTTACCTATAGCCTGGCAACAAAAGTCTATCCAAACTCGAAAGGTCTCAAAAATGTCATTTTAGATCAAAACTTTTCTAAAACAGAAAAATTAAAGGTTTTAGGCGAGGGGAGTTCTAACGGAATTAATACTCAATATTTCAATCCGGAAGATTTTACGGCAGAACAAAAGGAGCAAATCCGTAAATCTTTAAGCATTTCCTCAGATGATCTAGTTTTTATTTTTGTCGGCAGATTAGTGAGGGATAAAGGGATCAATGAACTGGTGCAGGCTTTTAAGCAATTAGCCTCAGAAAATAAAAGTTTCAGCCTACTTCTGGTGGGACCCTTTGAACAGGACCTGGATCCTATTACAGAAGAAAATTTTGAGATGATAAGGAATCATCCTAAAATTGTCATTGCAGGTTATCAGGTCGACGTCCGCCCTTATTTTGCTGTTGCAGATGTGCTTGTTTTTCCAAGCTATAGAGAAGGCTTTCCAAATGTGGTGATGCAGGCCGGTGCTATGGGGTTGCCATCTATCGTGACAAATATTAATGGGTGCAATGAAATTATCAGGGGCGGAGAGAACGGACTAATTATTCCGGTAAAAGATCAGGAAGCTCTTTTATTAGCTATGAAGAAATTGGCAACAAGTGCTGAACTGCGCCAAAAGCTCGCCGCAAATTCCCGGGCTGTAATAACTCTAAAATATGAACGAAAAGTGTTCTGGGATCTACTTTTGGAGGAATACTGGTTACAGATGAAGGAAGCGGGATTAGGTCGGGAGGACTAGGAGAGGAGGTGGCTGGAGACCGGGAACTAAGGAGTACCGTTGGCGCGGATTTGTAATCCGTGACGATACCTCAAAAAATTCAAGCTCCAAGAACCAAATCAATATATAAACTTGGGGTTGAGGAACTTTTTAGGATTAAAGAACCTGAATGAATCCTTTTTTCGGCCGGTAGGTGGGCTTTAGGGTGAGGGGTAAAACGAAAAAAGGAGACTTAAAAAAAACGGTTTCAGGGGACAGAAAAGCTGGGATTAAGCAAACCGAAGTTGGCAGATCAATTTTTGTTGAAAATTCAGGATAGGCCCCCTCTTCTAAGGAGAGTCTGTCCGCCGTGGCGCGGGGGAGAGGATGATTCAGTAATCAGATGAAAGTTTCCTAAATTAACATACCTAATTAATTAGTTAACGAATTGCAAATCTCTAATTAACGAATTAACGATTTTGCGACAATTACGTATTTCCGTAACCTTAAAAGATCATTTTAACATATCTTTGCAATTAATTAAAGCTATAAATCCTTTAGTTTGCCCCTGAAAAAAAAGTTTTGTGTACATAATATTTTTTAAAAGATTTCTTGATTTTTCTGTTGCAATTTTAGCTTGTTTTTTTCTTTTTCCAGTATTCTTATTATTAACTTTTTTATTGATCCTGGCAAATCAGGGTAATCCTTTTTTTCTTCAATTGCGACCTGGTAAAGAAGGAAAATTGTTCAGGATAATTAAGTTCAAAACAATGAATGATAAAAGAGGAGGGAATGGAGAGCTGCTGCCTGATGCGCAGCGTCTTACCGTGATTGGTTCGCTTGTAAGAAAAACATCACTTGATGAAATTCCGCAACTAATTAATGTTTTAAAGGGAGATATGAGTCTGGTGGGTCCACGTCCTCTATTGCCTGAATATTTAGAACTCTATACCTCAAGGCAACATAAAAGGCATTTAGTAAGACCGGGTATAACTGGTTGGGCACAGGTGAACGGGAGGAATGCAATTTCATGGACAAAGAAACTGGATCTGGATGTATGGTACGTTGAAAACCTTTCTTTTTTTTTAGATATTAAAATTTTGTGGAGGACACTTCTAAAAGTAGTTAAATCTGAAGGTGTAAACACAGCGAATATGGCAACAACAGAACCATTTAACGGAAATAACTGATATGAATATCTACGGAGCTAGCGGTCATGCAAAGGTTATCATAAATTTAATACATTCTAGATTGTTAGAAATACATAATATTATTGATGATAATGCTTCTATAACAGGGATTTACGAGTACCCTGTAGTTCATGAAGTAACTCCGGAAATTTTAAAAAGAAAAACTATAATCGCTGTTGGGAATAACAGGGTACGAAAGAAAATCTCATCAATGCTCAAGGGGAATTTTTATCGTGGTGTAAGTCATGCAGAGGCAGTGGTTGATGAAACTGTTGAGATGGGTGTAGGAACAGTTATAATGGCTAGTGCTACAATTAATGCTGATGCTATTTTAGGGGAACATTGTATTTTAAATACAGGATGTGTGGTTGAGCATGATTGTCTTTTGGAAGATTTTGTACACGTTTCTCCAGGGGCAATTTTGGCTGGGGGTGCTAGAATAGGAGAAGGAACCCATATAGGTATTGGTGCCCTTGTTATTCCAGGAATAAAAATAGGAAAATGGTGTACTATTGGTGCTGGTGCTGTAATAATTGAAGATGTGCCAGATAATGCTACGGTGGTAGGTAACCCAGGTAGGATTATTAAAATATTGAATAAAGAAGATGAGTGAAAAAAAAATATGGCTTTCTTCACCTCATATGGGAGGTAGTGAGCAAAAATACATTAGTGAGGCTTTTGATCAGAATTGGATAGCTCCCCTTGGACCCAATGTTAATGGATTTGAAAAGGATTTACAGAGTTATTTAAAGGAGGAGAACATTCATGTAGCTGCTTTGAGTTCAGGAACAGCTTCACTTCACCTGGCCCTGATTTTAGCAGGTGTTGAAAGAGGGGATGAGGTGCTTTGTCAAAGTCTTACTTTTGCCGCTTCGGCAAATCCCATAGTATATCAGGGGGCAACTCCGGTCTTTATAGACAGTGAAGAGGAAACTCTTAATATTTCTCCTGTTTTTCTGGAAGAAGCCATTCAAGATCGAATATCAAAAGGTAAAAAACCTAAAGCTCTCATTGCCGTTCACCTCTACGGAATGCCTTATAAAGTAGATGAGGTACATGAAGTTGCTCTTCGCTATGGTATACCTGTAATAGAAGACAGTGCAGAAGCACTTGGCAGCTCCTATAAAGGACAAAAATGTGGCACGTTTGGAGATTTTGCTGTTCTTTCCTTCAATGGGAACAAGATAATAACCACCTCAGGAGGTGGGGCACTGGTCACTAAAAGGGAAGAATTGAAACGACAGGCCGTGTTTTTGGCGACACAGGCAAGAGATGAGGCTCCTCATTATCAACACAGTTATATAGGCTATAATTATAGACTTAGTAATATAGCTGCGGGGATTGGGAGAGGACAGATGGAGGTTTTGGAGGAACATGTATCAAAACGAAGAGAGATGAATCAATTTTATAAAGGGTTGTTTGGCACAGTTAAGGGAGTAAAAGTATTTAGTGAGCCCGAAAATACGTACTTTAGCAATCATTGGCTCACAGTTATCAAATCAGAAGAAAATGGAGTTTTTAAAACTGAGGATTTGAGATTGTTTTTAGAAAATGAAAATATCGAAAGCAGACCTTTATGGAAACCCATGCACCTGCAGCCAGTTTTTAAAGATGCTCCGTTTTACGGTAATGGAGTAGCTGAATCAGCTTTTAAAAATGGTTTGTGTCTCCCTTCCGGTTCAAATTTAAGTCAAGAAGATAAAAAACGGATTAGTGATGCTATTTTTAGTTTCTTGAAAACAAAGATGCTCTAAATAAAAGTTATGGGTAAGAAGTTAAATAAAGCCCTTGAGCAAATCTTGGCCTCTGAAAATCGGCTGGATATTAGAAATATTAAATATCTGCCCAGATGGGCTATTTTGGGGATTGATATTGCCATAATTGTAATGGCTGATGTTTTAACTGTCGTAGCTTTACAGGATCTCACTTCTCATTTTTATAATTTTCTATCTCTTTCCCAGCGAATGCTTCTTGCAATAGGAGTTAATATTTTCTTCTTCTTTGTTTTTAGAACTTACGCCGGATTAATAAGACACTCCTCGTATCTGGATGCACTAAAGATTATGCTCGCTTGCTTTAGCACGTTTATTACGCTATTGTTTATAAATTATTTTACTTTTTTTCTTATTGGAGAAAAAATTTATCTGGTAGCTGGTCTTATTTTTTATTTTCTTGTGTCTTTTATTCTCCTGTTTCTTTTTCGACTTTCAGTAAAACAGGTTTATGAATATTTTAAAAGGACTCAAAGAAGCCAGAGTTTGCAGAAAGCTATAGTATTTGGAGCCGATGAAAACGCCATTTCTATAGCAGGTGCTTTGGA
>Ga0098067_1000241_pt1 | contig 22212 bp, 18 predicted proteins | sample 26_taG_FD_92578 | JGI IMG/M metagenome (GOLD analysis project Ga0098067, IMG submission 92578) | Marine viral communities from Cariaco Basin, Caribbean Sea - 26_WHOI_OMZ | ecosystem: Environmental > Aquatic > Marine > Oceanic | place: Caribbean Sea: Cariaco Basin | collected 2014-11-09
AAAACTCATTCACAAAAACTCATTCACAAAAAACTGCTATAAAAACGCCCTTGTCTAAAGCGACAAGGGCGATAGCAGCTGTTTATACATCCGTGCTACTTATACATTCGTGCTACGGGCTAATACGTTTTGCGATAAACCAGCCAGCGACCATCGCGGCCAACAACGCCAATAACGGCAATGAGATCCCACCAATAGAGGCGATGGCAGGACCAGGACAGTAGCCGGAAAGGCCCCACCCAATGCCAAATAATGCGGCACCACCCAGCAGCTTGCCGTCTAACGCTTGCTTAGTTGGAAGCTGAAAATTAGCGCTAAACAGCGGCTCGCCACGGGCAAATACCAATCGATAGCCCACAAACGTGGTGCCTACTGCACTGCCCAACACAAACATCAGCGTTGGATCCCAAGCGCCAGCTACATCAAGGAAGCCAAGTACACGGGCAGGATCCGTCATACCTGAGATAGCTAACCCAAGCCCGAATAGTAAGCCAGCGATATAGCCAGCAGCGGTTTTGACTGTTGGACTATTCGCATCAGGACTATTCGCATCAGGACTATTCGCATCAGGACTATTCGCATCAGTACTATTCGCATCAGTACTCTTCATATCACGTGCCTCATACACCACCTCCAATCACATGACGCATCACATAGACCGTGGCGATCGCTGTGAGTAGAAACACTCCAGTGGCGGCCATTGATCGCGGGGATAAGCGTGCTAAGCCACAAACGCCATGGCCGCTGGTACAGCCGCTGCCAAGCCCTGTGCCTAAGCCAACTAACAGACCGGCGATCAACATCAGCGGCACACCGCCAGCGGGAGAACCAATCACCACACCGGGAGCACCGGCAACGTTACCCAGCCCGCCTCCCATTGCCATTACCAGTAATGGGCCACTCACCAGCCCAACCACAAAAGCCAAGCGCCAAGCGCTGTCGCCTTTGGGCCGCTGGGTTATTAAGTTTCCAATAATGCCGCTAATACCGGCGATGCGTCCCAAGGCTCCCATCAGCCACACCGCGGATAAGCCTATCAATACACCACCAACGAGCCCTTGCAGGCTTGCCATCCAGTCCACAGGTATCTCCTTGCTGTGCTACTGCTTGTTTTTACAGGTTGAGATGCCCAGCAGAGGATACAGTGGGCAAAAATTAAACAGCCCTGTGGCGAGTGGTACAACGCCAACCCACCCCCATGCACCAATGGTGCCGGTAAGCGCCAGCATGATCAGAGTAAGACCAACAACGATTCTTGCGACTTTGTCGATACCACCAACGTTTGCTTTCATGTTCTGCTCCTCGATGATCAATATCAGTTAAAAACGGTTGATAGGGACTTTTAGATAAACAACGCCATTGTCGTCGGCAGGCGGCATCTCTCCCGCGCGCATATTGACCTGTACGGAAGGAATGATGAGTTTAGGCATCCCTAGCGTGGCGTCGCGCTCGGTGCGCATTTTCACGAACTCATCTTCCGTAACGCCTTCGTGCACATGAACGTTTGCATCACGCTGTTCCGCCACGCTGGTCTCGTGCTGATATACGTCTCGACCTGGTGCTTTATAGTCATGGCATAAAAACAGCCGCGTTTGCCGCGGCAGTGCCAACACCTTTTGGATAGAGCGATACAGCGTACGGGCATCACCACCGGGAAAATCACAGCGTGCAGTGCCGTAATCTGGCATAAATAGTGTGTCGCCAACGAAGGCCGCGTCGCCTATCACATAAGTAAGACAGGCAGGCGTGTGACCCGGCGTATGCAGCACGCGCCCTTGAAGACTGCCGATAGTGAACGTATCGCCTTCATTAAACAGCGCATCAAATTGGCTGCCGTCCCGAGCAAACTCGGTACCTGCATTGAATGCTTTACCAAAAATTTCCTGCACGTCGACAATGTGTGCACCAATCCCGGTTTTGCCACCTAATGTTTGGTGTAAATAAGGCGCCGCAGAGAGGTGATCAGCATGCACATGGGTTTCTAAAATCCATGTCACTTCAAGGTCGTTATCACGAATAAACTCAATAATCTCATCCGCAGAACGTACATCCGTATGTCCCGCGGCATAATCGAAATTCAGTACCGAATCTAAAATAGCGCAGGCATTACTCTCTGGATCTTGCACTACATAGCTAAAGGTGTTGGTGGGCTCATCAAAGAAGTGGGTAACAATAGGATATTGCATTCTGTGCCTCCCGCTAATGGCAAGTAGTGATGCTGCTATGCAACCATCATAGACCATAAAATGTTATATGTTTATACTTTTTTGGAATTTAAAGCCATTTCTTGAGCACGGTCAATATTGCTCGCCGACCAGTCGTCACGAGACAAAAAAGCACCTCGCTGACTGGCATTAGCCGATGGGCTATTTTTTGTTTAATAAGTGCCTGACGATGATTCCCACCCCAGCCCTCCGAGCCGCTCTCGTCATTCCCGCAGGCCCTTAGCGGAAATCCATGTTGACCTGGGATTTCGGGCTGCTGCAGGTCAAGGTGGATTCCCGATAACCCCACTCGGGAATGACAGTACGGTGACTCGGGAATGACAGTGCGGTGCACGCTTTGGGAGGTGGCCACTTTGCTATATGGGGCTAGGGGGTAATGTCAGTTAGCCTTAACTGACATTACCCCGCTGTCTAGGAGACGTTGCGATTACATGGCGGCATTCGCGGTGAAATGAATGGTTTAAACCTTACCCTGGTTATCAAGCTCTACTGCTTCATGCATACGGGCTAGCACCTCAGGCATCGCCGCTTGCACACGGTTCCAACTGGGAATGAAGGGGCGTTCGCGAGGGTTATCTAAAAACAGATTGCCAGCTTCTAGTAAATTGCTGGCAAATAGCTCCACCGCTTGCTCTTCACAGTGGCGGTCTAAACTTAGGCCATTCATTGTCGCATCGTGATCATAGGCTTCAATGAGATCTAAGGCTAAACGGTAGTAGGTTGCTTTGAGCGTCCGAAAGTCTTCGCTGCTAAAGCTCACCCCTTGGGTAGCCAACTTACGATACAGCGCTTTCGCGATATCCAGACTCATTCGGTTCAAGCCGCTGGTAGCGTCCTCTTCACTAATAGGCTGATGCTTATGATCATAGGCGTCGGCAATATCTACCTGACATAGCTGACGATGGGAATAGTTACGCTGCAACTCCGACAGTACGCCAATTTCCAACCCCCAATCAGCGGGAATTCGGATGCCCTCTAGTACATCGCTGCGCATAGCAAACTCACCCGATAACGGGTAACGGAAGCTGTCTAAATAGTCCAAATAGGGTAACGGGCCACAGACAGTTTTCAAGGCACGTAGCAACGGCGTCACCATCAACCGAGAAACACGCCCATTGAGCTTTCCTTCGGCGATACGCGGGTAATAGCCTTTACAAAAACTATAGTTGAAACGGGGATTCGCGACGGGATACATAAGGCGCGCTAGAAGGCCACGGTCGTAGGTAAGAATATCGCAATCGTGAAGAGCAACGGCGGTGGAGCGACCTGAACTCAGCACATAGCCAGCGCAATACCAAACGTTTCTTCCTTTACCTGGCTCTAATGCCCCCAAACCATGACACTCTAATTCTTGGTCGATGGCGCGCAAGCGCGGGCCGTCATTCCATAGGATTCGAGTGTGCTGGGGCAAGCGCGAAAAGAACTCCCGTGCATATAAAAACTGCTCCCGGTCTGCCCTGTCCAAACCGATAACAATCTCATTGAGATAAGGCACTTTCACCAGCTCATCAACAATCGCCGACAGCGCAGGTCCTTCCAGTTCAGAAAAAAGCGAGGGCAAGATCAGCCCCATTGGGCGGCGTTTGGCAAACTGACAAAGCTCCTGCTCAAGTGCCGCAACAGGACGGCGCGTTAAATTGTGAAAATCAGTAATCACACCATTTTGATGAAAATCACTCATACGCTAGCCTCCCGTGACGGGTAAACTGATGCAGCGACGTCATCCACTGGCGTCATTTTTAGACGCCTATCATCTCGCCCCCACCAGTGGGCTACCCCCTCAGCCCAGCCTGTTGGTCCAGTTGCGTTTGTTCGATATAGCGCATGGTTTTGCGGCTCAACATTAAGTGCGTGGCAACCTCGAATCACCACCGCTTGATCGACAGTTTCCAGCATCGTGATATCGTTTGGGCCATCACCCAAGCCCAATGAAAGTGGCTGACTGCCTCGTAATGCAGTAAACCGCTTAATTAGCCACTCAACAGCACCACCTTTGTCAGACAAGCGCCCAATCACGTGCCAAAAGCGCCCCCCTTGTGTGAGTTCAAGACCATCGCCTTCAAGTGCCACGCGAAACGTTTCAAGTGCAGCTGCGTTATCTTGCCAAATAAGTGGCTCACTTCCCTCTCGCTGCCGTGCAGCTTTCGCACGGGTTTCATCAAGCCCAGTTAACGCCATTACCTGCTGAAGACTTAAGTCGCCCATTCGAGTAAACCTAACATCCAGACGCTTGCGCCAAACATTGAGTCGCGCTCTAATGAAACCACTATCAACACCGGTGTGCTTAATAACGACGCCATCTCGGCCATTACCGGGGCGGTCTAAACGCGCATGGCACCAACCTGGCGGCAGACCAATGACGGCACCATTCTCGGCAATAAAGGGAGTCGCTGTTAGCCCAAGGGCTTCCCGAAGGGGGATGAGTTCAGCACGAGTTTTACTAGTGACCGGTATAACCGGAACCCCTAACGTTTTAAGGCGGGCAAGCCAGTGCTTGGCAGGTGAAAAATCATAGCTGTGGTGATCTAGTAATGAACCGTCCAAGTCAGTGACGACTAAACGCGGTTGAAGCGCTGGGTCTAAGTCGCTTGGTAACTGAGCATCACTGGGCAACGCAGTACGCCTGTGTTGGGTCATAGCACCACCTTTTTGCGATCTTAAAGTTGTTACACACGTCCACTTTTAGATAAGCAATTAAGCAGTTTGTATGCCAAGACGATTTTATCTTTAATAATCAGAATATTAGCTACTAATAAATAGTTATCTTTTTATCAGCACCCAAGCAACACAATTTTAACGCACCAAAATAGCGCGCAAATAAACTGAAAAAAGCTCGACACACCCTTGGCAAAAGCTAGTAAATAGCTATACTAAAACTGTACCTACTGGCAGCCTTGTATATCCCCTCACCTGATGCCAGTGGACTGCAGTGAGCCAAGCCCTTTCATACCCGTCCCCTCCGGCGGGTTTTTTTTGATCTATTCCTTATCCACGTGAATAATTACCTCAACGCGACGGTTGCGCGCCCGCCCTTCCACAGTATCGTTATCTTCTAGCGGCTGGGTGGCCGCTAGCCCAACTGCACGTAACCGCTCTGGAGCAACCCCTGCGGCTTCAAGTGCCTCTACGATCGCTATCGCACGCGCACTTGAAAGCGCCCAGTTGGACGAAAACTCTGGGGTATTAATGGATTGGCTGTCAGAGTGTCCCTCCACCCACACTTCCCCGTCGAAGCGCTGGATGGTATCCATCAAAGACCCCACTAGCGACGAGCCGCCTTCTGTCAACTGAGCATCGGCAGAGGGAAATAGCAACCGATCTTGTACACGCAGGCTGATCCCTTCGGCGACTCGGGAAACTTCAACACCTTCCAAGTTAGGTAGATACGTCGAGGCCTCCACGCGCTCAGACAACCTCTCATCAAGTGCTAGCGCGCTATTCATCGCCACATCGGACACTGTTTGCACATTAACCGGTGGACGATCGGTGAGTACTACCATGTAATCCGCCAACGGTGAAACAGACTGACGTTCATCGCTAGGCAGCAACAGCTGTGGAAGCCTACGATTGACTGTCGATGGCTGGGTATTTATCGATGCTTCCTCAATCCGCGCCAATAAAGGAGGCACATCCGCAACAACAGAGCGAGTTTTTGGCAACCCTGCCACACCCAACGCAGCGCTAATCGCAAATGGGCTAAGCGTATCGCTACTAGGTGATATGCCTAGTACCGCGCGCTGTTGGCGGGCTTCAGCAAGCGTATCCGGCAGAGGTATCTCTATAGCAGGCGATGACTCATAGCCGTCCTCATCGGCAGTTTGTTGCTGAAACAGTGCTGGGCTTGTCACATTAGCCGCAGCAATAATAATAACGAACAGAGCTACCAGTAGCGTCATGATGTCAATATAGCTAATCATCCAACCGCTATTACTTTCATCTTCTGGATAGGCGGTTAGCAATGAATCATGGCGCGGACCAGTGCGGTGGTCTTCAAGCATGTGGGGCTTCACTCATTCAAGTTTTTAACCTCGTGGCCGATCTAGGGTAAGCGTGGCAAACTAGTCTATCAAAAGCCGTTTCGTAGCGAGAAGGAACAATCAGGTGCGCACCCGACCTATGTCATCAAGAGCTGCTTCATTATCGACAATGTCACCATCCATGGTTCAACTATTGCGCCCTGCCTGTATTGGACTGGTGAGTCTGATGCTAAGCGGCTGCTTTTATGCCAATACATCACAGGCCCCCATTGCGACTACCTATCCTTATAGTGAGCAGCAGCGCATGCAAGCAGCTCAGCACTGGGAAGTGCTGGCCCAACACGAAGCTGCAGGCATTCTTCGCAGTGAGCGGGTTCGCTTTAGAGACCTCCATATTCCAGCGCAAGAGCATACGTCCGTTAGCGCCTATTACGGTGGCGAATTTGAACGTGGCTTTCGTAGGCTATTAACAAGTGAACTAGTATCTCGTGGTGGAAGCGTGATGACACACCCCAGCACTGGCGGTGCCACCGTTCAAGTGGACGTGGAAGTTGTTGAGCATCGTGATCGCGGCTATATACGCCCACCGTTTGGCACTTACACCGCCCTTGCCGGTGGGGTAACCGTGGCTAGTATGGCATTGGGAAACTGGAGCGAGCCTGCGCTTGCATTAATTCCCGCTGCGATGGTGGCAGATACAACCAGCGGCAGTTGGACTTATGAGGGCAAAGAGGAGGTTATCATCACCACCCAGATCGTTGATAATGACCGAATCCTCTACTCCTCTTCTAATATTTATTACATAAATGCTGGTGACCGGCGTCACTATGCGCCACATCGTGTTCCTCAAGCGCCTGCTACTCCAACTGTCTCTATCACCAATACTTGGTAATTACATGCTTTCACTCTTTTCCTCTCTGTCTCCGCTGCGCGGCCTAGCAGTTGGCGCTCGTCAGCTTATCGCTGCGTTGCTTATGCTGTCTTTGGCGGGTTGTACCGCACTTGGCAGTAACAATAGCATGCAACATGCTGAGCCTCAGCCAGACCTCTCTGAGCTAGCTCACGCGGCTGCCGCGCAAATGGTTGCCAGCAACCCGAACCTTACACGCTATAGCCCGATGATCGCGGCTACTTTTGTAAGTATTGATAACTTAAGCCAATCATCTACATTTGGCCGTATTAGCTCAGAAATTATGGCGTCTGCGCTTGCAAGGCAAGGCATGCAGGTACGCGAAGTCAAAATGCGTGACAGTATGTTTATTGAAGAAACCGTTGGCGAATTAATTTTATCCCGCCAAGTCCAACGTCTTAGCGCCCAGCACAATGCACGCTCAATACTGATGGGTACTTATGCACAAGGCCAGGACTATCTCTATGTGAGTGCACGAGTCGTTCGCGCTGGCGATGCGATGGTGCTTGGCAGCGCTGACTTTAAACTGCCGCTGGATAATAACACCCGCAGCTTATTGGAAGGTCAAGGCGGCTGGTAATTGATTCACCGCTTGCCGCGACACGAATGAAAAGGATGAACATGCCCACCCGCACAAGCAAACCACTTATCGTGGCCACTAGTCGCTTGATAAAGCTATGCGCAAACATTACCAAGCTGCTTAGCTATATTTTCCATGCCGTGCTGCCAAACAAGCGCTTCACGCTGCCAGCCTATGCCGCACCCTGGCTAAAGCCTAAACACAGTTCGACTATTCCACGTATTATTTGGCAGACTAACTTTACCAATAGAGTGACCCTTCCGGTTTATCTGAACTATTTGTTCAACCGTCTCATGGCTCCTCGCTTCGAATATCGCTTCATGATTACCGATGCGCGCAGTGATTTCATTAAGGAAAATTTCGACGACGCCCTATTCACTAGCTATTCAAAGTTACAAATTGGTGCGGCGCAGGCTGATTTTTGGCGCCTTATGGTGCTTTACAAATACGGCGGCGTTTACCTTGATATTGACGCACATGCCATCTGGCCGCTTTCCCGTGTTGTCCCTGGCGATATTGACGAACTCTACGTCACCACCCGTAAGGGCGAGCTAAGCAATTACTTCATCGCCAGCAAGCCAGGTAATCCCAACCTACGCAGACTGATTGATCAAGTGCAGCAAAACATTGAAGAGAACACTCTCACCAACGTATTTGAACTTACGGGTCCTGGCGTATTTATTCAGCTATTAGATCAACGCACTGTCCCCACAGTGTCGTACCGCCACGCCTGTAATCAAGGAAATTTCACTAACGAGCATTTCCAGTATATTGATAAAAAAGCAGGAAAATGGACTAGAGAGCAGAAAAAAGTTGCAATTGTCGCTTCTGAAACCGTAGAACAATCCACAACCCCACCGCATAAAAACGACTCATAAGTTAATAAACGTCGGCCTATATCCAGCCACAGCTGGTAATAAGCCGACGTTTAGACGCCTACGCTTTATAGCATTTTGCTAATTTTGAAGAGCTCTACTGTAAGCACTGTAACATCCCCATATAACAGCTAACCAAAACGCATAAAACATTGCACCGCTATTATGGGCTAAAAAGGTTTGGGAAAGTCCAAAATCAATGAACGCAACCGGAAGCAGCGTACCTGCCAGCGCTAATGCTCTTATTTGCAGGTTTTCGTGCACCACCCCAGAAGCAAACATTTTCAGCGGCACCATGTAGAGCATCACGAGAGCAGCTAACCCCACTACCCCCCTCTTGGCCAGCGCATCGATAAATTCATTGTGGGCATGACCAAATTGAGCCGCCACCGGAGAGATAGTTTGTTGCTGCCCCAAATTAATCATCGCCGCTTCATACCCCGATTCTCCCCAACCTAGCAGTGGACGCTGAATGATTAATTGCGATGCCCCACGCCACATTTCAAAACGTAACCCAAGAGAGGTATTACTCTCCTCGCCTGAAACATACAGGCTGATATCGCTAATCGCCGAATTAACGCGCTGCTGAACCCCCGTCTGAGGCAGTACAAATACCAACGTGGCCAGTGTCACAACCAGCCCAGCCACACTCACTTTTAGCGCCAACGGCAACTGACGCCCAAAACCACGATAAAGAACATAACCAATGACAGGCAGACCCACCCATCCACCACGGCTACCAGACATTAGCGACCCTAGCATTCCCAGCAAAGCCCCTAGTAGCAGTAAAACCACCCAAATGGCGCGTCGACGCTGAAGCACCGCCCAACCTAAACCTGCTAGACATAACACCCCCATCAACATGCTTAGGTTGCCAAACTGGATGGGATGTAAATAGCCACCAACACGCTCTATTCCATTGCCAAACCGTTGCCATAACCCCCAGCTACCTGCTCCTATGGCGCCCAGCGACAACCCGCTCCATAACCATGTCTGGCGTGGCGGAAAGCGTAAAATGAGTAGCAATACTGGAACGGCTAGCAAAAAGCGTAATGGGCGATCAAAGCCCTTAGCGCCTAGATCTATAATGGACAGCCCCCCCACAACCACTCCGTAGACCACTAACGTCAAAATTATCCAGCGGTCTTTCGAAGTGAGTGAATAAGGCGATTGCAAAAACAATAGAGAAATGCTGACAAGTAATAACAACAGAGGGCCAATGGAATAACCCGATGGAACAATGAGGGCCAAGGCTCCCATTAGAAACACCGCAATCCCAGTAACACTTCTTAGTGACTCAGAAGAAAAAAAAACACGACTAAACATAAAGGTAGGCGACCCAGCGGTTATATGGAAACCACGAATAGTAGCATAACCACCCACCTGAAGATGCCACAGCCATGCTCAATATAAGAGACATGACGATGGTATCGTTAGATAGCACACAGTCGGGAGCAATAGAGGGCAAATAAAGTCAGTGGGCAAGCAAAGATAGGGGGCCTGAGCATCCTCCGGCACCCTACCCCACTAACGCGCATAAAGTTTCTTATATCACTGTTTGAGCAGAACATTTAAGCCATTACCCCGTTCCTGGATCAATAGCCCACTTCCAGGAACAGCGCTCGCCGAAGTGCTGCGCACAGTACAAATACGTTGCTTTATGGTTTAGTGCTTGCGCTGCTCTGGCAGCTCTTTTTTGAGTGCATTTGCGTAGGCAGCGCGAGCTGTTTGAGCAATCGCAAGCTGCTGATTAAGACGCTGAATCTCTTGATCCGTAAGACGAAGATTTATCAGTTGATTACGGGCATTTTCTGAGAGATCGGAAAGATTATATTCCTGGCCATCAATAGTGACTGATTTGGCTTCTTGCTTTTCCATAAAAGCTCCTTAGTAAATCAAAATAAAGTTTAATGCGATAATATCGCTACATCTTTTCTATTACTTATCGGTTATAAACCGATATATAAAATTACCTATCACTTGGAGAGTGATCGAGAATTCAGCATTTCAAATAAACGACCAATATTAGCGTCACTAGGCAGACGTTGTGATGGCCTAGTGGGATGGCGGAGCGCAAACTGACTTAGCGTTTTAGCCGGTATAACACTTGCCATTGACGCCACTCGACAACGCCAAGTGAAGTGACAGACTGAACAGCCGTCAACCGTTACCGCTCCCCAACCAACAACGCCAAGCCCTTTAATATATACGACTAGCGTATCCCCCTCCTGATAGCTATGCCCACCCGGCACAGCGTGTAAAGGGCATGATGCGTCAGACAGTTCAACCCACTCTCTTGGCACCGTGTGCCAATAACATCGGCCTGCAGGTAGACTGAGAGGCTTAGGTAGTGCATTTAGCAAGCGCTGCTGGCAAAGCGTTCGAGCCATTGAGTAGTGCGCCAATCGCTCACGCAGCTCAGCAATATGCGCGTCTACCTGCTGAAGGTTCACCAACTGAGCACGCGCACGCGAACTTAGTACCCACGTAGGGTATCGACGTCCTTCCAGCACGACGCTTTTGGGCATTTTAGACATTAGGCTCCAATCTCGTCGCCTTTAAAATAAGCGCTATATTCTACTGAATTCACCTCGCTTGGTAAAAAATCTTTTTTCAAAGCCCAGCAGTAATCTTATAAAGCTAAATTTATTCAGTACAAAAGGCAAAACGTCGTGATGAGCGGGATACTACTACCCATCTAACCGTTAACTCAGAAAGCAAGAAATCAATCAACCTCAATCATCAAAACTTAGCTGTAGGTCATCACTCTCTTCAAACCACTCATCTAAGCTTTCAACATTCGGCGCAGCCGCGTGATGTAGGCGATAAAGTTCAGCTAAGTTATTTAGACGATGTTGGGATAGCAATTGCGCATAGGCAAGGCTAAGCCCTCCCGCATCACGCAAATTTGATAACGCCTCGGGGGCTAGGGCATTAAGGCGTTTTTCATCAATGCGATATAAGCCTTCGACTTGCTGAACTTGCTCATTATCGCCTTGTGTTTTCAGCGGCCACGGCTGAATTAGCTTCTCATTTGCCAACGCATTGACTGCACGAGCGGCCAATGCTTGCCCCTGCATCACTTTACTCAAGAAGCTACGTAGCTGCTTTAACGTCTCTGAATCCTCACCGCTGTCATTGAAACAGCGCTTACCCTGCTCGTTGGCATTAGCCAGCCATAGGCCACTATCCATATCGATACAAAGCGACCACTGGCGCTGGTTTTGGTTAGGTTGTAAACGGAAGGGATAAGCACGATACAGCGCCGGGATATACCCCGTCAGCCAGCGACCGTTTGGCGCCACACAGAGGTTAACGTTTTGAGTCAATGATTGGACAGCCACCAGTTGATAACGACCCGCCCCCACCTCACGAAATGCAAGGGGAACCGATTTCAGAATGTGGGGCACTTCTTCCAGTGATATGGCAACTAACGTTTGATCGGAGGCAAAAAGATAATCCACATAAGGCAACCAACCGCCCTGAGCGTGCTGGTTAGCATCCAGTGGTACATATCGTGACATATGCTTACCTATTTTATATTCAGACAAATGAGTAAGCCCCACCTAGCAAGCTAAGTGGGGCTTATGTGCACAACAAATGCTTCTGACAGGTGACAAACTTACTTAACAGTCACCCATCATTTGAGCAGTGTCGCTTAGGCGATGTTGGCATCAGCCAGTGCCAGAGAAGCACCAAAGTCCAGACTACCAACCAGCTCTACAGTGTAGCTAGTAGAGTCGTTTGCAGAGTTGATATCGAAGACTTTGTACATGCCCTTGTTACCAGACTCAACCATCACGATGCTGTCAACACGGCCGTTGTCGACAGTGTTGCCAATCGCGTCACGGATATCATCGGCATTCAGGTTACCGAAGGTAGTGTCCGCATCGAAGTCGGCTGCATTGAAAGACACGAGGTTAACTTCATCGTTAGCAACGTTATAGTCATTTGAACCGACAGTTGCACGGTTAACACCATAACTGGTGAAGTCAAGGATATCGTAGCCGTTAACGTCACCAACGGTGAAGTTAACGATATCGTTGTTGCCGAACTGATCGACCAGTACTAGCGTGTCATTGCTGAATTCGCCGGTACCCAGTACAACAACATCGTTGCCAGCACCAACGTCAATGGTGTTGTCGCTTTCAGCTTCGCTGTCAGCGCCACCAGCCGTTTGACCAGCAACATCAGAATCTACCTTCTCACCGTAAAGCGCATTGATAGCCGCTAGGCCATCGGTAGAGGTAGTGTTGCTGTTATTATCGCGGAAGGAGATATCCAGCGCGTCAAGGTTGTTGCCATCGATCAGCGATTCAATGTTCAGGATGTTGCCATCGCCATCGTATGCTTCCAGCAGATTGGCAAGCACGTGGTCGTTATTAACCGCGTCTTTGATAGCCTGATTAACCTGCAGAGTGCTGATAGTATCGCCAGTGTTGCCACCGTCGGTACTCGGTACGTCAACCCATACGGACTCATGGCCTTTAAAGGATACACGAACCTGGATTTCAGCACCTTCGTCAACGCTGAACGTCTGCTTAACGCCATTAGCAGTGTCGGACAGTGAAGTATCGCTGTTGGATACATCTGTCGGCATTGCGCCAGCAGCGGCAGTGGAGTTGAACTCCCAACGATCGTTACGGAAGCCAGAGTTGTCAGCGTAGACAACATCGTTACCTGTGCCTGTACCGATAACGGCATCGCCTGCACCCCAGGTGCGAACAACATCGTTACCTTCGCCAGTGGCGATAGTCAGGTTAGCGTTTAACTGCTGATCAGAAAGGTCAGCCAAATCGTCGAAGCTTACAGAGTCTTCAAGAGTAATGAATGTCTCAACGACGTCATCACCTGCGCCAGTGTCGACTACAACGTTAGCATCTTCACGCGCCATCAGCTCATCAGACAGCGCCAGAGAAACCTGGTCGTCGCCTGCAGCGGTGGTGTAGTTGAAGGTAGCGTTATCGCTCTTCGGATCGACGTCATCGTCCATCGCATCCAGATCACGCGCCACTACGTTTTCAGTGATGATAGCGTTCAGTTTGATGTCGCCGTTATAGCTACCACCATTGAAGTCCTGAACGTCAACCAGACCGTAAGCGGTTGTGTTAGCGCCAACCAGATCAGCTAGGCCAAGAACAGCTTCGCCATCCTGCTGACCAACGAGGAATTTACCTTCACCTTCCAGGTTGATTTCTTTCAGGAACTGAGAGCCATCAACATTAGCACCGGTATTTCCACGACCAGCAGAGTCAGACTCCAGACGCGTCAGCCAGACAGTGTTGGCTGCAGTGACGTTCATCTGCTCAATACCTTTGTCAGAGTTAGACTGACCAACCAGGTTGATAGAGCCGCCCTGTGAGCCGTAACCAATGTTATCCAGGTTCAGATTGGTTTCGATCAGCTCCTGAATGCTTTGCGGCGCTTCAGTGCTCTGCTCACCGTACAGAGTGAAGCCACCGGCAGAAGCGTCTTCGCTGTAGGTAAAGTTACCACTTTCGATCTGACGGCCTTTGCTGTCGGTCAGCACCAGGGTGGTACCTGAAACCTGAACACCTTGGTCATCTTGAGCACGGAACTCGCCGCCCAGAGTGGCTTGGAAACCTTCCAGAAGCGGATCGTCGCTAGCGGCAATCGCGTTTTGTACCGCAGTCAGCAGCTCAGGATAAGTTTCTGCAGAGAAGATGTCTTCAGACTGCAGGACAACTGTTTCACCGCCGACAGAGAAACGGAAACCGTTAACCGGCAGGTCACCCAGCGGACGGTTGGTCTGTGCGGTACGCAGGTCAAGCAGGTCAATAAACAGCTGGGAATCCGCGCTGCGGTCTTCAGCGGTCAGTACCGGGCTCAGGAACAGGCCGTTGTACTGCTCACCTGAATGCAGCTGGTCAGCCAGATTGAAAGTGTAGTCTTTAGAGCTGGTAACTACTTGGCCAGCTTCGTCCCACTCGATTTTGCCAATGTTGCTGACGGTAGTACCACCAGTGCCATTTTCAACGGCAACGTATCCACCATCGGCGTCTTCGGTGCCAGGAACAAATACTAAGCGACCTTCATCGTCGATAATGAAAGAACCATTACCGCCAACAGAAGTTGTATTGTTGAAGTCGATGTTAATGGTGTCGGGCTGTGCCGGGGTAATGTTAGCTACATCGTCAGCTACTTGGGCGTCAAATGCCGCACGATCTTCTGATGACGCAGCATTGATGAACAGTTGCTGGAGTTCGCTAGCAGGTACGGAAGCACCGTCACCATTTACCCAGTACTCTAAACCAGCCTCTTCAGGATCGCGACCGAACATATTCTGGTAAACAGCAGTTACCAGCTCTTCACGGGTACGGTCGCCGTAAAGTTCAACGTATTCAGGCTGATTGTCGTTGGCTAAGTTAGCACGCAGTTCAGATTCACTTACGCCCTGATCCTGCCAGTACTTAAGACCTTCAATATCAGCTGGGCGGCCGAGGTAGGCCGTATATAGCTGCTGAATTTCAGTGACTGTTAAAGCCATTGATGTAACTCCTTATTTAAGTGTCGAATCGACAGTTAGCCGCGAACGAACCTGTATGGTTAGCGCGACCGTGAGCGAGGCCTCGCTCCAGAGATCAGGATTGGGGGCAACCACCAACACTAATACTCATCCCTTGCGTTCTGGCTTAGGCGCCGCTTTTTAAGCACCCTTCCCAAAACCATTCAAATATTTAGCTGCACCGTTGTACCCGCAGCCCCTAAGATAAGTCAATAGCATGAGCTTAGTAAAAAGACATCATTAGGCGCAACACGTGGTTTAGCAAGGCTTGCAGCTATTAAAGCCCACGCTTGCAAATTTGCTTTTAGATAAGCTCTAACAATGGCTTGTTATCTTCCGCCCACCCTATTCCATTAACTTAGCATGACCCAAGCTTGCCATAGTTCATGGCTATTGCCAATAAAAAACAGCGTTTCCTTTACAGCACTATTCGTTCCTCTGCCCTTCAGTAGGTTCTGCTTCCAGCATGGCAGCAAGCGTTTCATCCAAAGAGAAGCGCTTCAAATCAGGCACCCATGCATTTAAACGCTGAGTAGAGGCTTTTAACTCAGGTATCTCGCTGCTTCGGACGAAAGCGGGGTTTACCCTTACTTCCAAAGCATGCTCGCCCAACGTTTGCAGTTTATGGATCAACATTTTAAGCGATACAGCTTCTCCGCTGCCCACATTAATGATGCTGCCGCTTATCGCTTGGGCTGGCCGCTGACTTAACAACCGATGATAAACAGCCACTATGTCCCTTACATCACTAAAGTCGCGACTTACCTGGGTATTGCCCAACTCAATCACGCTTGCCCGCTGTTTTATATGCCTAACAATCTTAGGCACTAAAAAATGTGCCGCTTGCCCGGGGCCAGTATAGTTAAACGGCCTGGCAATAATAATGGGCAGCCGCTCGGTATAAGTACGGGCGATATACTCCATAGCCAACTTGGAGTTGGCGTAGTGGTTAACCGGCGCGGGAGAGACATTTTCATCAATGACTGCCTGGCCGTTCGCTCCGTAAACGTTAGCGCTACTGGCCAGTAGAATTTGTGGTGGCTCTGACAACTTGCCGAGGGCTTGAAGTAGTGTTTCTGTGCCCTGCACATTCACGCGATAAAAGTCCAGCGGCGTAGGGTGGCCCACAAACGAAAGCGCCGCCAAATGGTAAACCTGCTGAGGAGCTACGCGATTTACCAACGTGCTTAAAGCCACTTGGTCGTTTAGATCAATGCGGTGGGTTTCATCCGCCCCGCAAGGCTGGCTGGCCAGGGCCACCACACGGCATCCCTGACGTTTTAAGTGAGCAATTAGGTGGCGGCCGGTAAAGCCGCTACCGCCCGTTACCAAGCAGGTAGACATGGTGGCCCCTATAAGCAGTTTTTGCCTTCGGTATTTTACTGAACCGAAGCAGCAACGAGAACTGAATTGATTGTTGACGATTTATGCACTGGTGCCATTTTTAACTCGTTCTAGATCTGCTTCTACCATCATCTTGCATAACGTCTCTAGATTGGTTTGCGGCTGCCAGCCTAACTCGCTAACGGCCTTGGCAGGATTACCAATGAGCAGTTCGACTTCTGCCGGACGGTAAAACTGAGGGTCTATCACTACCACAACATTACCGGTGGCGGCATTAATGGCAGTTTCTTGTTCGGCTTCTCCCTCCCAGCGTAATTCAATATCTACTGCTTTAAACGCCAGAGTGACAAAGTCCCGCACGGTTTCGGTACGGTTGGTGGCCAGCACGTAGGTGTCTGGAGTGTCAGCCTGCAGCATGCGCCACATGCCTTCTACGTACTCTTTGGCGTAGCCCCAGTCGCGCTTGGCATCAAGATTTCCCAGAGCCAAATAAGGTTGCTTACCAAGCTTAATGCGGGCAACACCATCAGTAATCTTGCGGGTCACAAACTCTCGCCCTCGCAGGGGAGATTCATGATTAAACAGGATGCCGCTGGTGGCGAAGATGTTGTAGGACTCGCGGTAGTTGATGGTCATCCAGTGCGCATAGAGCTTAGCCACGCCGTAGGGACTGCGCGGGTAGAAGTCAGTGGCTTCAGTTTGCGGCACTTGCTGTACTTTGCCGAACATTTCCGAGGTAGAAGCCTGATAGAAACGAATGGAGCTGTCGACGATTCGAATCGCTTCCAATAGGTTCACAGCCCCTAAACCAGTGATCTCCGCCGTGGTAACGGGCTGGTCAAACGAGACGCCTACAAAACTTTGTGCGGCGAGGTTGTAAATTTCGCGGGGTTTGCACTGTTGCACTAAGCGAATACTGGAGGATAAATCGGTAAGGTCGTACTCCACCAGGTGCAAGTTGGGGTGATTTTCGATACCGAGCTCTTCGATACGCCAAAAGTTTACTGAGCTAGTACGGCGGTAAGTACCGTACACGTTATAGCCTTTTTCCAGCAGTAACTCAGCGAGATAAGCGCCGTCCTGGCCCGTTATTCCTGTCACGATCGCGTTCATGACGCAGTTCCTTTCTTCATAGTAAGTTTTTACCAAACAGTTTTTCTCATTGCCAACGCAATTGAATATTGGCTGCCACTGCGACACCCAATAGCGCTAAGTATTGTGGCGGGCTAACTTTAGGTGTCAACCTGATTTAACTCAGCCGCTTGGAACAGCAAGTGATCCACTAGGGCCGCGCTAAGCAAACCATGGTATCGATTTGCAAGCGTTAACCAATCGCGCTGGGTTAGCCATTGTTCACGGGCCTTATGGTATTCGCCCCGCTGAGACTCTGACGCGTTTAGCACACGGGTGACTCCTTCGGCAATATCATGGCTATCAAAGCCTCTAGTTTGCCATACGATGCCTTTGACTTCGTCAAAGATTGGCGCAGGCGTGGTAAGGATGTTGGGGCACGCGGCCACTGCGGTGCGCACGGCGGCACTGCTGGACTCTTGGGTATACTGATAGGGCAAAACGACGGTGCCGCACTCTGCCAGGAGGCGTTGAGCCTCTTCAAGTGGCAGAAAATCGGTAATCCATTCCACTTGGCTTTCAATGCCTAACCGCTGGGCGGTGCGCTGGCAGCGCGCCAGCTCTTCCTGGGAACTAGGCTCATCGCGCACGGCGGTAATCAAGCGTAGCGTAGTGGCTTCGGATAAAACCTGCTTTTTACGCAGTGCCGCAAAAGCTTCAATCAGTGTGTGCACGCCTTTATGGGGTAGCAAGAAGCCAAAGCTACCTATAATAGGCGCCTGGCTTTGAACGGAAGTTGGCGTGTTTTGGCAGGTGTCTACGCCTTGGGGCAATTGGGTAACGTTGTCGGTTAAGCCAATACGTTTTAGGTAGTTGAGGTCGTCTAACGTGTGAACAAACACTCGATCAAAGGCGGCAAGTGTTGCTGACACTGTGTGCCTACGGGCGGCGTCAAAGTCGATTACTGGGCGGGTCGTGTGCAGGGTAATATAGACACGTTTACCCTGTTGACGACACTGCTCCACCTGATGTTTCAGCTCGCGGTCTAGCTCGTAAAAGGCGAAGTGATGCTGTAGCCAGACTACGTTACCAAACGCATCTGCTAACGTGGGGCTTTGACTCCGCTGCCAGTTACGACTTACCGGTAACTGGCTTTTCGGTTCGCCTGAGGAGAGGCGCTGGCCTTTGCCAAGCTGCGGGGCATTGATTGAAACACTCAATACTGAGTTAGTTGCTTGCAGCGCTTCTACCAAATGAGCACTGTATTGGGCGATGCCGCAGGGTTCGTCCCATGAGGTATACAGGCTCAGTGAAATAGGCGGCACTTCAGGCCGGGCACTGGCCTGCAGGCGCGCTAGCGCTGCTAACAGGGACTCTACCGCAGCAGGCGAGAAAAAGCGCTGCTGAATAGCGTCGTGGAGCTTGCTGGCGACATTGGTTGCCCCCTCTCCACGTTGACGCAGTTGCTGAATCTGCTGCTGCACTTGTTGGGTAAGACTTGCCACACTGGGCTCTACCCATACGGCCTGCCCGGCACTGAAGTGCGATTGGGCATGGTCGAAGCAGTAGTTAACCCAACCGACGTGCTGTGCTGGGGTGAAATCGGTGTGGGCGCCATAGCCGGTAACGACCAACGCGCGAGAGAACTCCCCGGCTTCGATGGCTGGCATATTGAGCCCTTCGCCACGGGTTGGCAACACGACGATATCGGCCGCCTGATAGAGCGCAGCCATTTGTGCGGCGTCATAATCATCAATAATGACGTGCAGACGTTCCTGGTATTTTGCACTGACGTACTGCTCTACCCAGCCTTCCACTTGGTTATGGAGATTGGGGAAGGTTTTAACAGTAAGTGTAAGCGTTGGGTCGGCGGCGGCCAACTGCTCAAAGGCTTGCAGTAGCACGTCTACGCCTTTACGGGGAAAAGCAGACGATACATGGAGCAAATTAACGGCCTGGTGTTGGTTCACACGTACCAGGTCTTTAGCGCTGCTTTGCTGTGCGTGAGGATTAGCTACCAGTGGCAGCGCAATTACATGGATAGGCAGTGCGCAGCCGCTATCCATCAGCACTTTTTTAACAAACCAAGCAGTGACGATAACGCCTGCGTAATGCTCGTTCAGGATGGCTATCATTTCTTCCGGCACCCAGGACTCTTCCCAGAAAAACAACGCAATGGGTAGCCCGTGGTTTGGCTCAGGCTCAATTAGCGGGTAGTGATGATAAAGTGCTATACGCTGATGCTCTGCCACGACCTGCCACTCGGAGGGGTCGGTCAGTGTATTCAGTTGAGCCACTTCTGCTTCACCCCCCGGTGTACTGCGTACGCTGAGTTCAGGACTGCCCTCGTGGGGTGCCAGCCATAGTACGGGCGGCTGTTCACTGGTCATTAAGCGAGTCAGCAGGTGGCGGTTTACCGCTGCCAAGCTGTAGCTGCCGTTAATATGACCTTCCAAGCGGATGCCTTTTGGCGCGGCAACGCTCTCAGCTAGGGGGGCGTCGCGCAGGGTGAACGCTTCTTTACGTACTGCAGCGATCACATCGGCATCTAAATTTTGGAAGTCTTCTTCGCGGAATTGCCCTGCTCGGCTAAATAATCCGTCACTCGCGGCCATGCGTCTTAAAATACGCACTTTGAGCGCTGGAAAGCGATTGAGCACCTTTAGCGCTAGCCGCTTTAGCCAGGGAATTTGGGCCATACGGCACATCAGTTTTCCACTGGTCTGGGAAGATTGCCGCTGCCAGCCCACCAAGTATCTCAGCGGCAGCGTGATGCGCCATGATCGGCTTTGTAGCACGCTGACAAGGTGATGCTCCAGATGGCCATTATGCTGTTCTAACAGCTGCTTTTCTTGTTGAAGCTTTTGAATAGTTTGCTGGTACTCAGCTTTGCTTTCTTCCAGTTGCTGCGCTGTGTGAGCGAGCTGTTCAGTTTGCTCCTCTATTTTACTAGCTAGCGTTTCGAGACTGCCTTGCTGAGCCTCCGTGAGCTTATCTAAATAGTCGAACCAGGGGGCGCTGGCATCGTCGACTTGCTTGTGGGCAATGAGCGCATAATCGGGATAGGCGGAGACCACCCAATCCAGGTAGTCACGCAGCGGTGCATTCTCTTCCGGCGCTGTGGGGCCATTTAAGCGCAAAATGTTAGCTTTTGCGTAGCCACTGTCGGTGGCCACAAAGTGCAGCAGTGGCGGCGGCAGTGGGTGCAAGTGAGTGGGGTCAAGGTAGAAGCTCCACAATCCAACCGTTAAATTTTCAGGATTGGGGGTTTCTAGGATGAGCACTCCCCCGGGTATCAGCGCGCGATGTACTTCTTGAATCAGGGTTACTAGGCTGTCAAAAGGAATATGCTCTGCAATGTGAAAGCCGGTGACCGCCGCCAGCGTGTTGGTTTCAGCTTGCTGCAGAGCCGTTAGTGCGTCGTTAACCTCAACGTGCAGGCCGCTTTCGTTACAGGCGCTGGCCATGCTTTCGTTGGTATCGATACCTTTGGCGGGCCAGCCATTCTCCTGCATTAATTCAAGCCATTCGCCACGGCCTGAGCCTAAGTCAACTACTAATGCTTCTGGATAGCGCGCCATAATCGGCGCCAGTAGCGGCACGTAGACCTTCAGGCGTTCTTTAATGTCGTCTTTTTCGCCACGGAAGTGGTTGGTAAAGCGGGTATAAAAATCCATTACACTGACTCGTTAGGTGCTGAACTTATAGCAGCTTGGCGCTCACACTCGATGGTTGGCATGATCCAACAGCTACCTAAAAAGAAGTCTTTTCCCATATTGACCATTTGGAAGACCAGCGCGTGATCAACCCATTGGTAGTTGTGGGTTAGATGGGTGTCGTTACTGTGCACCGAAAGCGATACGGAGTAACTGCCTGGCCCGAGGTTGGCACTAAAGCACATGCGATAGGTAAGCGTTTCCCCTGCTGCTAGCTGCTGCTCTACTTGGTGGGTATGCCAAGTATTGGTGCCGAACACGTCTTGGCCTACGCGGTCTTTAATTTTATAGCCCAACACCAGTTCTGGCAGATCGGCGTGAATGGCAACATTTACTCTTAGCTCAACCATTTGGCCCACATCGACCACATCAAGAGGACTACCACTAGTAGCGTGCAGGCTGACTTGTTTGATGCTGGCTTCGCCAGAGCCTGAGCGCGTCTGAATTTGGCCGCTGTCTAAAGGAGTAATTTCTACGCGGTCATTCTCTTTTTTGGCAATGATCGCGTTGTAGTAGTCCATGATGTCTTGGGGCAGACCGTCTTGCAGCACCTTTCCTTGCTCTAATAGGATCGCGCGATCGCATAGACTTTGAATGGCAGCTTTATCATGGGAAACAATCAGCAGCGAGGTTCCCTGACGCTGAAATTCGCGTATGCGGTCAAAGCTTTTATGTTGGAAATAGGCGTCTCCCACCGAGAGCGCCTCATCTACAATGAGTATTTCTGGCCGGAAGGCGGTCGCTACCGAAAAGGCCACTCGCATTTGCATGCCGCTTGAGTAAACCCTCATAGGTTTGTCGAAGTATTCGCCTATTTCAGCAAAATCCTCTATGTCATCAATAACAGCGTCTATTTGGGCATGGGTGAAGCCCATAAGTCCGGCTGAGTGAATAACGTTCTGACGGCCGGTCAGCTCACCGTTAAAGCCCATGCCCAGCTCTAAAATGGCGGCCACACGGCCGTGGGTACGTATATAACCTTCGGTGG
>Ga0098067_1000254_pt1 | contig 21544 bp, 19 predicted proteins | sample 26_taG_FD_92578 | JGI IMG/M metagenome (GOLD analysis project Ga0098067, IMG submission 92578) | Marine viral communities from Cariaco Basin, Caribbean Sea - 26_WHOI_OMZ | ecosystem: Environmental > Aquatic > Marine > Oceanic | place: Caribbean Sea: Cariaco Basin | collected 2014-11-09
AGCCAGTGGGCGGCGCGAATCATGGCGCGAAGCAGGCGCAAATGGGTGTTCGGGTAGTCCTCAGCCCACTGACGGGTCACGCCGAAGACCTTTTCCGGGTTATTCGGCCAGATCTCATAGTCAGTAATCACCGGAACGCCGATGCCCATGAACACTGCCTGCTGGTTCCAGGGCTCACCCACGCAGTAGCCCTGGATGGTGCCCGCTTCCATGGTGGCCGGCATCTGCGGCGGCGGCGTCACTGACAGGTGCACGTCGGCTTCCAGGGTGCCGCTGGTGTCGCCGCGCTGGGGGGCGTAGTAGCCGGGGTTCAGTCCGCCGGCTGCCAGCCAGTAGCGAAGCTCATAGTTATGGGTGGAAACGGGAAACACCATGCCCATTCGGAACCGTTCGCCCCGATCCCGGGCCGCTTCCACCACGGGCAGAAGTGCACTGGCGCTGATCGGGTGCTCGGGCTTGCCGTCGGTATTATCGGGGATATGCTGGCTCATGGTGTCCCAGACATCATTGGAAACCGTTATGCCGTTGCCGTTCAGATCCATGCTGAAGGCCGTGATGATATCTGCCCGGGTTCCGTAGCCAATGGAGGCGCCGAGGGGCTGGCCGGCGAGCATATGGGCGCCATCCAGTTCTCCGGTAATCACCCGGTCCAGCAGGACCTTCCAGTTCGCCTGTGCTTCCAGTTCCACAAACAGGCCTTCGTCCATAAAGAAGCCCTGTTCCCAGGCAATCGCCAGGGGCGCCATATCGGTCAGCTTGATAAAGCCGAGCTTGAGGTCCGGCTTCTCGGCCGGACCAATCTCCGCCTGAGCCACCGTGCTGACTGTCCAGAAGGTGGCCGTTAGCAGAATTCGAGTCAGCCAGCGGGCGGTTCTTCGTGTGAGCGTGTACATGGATATACCTCATTCTGTTTGGCCCAAACGCAAAAACGCCCGCTCTCCGTTGCCGGAAAGCAGGCGCCTGTGCCTGGGGATCAGTTTTTTGTTGAGTCGTAACGCGCGTCTCTGTTTGTAGTCTTGCACGGGCCGTGCCATATCGGCTGGTCTCGATAAAACAACGAGTTAGGAGAGTTCTTCGAGGAGGCGGCAGGTATGGTGAGCGGGTATTCGACTGCTTTTAGTGCGTGGTAGGGCAGGTTTGCACCACTTTGATACCGGATTTGATGGTTGGCCCGGAGCCTTGGCGCATTGATGCGGGGCTGAAATCCTCGAGGGCCGCCATCGTCGGTGTCTGGCAGAGCCCGGAGCCGCTCTCGATCGGAATGGCCCTGTTATTGCAACCGGTTATGCGACTGTTCAAGACAACCTGATTCCATTGGCAAAGAAGCCCGCCCCTGATGCGCCTCCAAGGCATCCGGATTGGCGGGCTTTTTTTATGAAACCCGAGGAGGTGCTGTGACCGGTACCAACACAAAACCGGCGACGGTTCAAACCACCTGCCCGTATTGCGGTGTGGGTTGTGGAGTGAACGCAACGCCCTCTGCGACCCGCGGGGATGAGACACATCCGGCGAATCTGGGTCGCCTGTGCGTGAAGGGCTCTGCCTTACACGAAACGCTGACGCCTGATGGACGACTGTTGCGGCCTGTTGTTCACGGACGTGAAAGTGCCTGGCCGCAGGCAGTGGCGGAAGTGGCCCGACGGATTCGTGAATCAGTGGCGCTTCATGGGCCCGGGTCTGTGGCCTTCTATCTCTCCGGTCAGTTATTGACGGAAGACTATTACGTGGCCAACAAACTGGCCAAGGGGTTTATCCGAACACCCAACGTGGATACCAATTCCCGCCTGTGCATGTCGTCTGCCGTTGCAGCCCATAAAAGGGCCTTTGGCGGGGATCTGGTTCCCGGCTGTTATGAAGACCTGGAGTTGGCCAACCTGTTGGTGCTGGCGGGCAGTAATGCCGCCTGGGCGCATCCGGTGCTCTATCAGAGAATGCAGGCTTCGGCGCGACCCGGTCGCCGGGTGGTGGTGATTGATCCCCGTAAAACCGCGACCAGCGATCTGGCGGATCTGCATCTGGCCATCCGTCCCGGGACCGATACGGTGCTGTTCAATGGTCTGCTGGTCTGGCTGGCGGACCAGCAGGCTGTTGATAATGGCTATCTGGCGGACCATTGTGAGGGTTTCGACGCCAGCCTCAGAGCTGCCAGATCCGCGGCACCGTCGCCCGAAGCGGTGTCCAGGATCTGTGAGCTGCCGGTAGAAGATGTCATTACCTTTTACCGATGGTTCGCCGAGGAGCAGCGCACGGTGACGGCGTTCTCGCAGGGTATTAATCAGTCCTCGGCCGGCACCGACAAAGGCAATGCCATTATCAACTGCCATCTGGCCACAGGCCGGGTGGGCAAGCCCGGCGCCAGCCCCCTTTCCCTGACCGGCCAACCCAATGCCATGGGTGGCCGGGAAGTGGGTGGGCTGGCCAATACCCTTGCCGCCCATATGGATTACGACAGCCCGGGTGCCCGGGACCGGGTGGCCCGGTTCTGGGAGACCGAGACGGTCGCAGAAGGACCGGGCATGAAAGCCGTCGACCTGTTCGATGCGGTTGAGCGGGGTGATATCAAGGTGTTGTGGATCATGGCCACCAACCCTGCGGTCAGTTTGCCGGAGACCCATCGTATCCGGCGGGCCCTGGACCTGTGCCCGACTGTCATTGTGTCTGATTGCGTCAGGGATACAGACACCGCGCGCCATGCAGATATCCTGTTGCCGGCGGCGGGTTGGGGGGAGAAAGACGGCACGGTTACCAATTCCGAACGCTGCATTTCCCGTCAGCGACGCTTTCTGCCGTTGCCCGGAGAGGCCCGGCCGGACTGGTGGATCGTCAGTGCGGTGGCCCGCGCCCTGGGACATCAGGCGGGCTTTAACTATGAGAGGCCCGCGGACATTTTCCGGGAACATGCCCGGTTGTCGGGGTTCGAGAACGCCGGTCAGCGTTTCTTTGATATTTCCGGGCTGGCGGAGTTGAGCAATGAACAATACGAGTTGCTTGAGCCTGTCCAATGGCCGGTTACCGGGGCGGCGTCTGATTCCAGGCGACTATTCACTGATGGTCGGTTTGCGACCGCCAATGGGCGCGCTCGACTGATACCAGTTGCCTCTCGATTACCGGCCAGGAATCCGAATGAAGCGTTTCCGTTGATCGTGAATACGGGCCGTATCCGGGACCAGTGGCACACCATGACCCGGACAGCCCGGTCCACCCGGTTGCTGGCCCATCGCCCCGAGCCGTTCATTGAGGTGCATCCCGAGGATATTCGGGCGCTTTCCCTCACCCCGGGGGCATTGGCAACACTGAAGAGTGCCCATGGGCACTTTGTTGGCCGGGTGCGCAGTGCGCCGGAGCAGCGCCGTAGTGAAGTGTTTGTGCCGATCCACTGGAACGATCAGTTCACCGGGCAGGGTCTGGCTACCGCGCTTACTGACAGCCTGGTAGACCCGATATCCGGGCAACCGGAAGCCAAGCACGGTCGTGCTACCCTCACCCACTGGCCTGCCCGTTGGTATGGACGTTTGCTGGTGCGACGGGATCGTCCAAAACGCTGGAAGGCAGACTACTGGGCCCAACAGGTTCTGCCCGATTGCGATAGCTGGATCGTGGCGGGGCAGTGCAAAATGGATTGGAAAAGTGCTGTGCCGGACTGGCTCGGCGGCCACCCGCAGCTGGTGATGGAAGATGTCCGCGAAGGCCGCTTCCGGGCGGCGCGGTTGCGCAATGGTCAGTTGGAGGCGGTCCTCATGGTGGATCGTGACGCGGCTGCCTTGCCATCCGTGGACTGGCTGGTCAGCTGCTTTAGTCAGCCAGAGCTCGACGAGGCGAACCGGCGCGGCCTGCTGGCGGCAAAGGCCGTCGATGGGGATGATGCCGGCAACCTGGTTTGCAGCTGCTTCCAGGTTGGGGACCGACAGATTCAGCAGGCGATTGGGCGGGGTGCCAACAGCGTCGATGCCCTCGGCCGTGAGCTCAAATGCGGCACCAACTGTGGGTCCTGTGTGCCGGAGATACGGAATCTCCTGGTTGCCTCTACCGAGGCGGTGTAAGCGGGCTTAGCATCTGCACCGGAACCCGGTATCGAACCCCTCGTGAGTGCCCGATACCGTCCACGGTGCAGGTCTTTCGATTGACCCGAATGATCTGCCCGTGCAGTTCCCGCCGGCCGGCACCAAAACGCACGGTATCGCCCACCTGCCAGTGGGCCATCCGTTGCCTTGTGTCCACAGGCTCGAAGGGCGTATCCGGTAGCGCCAGGCCCTGTTCCCGGGCCTCATCTGCCAGGGCCTTACGGGTCGCTTGCGCGGCCCCGTTCTCGTGCAACTCATCCAGAATGGTATAGAAATGGCGGTTGTGCACAGAGCCCCGATACCGCTGGCCGGCACTTTGCTGCAGGAGATGGGCAAACTCGTGGCAGCAGGTGTGTGCCAACAGATTCAGAGTGCTCAGTTCCCCGCCAAAGTACCCCCGTTTCCGGATCTCCCGGCCTGATAGCCAGCCGCTCGCCGTCTCCGGCTGGTGCTTGGCGGCAATCATGCGGGCACCGTAGGTGATCAGGTGTTGCCGGTCTCGAGAATCGTAACGGTGATAGGTGGCCTGGCCGGACCCAACCCGGCAATGCAGGACGCTGCCCGGATTGCGTTCCCGGACCCATTGCTCCGCCGGTTGCCAGAGCCAGTCCCGGGTGACGGCGCACATGAGTTCGCCAAGGCTGATGGCGGTCTGGGTTGGTAGGGGCGTTTTCTGCAAACTTGGGTACCTGGCTACTTCACGGATGCGTAATACCAAACAAGCTTAACGTTCGAATTTACGGTTTGCTATGGTCTGGCTCGGCAATATTATGCGGTGGTACTGATTATCGACCTTGGGAAAGGTCCAGCAAAGCCGACACTTGAATGACCTATGCCATTCAGACAAACTGTCACCATATATAAATAAGTGGTGACGATTTGTCTGGCTCCGACTCCGCCCGATCTTCCAGGGCAAAACTCCAAACCATGTTCCGTCAACGCGGCGGTCAGCTCCGCCTGACAGAAGCGCTGGCTCGGGGCTTTAGCCGGTACCAGTTCTATCAGCTTCGGGACGAGGGGCTGATTGAGCCGGTCAGCCGTGGCATTTACCGGCTGGCGGACCTGCCCTCAATAGAGAACCCGGATCTGGTGGCTGCCGCTACCCGTTTTCCCAATGCGGTGCTTTGCCTGATTTCCGCGCTGGCCTGGCACGACATTACTACACAGATTCCCCATCAGGTGCATCTGGCGGTGGAGCGGGATGCCCGTTTGCCGGTGCTGGATTATCCGCCGGTAGCCGGGTACCGGTTCTCCGGGCGGGCCTTTAGTGAAGGCATTGAACAGGTTGACGTGGATGCCATCACCCTGAACGTCTACAACCCGGAGAAAACCCTGGCCGACTGTTTCAAGTTCCGGAATCGAATCGGCATGGATGTGGTTCTGGAGGCGTTGGATCTATACCGCACCCGCAAAAACTTCCGTCCAGGAAAACTGATGGAATATGCCAGAATCTGCAGGGTCGCCAATGTCATGGCACCCTACTTGGAAGCCAAGCTGTGAACAGAATCATCCTGGCGATGGAATAAAAAGAGTGAAAGGAGATCACGGTGGCACAAAACACTGCTGCGTCCGTTCGGCAGAGATTGCTGAATAAGTCCCGGGAAGAAAAGCGTCGCTTTGATGAACTGCTGCAGTATTACGCCATGGAGCGGTTTCTTTACCGGTTGAGTCAGTCGCCCCATAACCGCTGCTTTACCCTCAAAGGTGCGCTGATGTTCTGGGCAATGCAGGGGCCGAACAGCAGACCGACACGGGATATCGATATGTCGGGCCAGACCAGCAATGATCCAGAGGCTATTCTGGCCCAGGTGGGCGAGATTATTGCGACTGAGGTGCCGGATGATGGCTTGCGATTTGATCCGGATACCCTGAAGGCGGAGACCATTACCGAAGATGCAGACTATCAGGGGCTAAGGGTGACCTTCAGCGGTTTTCTCGACAACGCCAGGATTCCAATGCAACTGGACATTGGCTTTGGCGATCCCATATTTCCGTTCCCATCCTGGCTGGAGTTCCCGGGCTTGCTGGATTTTCCAACTGCACGGATTAAGTGCTACACCCCGGAATCGTCGATTGCTGAGAAGTTCCAGGCGATGGTCAACCTTGGCGAACTGAACAGCCGGATGAAGGACTTTTACGATATCTGGCTGCTTTCGCGTCAGCACGAGTTCCGGTTGGAAAATCTCGAGGGGGCGGTTGAGGGCACCTTCCGAAAGCGTGGGACAGCAATCCCTGAAACCAGTCCCTTTTCTGCCGCTTTTATGGACAGCAAGCAACCACAGTGGCGGGCTTTCCGTAAGCGCCTTGGCCAAGAACATGTGCCAGAGGCTTTTTCGGAGGTAGTAGAGGCGGTGGTTGAGTTCCTCGGCCCTTTGATGCTGAGCAGAGACGTGGACGCGCCCAAGGAAATTTGGTGCCCACCCGGTCCATGGAGTCGGCAGGCTTATGGCTAGTCTTATTTCGGAAGACAGTATCAAGCAAGAACTTTTGCAGCGCTTGCAGCATATTTACGGCTCCAATGGGCTGGACCGTCATACCGAAAAGCTGGAAAACCTGACATAGACAGCATAGATCATTCGCGTGTTTTACTGACAGACAAAGAAGATAGAACTTCGCCGAACACGTCATCCTGAGTACTAATGGTAATCCATGAAGAAGGGTGTTCCGAGGTCGCGATAAATGCAGTGGTGTAGCCTTTGACGGTGACCGAGAAGCCGTAGGCGCTGCCACCCAAATCCAACTTTTTGACCTTACCAGAGTATTGTTGCGTTTCGTTAGATCCTTGCCGAACTTCGTCAACGGCCGTTTCAAAATCTGGGCTGGTTTCCATAGTCCTCAACGAACCAACGATTGCTGAATCAAGCCAAAGTTGTGTTTCGAAAGGCTGCACTTCGATAGCATCAAACCGACTCTTACTGAGTTCGAACGTCAGATCGTTGGAGGTGCGAAACTCAATGGATGCCTGGTCAGTTACAGCACAACCTGAGACCAGGCTGGCCAAAACAATCCTTAAAATTATGAATCTTCTCATTACCGGTTGTATTTCGACGTAAAGCTGCTGGAAGGCTGCTGAATTCGGGACTCGGGTGAGTGGTAGCTATGCATTATTCTGAAATCTTCGCGCCATTTATCCGCAATGACGTTGAGCTTTCAACTGGGCCCTGGAAGGTAATAAGCGATTGAGCTTGGCCGTTCGGTACAATAAATACGGTTCTAAAGTCCCCCTGAACTACTCCAAATACCTGAGCTTCGGGAATTTGCTCCATCCAAATTGGTTTACTTGAACCCTGATTGGCACTCTCAAAAAGCGTCGTTGAGGTGTCAATCGCTGAACTTGAGCTTACTGTACTTGGAATCTCCTCCGATCTGACAAAACCTACGACCCGGTTGTTTCTCAAAAATACAAGCTCGCCATCCCTCATCTTCACAGAGGAGAACATCTTTTCTGGTACTTCTATAGCTAGTTCGCTGTATGGTTGAATGACCAATGAAGATTGGGATGCGCAGCCGGAGAGAAGAAGTAAAAATGATAAAGCTAGGGCTATCCTTGCCATGGTGGGAGTCTCATCTCAATGTCGTTTCGATAGAGGATCTGAACTGGCCAGAACGAACAGTTCGGCAAATCCAGCTTACCTTCACTTCGTTCTGCAAAAAAGGTTTCCCTGCCTCGCGAATCAGGCGTAAAGCCCATTTTGTGATCCTGCGTGTTGGTCGTAGTAGGTCCTGTGGAGAAGGAACAGCATCAACCCATCTACTACAATCGACGGTTTCCACGAGCATATGGGCGATAGCGCGCACGGTTTCTTCGGTTACGCTGCTTTCAGTGAATCCTGAAGCAACAGAATGGCCGTAGAACGCCTTCATGATGGCTCTGATTTTATCAATGTCTTCGGCCGACAATTGACTATCCATTTTTTTCATCCCTGCAAAGGCAGAAGGACCCCTGCGGGGCCCTTCTGGCGTGATTACGCCTCGATCGGCGAACGCCAGTCGTCAGCACCGGAAGTACCGGCAACGGCGTGCTCCCAGGTTACCTTGCGGTAGGACAGGGAAACGGTGACCAGCTGGGTGAAGTCGGCGTTGCCGGCGTCCTGGCAGTGGGGCATGTTGCAGTTGATGTCGATGATGGTGGCATCTTCGAGGATGGTGGAAAAGAAGTGCTCCTGCTTGCCCTCAACGGAGGTGCGGTACCACTTCAGCTCGACCTTGGGCAGCATCTCGCCGGAGGCCAGGGCGTTGTACATCAGCGGGGTGGCCTTGTTCAGGGCGGAGGTGAACTTGAACGGCTTGTGCACGCGCTGGCCGGAAGGCTGACCGGACTGGGGGTCGGTCGGTACGGTAACGACGTGGCTGAATTCCTGCACCAGCACTTCGTCTTCGTGGCCTTCCACGTAGATGTTACCGACGGAATCGGAAGTGAATGCGCCGGCAGTGATGTTGCCCTGGGTCTGGCCTTCGATGCTGATATAACAAGGAGTTGGCATAGTCTGCTCCATGACTTGTGAATGAATAGTGTCCCCGGGTGTTCCCTGGACGCGGACTTCCAATACAAAGCCTGTGCCAGAAGAGATAATGGTTTTTAAAACAGCAGGTTATCTTTTTTCTCGGAGATGCTCGGGGCCTGCCAGGCAATCCCGCGCCCGATCGCCAGGCGACAGATTGCTGGCGGGGCAAAAACTCGCTCGGGCAATGCCCGCTTCAGCCCAGGCCGAGGGCTGCCAGCAATGCCAGGAGCAATAACCCGGAAACACCCTGCCAGAAGGCCACGGGATTGCGCTCCATTAATGGCGGCCGATGACGCTTGTGCCAATCGACGGGAGGGTGTCGCAGGTTGTACAGGTATTCCGAGAGCGCCGGATAGCGTCTGTGGGCCTGGGGGTGAACCGCTTTTTCGATGGCATCGTCGACCCAGCCGGGCAGATTCTCCCGGAACTGCCGGGCAGGTTGATAGTTCAAGCCGCGAAGCTGATTACGGCTGTGGATTTTTGGTACTTCCGGACCATAGGGTAGCTGACCGGTGAGCAGCTGGTAGGTAATCACCCCCAGGGAAAACTGGTCCGATAACCAGCTGCCTGGCTCGCCGAGAAAGGTCTCTGGGGCACTGTAAAGCGCCGCTCCCCTAGGAGCGGCCTGCTCTCCGCTATCAGACTCCTCCAGGCCGGCGACCCGGGTGGCACCGAAATCGATCAGTGTGACGGAGCCATGGGCATCCACCAGCACGTTTTCCGGTTTCAGGTCCTGGTGCACCATTTCAAGCCGGTGGAAGGCCCGCAAGCCTTTACCGATCTGCTCGACGAGATTGCGCACGGTTTCGAGTGTCGGCGCCGGGTTATCCAGCATCCATTGCCGCAGGGTACAGCCTTCCACGAACTCGGTGGCCTGGTAGAGAACGCTGGGGTGCCGGTCTGGTCGGAACGGCCTGACAACATGAGCGCTGTTGATTCGCCCGGCAATCCACTGCTCGGTGGAAAACTGTTCCAGATAGACCGGATCGTGCCGCTGTTCCAGTGAGGGCATCTTCAGCACCACCCGGGTTTCGGTTTCCTCATCCGCGGCCAGGTAGACGTGGCTTCGGCTGCTGGCGTGAATCTGTCTCAGAATCCGGTAGCCATCCAGACGGTGTCCCGGCTGCAGTTCCGGCGCAAACGGTAACCCGGCCAATTCGTGAAACAACTCGCTGCTTTCCCGCTCGGAAGGTACCGAGTCGACCCGGATGATCTGGGCCGTCAGGTTGTCGGTGCTGCCCCGCTCGAGGGCTGCGGCTGCCAGCTGGCGGGCGGCGGCGTCCAGGTCATCGGTAGATTCCCGAATGATGCGGGCCATGGTTCGCTCGTCCAGGTGTTCATGGATGCCGTCGGTGGTCAGCAGGAACGTGTCGCCGGGTTGGATCGGCAGGCTTTGATAATCGATGTCCAGTTGATTGCCGATGCCCATGGCGCGGCTCAGGCAGCTGTCTTCCCGGGAGAGCCAGAGCCGGTGATCGGTGCTGAGCTGTTCCAGCTGGTCGTGGTGAACCCGGTAGATGCGGCTGTCGCCAATGTGAAACAAATGCGCGGTGGCGGACCTGAGCACCATCACACTCAGGGTGCAGACATACCCGCGGTCGCGGTCATAGCGGTATTGGCTTTGCCGGGTCTGGGCGTGGAGCCAGGCGTTGGTTGCCCGTAGCACACGCTGGGCGGACTGTTTCACCGACCAGCTTTCCGGGGTGGAAAAGTAGTCGCTGAGAAAACCGGCGACAGCGGACTCGCTGGCAATCTGACTGACATTACTGGAGCTGATGCCATCGGCAATAGCAACGGCGATGCCCTTGGTAACCAGCTGATGGCCACTCGGCACCAACAAACCGTGGAAGTCCTGGTTTACTGGCTTTGCGCCGGCGTCAGAGTACTGGCCGGCGGAAACGGCAAGGGACCTGGTCATTGAGAATTGGGGTTTCCCCGGTAAAGGAAAAAGCAACTCCGGCGGGTGCGGCAGCCGGAGTTGCAGGAAGACCCGGCTTAGTTGGTGCGGGCCAGGGCAGCGTCGCTGTAGGCTGCTGCAATCTTGCGCTTGGGTGCGGTGCGCACGTGGGTGGTGTAGAGGGTAAGGCCGGTAAAGGCCAGGCCGCCCACCAGGTTACCCAGCACGGTGGGAATCTCGTTCCACCACAGGTAGTCCATCACCGAGAACTCGCCGCCCATGATGATGGCGGACGGGAACAGGAACATGTTCACGATGGAGTGCTCGAAACCCATGAAGAAGAACAGCATGATCGGCATCCACATGGCCAGTACCTTGCCGCTGACATTGGTGGAGATCATGGCGCCGACAACGCCCATGGACACCATCCAGTTACAGAGCATGCCGCGGATAAAAATGGTGGCCCAGCCGGCTGCGCCGTATTCGGCGTAGCCCAGGGTGCGGGCTTCACCGACGCTGGCGATCTTGGCACCCACCGCGCCGGGATCGGTATTGAAACCGTAGGTGAAGATAAACGCCATCATGAAGGCAACGGTCAGCGCGCCCCCAAGGTTGCCGAGAAACACCCAGCCCCAGTTGCGGAGGATGGCAGCCGGGGTCACCCCCGGACGCTTGTCGAGCAGTGCCAGGGGCGTCAGCATGAACACGCCCGTCAGCAGATCAAATCCCATCAGGTACAGCATGCAGAACCCGATCGGGAACAGGATGGCACCGATCAGAAACACGCCGGTCTGGACCGCGACGGTGATGGCGAAGGCGGCTGCCAGTGCGAGAATGGCGCCGGCCATGAAAGCCCGGATGAGGGTATCCCGGGTGGACATATAAATTTTGGATTCGCCCGCGTCGACCATTTTGGTGACGAACTCCGAAGGCACAATGTAAGACATAGTGTTTTCCTCTGACCTCTATCTGATAACCAACCCGGTGGACTGGTCACAAAAAAACGGCGCTGCCTGCCCCCTGCCATCTGCAGGTGCAAGTAGACGCCGTCGTCTGAATGAATCTGTCGCTGTGAACAGAACCGACATTGGTTCCGTTGGTGTGAGAAGTGCAGAGACCGTGCCAGAGTGTTCGGTCTTTCCTAAAAGACCGTCAATTCAACAGGTTCAGAGTTGTCTCGGGGGCGAAGAGGTCGCAGGCTGATTACCGATGGAAGCTTCTGCGCACCCGATCAGTGCGTACCGGGCGGCCGATGCTGCGCCTTGGCGCAGCGGTCCATAGACGTTATCGGCGCGGGCAGACCATCAACGCAGGCTGAAGCGCACCGGCAGGATATAGCGGAAGCGCTTTCCTGCCATCTCCGGGGGCACCTCGGGCAGAGGCGATGCCTGGCGCAGCATGTCGAGGGCGGCTTCGTCCAGCAGTGAGTGGCCAGAACCGGTTTTCAATCTGTCGGTGACCAGAGTCCCATCGCGCCGGAATTCAAAGACAATTACCGGAGTGCCTTCCTGGCCGAGCCTCCTGGCCCGCCGGGGATACTCATAGAAGCGGGCAAGGTGGCGGCTGAGCCGGCTCAGGTAGTTATCCACCTCGGAGCGTTTGCCAGCGTTCTGAAGCGGAACCGAGGTCTGGGACTCTGCCTCGGCAATCTCTGCTTCCGCGGGTTGGGCACTGGCTTGCTCCGGTGCTGGCTCAGACTGGTTCGGCGCCGGTGGCGCAGGGGTTGGCTCCGGCTCCGGTGGTTGCGGCACAATTTCTGGCTCTGGCTCTGGCTCTGGCTCTGGCTCTGGCTCTGGCTCTGGCTCTGGCTCTGGCTCTGGCTCTGGCTCTGGCTCTGGCTCTGGCTTCGGCTCGGGAGTCGGTTCGGGCTGGGGCTCCGGGGCTGGCTCTCCGGCCAGTTTGATGCGGATGGCCGGTGCGGTGTTAACGGCAGATTCGCCCAGCGTATTGAGCTCCAGGATTTCCTCTGGTGCCGCCACGACCAAAGCCGTGAGGGTAATCCCAAATGCAAGCAGGAGCAGCGCCCACCGGAATCGCGGCTGTTGCGGCATCATTGGCCAGGCTCCGTCAACAGAAGGATGTCCTGGTACCCGGCCTGCTCAAGCAGCCTGAAGAGCGTCTCCAGATCGGTCATGATGGTGCTTTGGGCCGCGGCGATCTTTAGCGGATGTTGATCGTCGGGTGCGGGCAGGCTCGCGATCAGGGTCTCCTCGCTGAGCAGCCTGCTTCCCACCTTCCAGTCACCGTTCGCGGTCACAATCATATCGGCATGGGGAGACTGCCTGTCCTCGGACTGGAGGGTAGCCGGCAGCTCGGGGAGAGGATCGTCTGCGAGCTGGCCGGCGACAATAAAGAACATCAGCAGCAAAAACACCAGGTTGATCAACGGCAGAAGTGCATCTTCCACGCGCTCCATCAAGGTTTTGCCGGAGGTAGACGGGGGTGGAACCAGATCGCTCATGGTGTAGTTGCGTTTGTCCGCTTCCAGTGAGTGTCGATGCCGCTGTCAGTCAAAGCGCTCAGGGCCGTGGTGAAAGCTCCCAGAGGAGTGTCGCCTGTTGTCGAGAGGTTCACTTCGGTGATACCGGCTTCAGACAGTTCGGTGACCAGGCGGTCCAGGGTTAACGTCTGGTCCTGCCATCTCAGCTCGCCGTTGGCCGTTACCGTCAGTTCCGGCAACGGCTCTCCGGTGACCGTACTGCGGCTCGATGTGTTATTGGCCAGCTCCAGGAAGTCCACGGGCAATAGCCTGGTGGTCAGCATAAAGAACACCAGGAGTATGAAGACCACATCGATCAGGGGCGTAATCCGGATTGGAATCGGACGGTTTGGCCTCGGCTCAACCAGTTGCATGGGCGAATCGCTGATTGCGGGCGGTCGAGTAGCGGCCGGAATCGTTGCTGGTTGTCTCGGTGTTGATCTGGCTTTCCGCCGATTCGTAGTCTGTTTCAGCGGCGTCCAGGGTCTGCTCCGGCACGATATGCAGAATCGATACCAGTGTGCTGTTGATGGTCTTGTGAATGCGTCGCAGCCGGAACTCGATCCACGCAGCCAGTGCAGCAAACGGTATGGCCACTACCAGGCCCGCGGCTGTGGTGGTCAGTGCTTCGTAAATGCCGCCACTTAGCTGGGTGGCATTGGCACGGCCTTCGGTAGCCGCCATGGCGCTGAAGGCTTCCATCATGCCAAGAACGGTCCCCAGCAGGCCGAGCAGAGGTGCAAGCGCCGCGATCACCTCGATAATTTTGAGGGGCGCCTCGAAAGGCTCCAGGGAATGCTGGGCGTCCCGGGCGGCGGTTTCACGGATCTGCCGGTCATCCTGGCGCTTCTGCAGCGACTCGATGGTGTTGGTGACCAGGTGCAGCAAGGGATTCATCCGGCCAAAGCGACCTGCCTGCAAACGAACTTCCGAGGGCTTCACCGTCGCGGGTGCTTGCTGCCAGTTCATTACGGTTTTTTTAAGCTTACCGGACATGCGCGGAGCGTAAAGCGCTCCCAGGAGCATCAGGTACACGAAAGTCACCATGCCGAGTACGGCAAGGGCGACAAGCACCACCATTACCGGCCCACCCATATCAATCAGTTGGGCGAGTGGAGCAGAGTTCAGGGGCAGGATGACGTCCATCATGAGAAGAGCTCTCAATGTGCAAATGTGGCTCTAAATAATAACGATTATCATTGAATTTGCAAGTGTGTAATCTGAAATAGAAGGGCCCTCTGTTAGACTTGAGAAAGAAATAAGAGTCACAAACGGAACCTACAGTTGGAGGTAAAGATCATCGTTGGTTTTCGGGGCCGCCGAGGGGTGTGGATGTCGTGCTGATCAAGCGCTGGTTTGGCAGTCTGGTGAACAGGGCGGTTGCCCTGGTGGTGGGTGCGATCATTCTTACGGCCTTGCTGGTTACTGTTGCCGGTACCCTGCTCAGCCAGTCAGAGCTTGAGCAGCAGGCGCGCAGCCAGGTGGAGACCATTGCCTCGCTGGTGGCCCGCGAGCTGGATGAAAAGCTGGCGCTCAGGCTGGAGGCCCTCAGCCATGTTGCCCAAAGCCTTACGATGTCCGAACAGGTACTTTATGAACGGGCCCGGGTGTTGGTCCGTCGTCAGACGGCGCTGCAGCATCTGTTTGACGGCATCTACCTGGTCGATGCCAGTGGTAAAGTGCTCGCCGAGCATCCGGAAGCCTTCGGCCAAACCGGGCTGGATATCAGCGGCCGCGAGTATTTTCAGCGGGTATCGTCCATGCTGACGCCGGTTATCAGTGAACCCTACATCTCCAACTATCGGGACAGGCCGGCGATCATGGTGTCGGCGCCCGTCTTCGACCATCGCCAGCGGTTTATCGGGATGATTGGCGGCGCCATTCTGCTCGATGGTGAGAATTTCATGTCAGAGTTTATCAACCTGCAGATTGGCAAGACCGGCTATCTCGGCGTCGCTACCCGGAGCGGGGTGACGGTTGCCCATGGTAACGGTGTTGATGCGATGACACCGGTCCGGGTCGCCAACCCGGTGCTTCAGGATGCCATGGAAGGCTTTGAGGGCACGGCGCAAACCCGTAATCGCGAGGGTGAAGCAACGATCATGTCGGTGCAGCAGATGAGCCAGGTGCCCTGGTTCGTGGTGGCAGTCTGGCCCTCGCGGGAAGCCTATGCCCCGATAACCCGCACTGTTGACGCCTTCGTCTGGATTTTGCTGGCAGTCATTCTGTTGATTGCGCCCCTGGCCCTGTGGGGTTTCCGTCGGCTGATGGCGCCTCTGAGGGTGTTGGGTCGTCAGATCCGGGAGCGTCATCTCGGAATCCGTTCCGAGCCGGTCGATGTGTCCGGGGGCTTCGAAATCCGCAGGGTGTCCGAGATCTTCAATACGGTGATGGATGAGCGGGACGAGGTTCTGGTATCGCTGGCCGAGCGGGAAGCCTTCTTCCGGTCCCTCACCCGGAGTGCACCCATCGGTATTGTGCAGGCCGATATTCTGGGCCGTATCGAGTTTGCCAACCCGGCCTTCGAGGAGATCGTTGGCCGGCCTTCCGAGGAAATCACACAAACGTTTTTCTCGGCCCAGGTTAACCAGGCAGACCGCATGGCCGCTGTTGCCGGCTGGACGCGGGCGGTCAGGAACCAGACAGTGTTCCGTGGCCGGCTCCGGCTCGAACCCCGCGAGTCCGGCCGGCTGGTCTGGGTAGATGTAATGACTGCCGCCATACAAACGCCGGAAAAGGCCCTGGGTACCATCACCGTGGTCAGGGACATCTCCCATGAGTTGGAGGTTGAGGAAGCCCTGAGAGCTGAGCAGCAGCGTGCCGAGACCATTCTTGGCGTGCTTCAGGAAGGGGTCCTGATGGTCGACACCGGTGGTGTTATCCGCTACGCCAACGATGCCGCGTGCCGCTTTCTGGGGGTGGATGGTGAATGTGTTCTGCGCAATTTCTTCCAGCTGATAAGGATCAACACCGAAGACCGAAGCCTGACACGGGAGGAGTTTCTTGCGGGCAAGGACCTGGACAGCCTCTACGTTACCCTTGAAAACTCGGCTGGCGAGTCCTTCGATATTGACCTGACCATGCTCCACATCCGCAGGGGCCTTGATGATGAGCGCCTGGTTTTTGTGCTGCGTGATGACAGCGATCGCCGTCGGGAAGAGGAGCGTCTTTCCTGGGAGGCGACCCATGACAGCCTCACCCAGTTGCTCAATCGCCGGGCATTCACCGCCTCCCTGATAAAAGGTCTGAGCGAGGCAGGCCGTCAGGAGGTGCGCTCGGTATTGATGCTGATCGACCTGGACCACTTCAAGCCGGTAAACGATGAAGGCGGTCACCTTCTGGGCGATGATCTGTTGCGTCGGCTGGCGGACCTGTTCAAGGACTCCGTTCGCCAGTCGGATACGGTAGCGAGGCTCGGTGGCGACGAATTCGGTATTATCCTGCCGGCCTGCGGGCTGGCCAGGGCCGAGACGCTGGCGGAGAGAATCCGGGCGAATGTTGAGGCCCTGCGGATAGAGCAGGATGGCCGGACATTTGGCGTTACCACCTGCATTGGCCTGACCGAGCTGACGCCGGCAGACAGTGGCCCGAGAGAAGTCATGGCCCGGGCCGACGAGGGCTGCTATATCGCCAAGTCCCGTGGCCGTAATGCCGTAGTGGTGGTGCCGTCACCACCAGCCGGCTGAGGCGCTGGCCTGCCACAGCAGCCGAAGGGCCAGGGCGGTCAGCACCAGGTTGAAAATCAGGCTGAACCAGCGGTTGCTCAGGGACTTGAGCAGGTGCAAGCCAAGCCAGGTGCCGGCAAAACCGCAGGTAATCATGGCCAGAATGAACGGCAACCACTCCAGGAATACAAAACCCGCAACACCGAATACCAGTGCCTTGGGAGCGTGCTGCAGTGTCATGGCTGTGGCAAAAGTAGCCACGGTTCTGAACCGGTCCGTGTGAATCTGCTTGATAAAGGCGGCGACCAGTGGCCCGGTGGCACCGACGAACAGGCTCACAAAGCTGGTCAACGCCGAGGCCAGAAAAACGCCGGCCGTGCCGAAGGCACCCTTGGGCAGTGCCGGCCCCCAACAGAGGTAAAGCACGAACAGGGCGATTGTCAGCTGCCAGAGATGGGCCGGAAGATTCACCAGTAACCAGGCACCCAGCGCCGCGCCTACCAGAACGCCGGGGGCGAAGGCTGCGATCACCCGCCAGTCAACGTGGCGCCAGGTCAGTGAGGCACGGCCCAGGTTGGAGCCCAGCTGGATCATCCCGTGCACGGGAATGATCGCCGTCGGCGGCATCCAGGTGGCCATCAGTACCAACAGCAGCACGCCGCCACCGGCGCCCAGGCTGGCTGTGATCATGGATGTAATGATGGAGGCGGCAAGTAGAAAAAGCGCGACGGGAAGGCTCAGGCTTTCGGGAAACAGCAGGCCGGTAAAAAAACTTACTTCCATTCACAGAATTCCGTTGGTTTCAGGCGCGGCGTTCGGCACAGCGCTTCGGTGGCCAGTTGTACATCGGCCACGTAATAAAGCGAGGCCAGCCCAAGCCTGTCGCGGCCCAGGTTGTGAAAAATCAGGCCGAAGGCGATGTCACCGGCGGAGAAGCGTTCGTGGTTGTCGGCAAAGTACTGGGCTGGCTGAGACAGAACCGGGTCTTGCAGTAGTGCCTGAACCCGTCCGACGCCGCCATGGTAGGCCTGAATCAGCAGGAGAGTGAATAGCCGGTTGCGTTTACTCTCCGGCAGATGGCCGAAACGCTCCTGGAAGACCGGCTCAAGGTTGCGGGCGTTCTGGTTCATCAGGCGCAGGGCGCAGTCTATCTGGGCCAGCCTGTGCCAGGTGTTGTCCGGCGCGATCTCGCAATCACCGAGGGCGGCGGGCGACAGTTGCAGTATGCCCCGGGCGTCCGCCCGGGAATGGGCTCGGGCCTGGGCGCCACTCTCAATCAGGATCTGGCCGGCCAGGTACCTGGGTAACTCCTCTGGCAACGACAGGCGATTCTGGCTGTTCCGATACTGGAAGACATACAGCAGCGCATCGTGAAGCGTCCCGGGCGTGCTGCTGGTGGCAAAGGAAAGATCATCCCAGGCACCCCAGATCCGGTCCGCGGGCAGCGTACCCAGGTAGCGGGCAACTGCTTCATCGATGTTGACGTGGGGCTGGTCACAGGCCAGGGCGAAGGGATATCCCGTTTGCCCGGCACCGCCTGGCACCCAGGTGTCCGCCCGGCCTTTGTCATAAAGTGACTGCCGGGTTTCGTTGAGTCGCCCCTGGGTGGCCTCCCGGTCATCGCCGTCGCTTATCCAGGCCAGGAACTGGCCACGCATGTCGAAGATGATGTGGCGGTCGGGGCTGGAACAATAGCCGGACTCTTTCAGCACCCAGCGCCGGATCGTCAGGATGTTGGTGAAGACACCCTGGCTGACCCAGTAGGGCGATGTCCGGACAACACGGGTCCAGTCCTCCCCCTTTCCCGCTGTGGCCTCGGAGTTGTTTTGCTGCGCCATCGAGGTGGCCGGAACCAGCAGGATGAAAAACCACGCCAGCTGGCGTAAGCTCTTGAGAAATCTGATCATAAGCGGTATACCCGTGACCTTCCTCAAAACACAATAACAAATGGAACCTGCCATGAAGCAATCCGAATACCTACGTTACGACGCCACGGCCCTGGCTGACCTGATCCGTCGGGGCGAGGTAAGCGCCAGGGAAGTATGCGAGGCGGCGGTGGAACGGGCAAGCCGTGTGAATGGAACACTCAACGCCGTCTGTTATCCCCAGTTTTCCGAGGCCCTTGGCCAGCGTTTTCCGCAGCAGGCCGCCTTTGCGGGGGTGCCCCTGTTGCTCAAGGACCTGGCCCAGGAGCAGCAAGGCCATCCCTGTACCTATGGCAGTCGGGGCCTGAGAAAGAATATCGCGCCGCAGGACTCGGAATTTGTCCGACGAGCCCGAAACGGCGGCCTTATCTTACTCGGGCGAACGGCAACCCCGGAATTTGGCCTGAAAGCAGTGACAGAATCCGAGTTATGGGGGCCAACCCGTAACCCCTGGAACCTCGAGCTCACCCCCGGCGGTTCAAGCGGCGGTTCAGGGGCGGCGGTGGCAGCCGGTATCGTCCCCATGGCCGGTGCCAACGATGGCGGCGGTTCCATCCGGATACCCGCCGCCTACAACGGCCTCTTTGGCCTGAAGCCCTCCCGTGGCCGGATTTCCTCCGGGCCTTTCATGGGCGAGGCCTGGACCGGCGCATCGACCGACCATGTGGTCAGCCGGACGGTGAGAGACAGTGCCGCCATGCTGGATGTGCTCCGAGGCGCTGCCCCGGGCGATCCTTTTGAAATTCCCGCGCCGCCATCAGCCTATGCCGATCTGATGCAGAAGTCGCCGGGAAGTTTGCGAATCGGTGTCTTTACTTCCTCGCCCTACAACACCGACGTGGCACCGGAGTGTGTTGCGGCGGTGGAGGAAACCGCCCGGGTTCTGGAGAACCTGGGTCACAAGGTCGAGTATGCCGCGCCGGAATTTGACGGCATGGCCCTGGCACGCTGTTATCTGGGGCTCTACTTCGGCGAAGTGTCCGCGCTCATGGCGAGGGCAAAAGAGCAGTTTGGCGCCAGCGACAGTGATTTCGAGCTGGATACCCGCCTGATCGGTATGTTGGGCGAGACCATGCCATTGTCGGACTATGTTCGCCGTCGGCAGCAGTGGAATGAGTTTGCCCGGGCGCTGGGAGCCTTTTTCGGCAGCTACGACCTGTATCTGAGCCCCACCGCCGGCCAGTTGCCCGCGGCCATCGGTCAGCTGGACACTCCGCCCCATCTGAAACTGGCGGCCCGGCTGATGCTGAGGCTCAACGCCGGCAAATTGGTGCATCGTTCGGGCCAGGTGGACCAGATGGCCCTGGAAAGTCTGGCCCGCACGCCCTTCACCCAGCTGGCAAACCTGACCGGTACGCCCGCCATGTCGGTTCCCGGGCACTGGACCTCTCAAGGCCTGCCAGTGGGTGTCCAGTTCGGTGCGCCCCATGGTGGGGAAGCGGTGTTGCTTCAGCTGGCGGCACAGCTGGAAGAGGCCAACCCCTGGTTCGGTAATTACGAAAGGCTTGAGGACGCGTTCTGAGTTGGCAGGGGTTGTGATCTGCCCGTTGAAACTCCACGTTTATCTTTGTAGGCGGAACAGGCTATGCTGTTAGACAGGAAGACCCCTTCTTCCTGAGAGATCCTGATGGCATCGAGGAGGCGAGAGCATTATGAACCAACCGATGGCAATCGACGAACTGGTATCAGTAGCACAGGCCGAGGCCATGGGGGAGCTTGATGCCCCGATGATGGCCATTGTCCTGTCCAGCGAACAAAGCTACGATTTGCCCATCAATTCCCTTGAAACCGATGCCGACAAGGCCCGCTGGGGGTTGATCCTCCGCGCCGCCCGCGAGCACGTTGAAGCGGATGCCGTGGCCGTACTCTATCCGGCCTGGACAACCATCCGTCACAAGAAGCCTGAAATTGAAGCCGAGGCGGCTCCTGAAGACCTGAAGGAGGCGTCTGACGACTCCGAGGACTCAGACGGGCCCATCGACACCCTGTTCGTCCAGCTACACACCCGGGATCATGTGTACTGGCGGGGGTTTGAACAGATCCGGGACCCCAAGCATCAGCGCATTATCGGCTTCCGCCGGATCAAGGCGCTGTCCACCGACTACAAACGGGATGAAGCACCTTCCGTCACCTCCTGGCTGAGTACATTGTTCGAACCGCTGCCGGAAGAGGGCGAGGAAACCAATGTGGATCGCGAGCTGGCGGATCTGCTGGAGGAGCCGGAAGTCAGCGCGGCACTCTATCCACGACAAATGCGGGCCCTGCACTGACCGCAAAAGCTACGCCCGGGGCCAGTGCCCCGGGCGTCAGCGACTGGAAAGCAACGTCAGGCAAAGCTGGGCATTCTGGATAAAATGCCCGAAGGCCGTCAGCTGCTCCTTTGATGGTACGTAGGCATCCGCCGCGTTGTCCGCATAGAATAGTCCCACCAATCGCCCATTGGCCTTGATCGGGCCGATCAGGGCCGGCACCTTGCCCAGCCAACGGTCGTAAGGCACACCCTCTGAGTTCGGCTTCGGTTCGTAGATGCTGCAGTGGGCGTGGGGCAACAGTGAGCCCAGCGGCCCGGTTCCATCCTTCTGGATCACCAGGTGGTCACGCCAGTCTTCGGTCCCGCGGCCGCCCAGTTTCCGTGGTATCAGCTCATTGCCCGTCCGATCGCTCATTAACAGGGCCACCCGCTGCATGCCAATGGCCCGGTGTATGCCCTCGATGACCAGCTGACAGACCTCGTTGATGTCCGGCTTATCTGCCAGGCACTGACTCAGTTCCCGCAGGATCTCCAGTTGCAGCTCCGGATCCATGTCCGGAGCCCTGGCAGCAGTGTCACCGGGCCCGCCGTCGGCGCCCGGCATCATGGCGGTAACCTGAGGAATGCCAAGCGAAACCGCCACCCGGGTGGCCTCGGAGGCGTTCACCTTGAGCTGGTCCCGCACCACAGCGGGACTTTCGCCGATGTCCTTGCCCAGCTTTTCCAAAACCTTGTCCATCTCCGGCCCGCTCCAGCCCTGC
>Ga0098067_1000265_pt1 | contig 21098 bp, 17 predicted proteins | sample 26_taG_FD_92578 | JGI IMG/M metagenome (GOLD analysis project Ga0098067, IMG submission 92578) | Marine viral communities from Cariaco Basin, Caribbean Sea - 26_WHOI_OMZ | ecosystem: Environmental > Aquatic > Marine > Oceanic | place: Caribbean Sea: Cariaco Basin | collected 2014-11-09
CCACGCCTGCGATGGCTCGTTTTTCTATCGCATTCATGCAATGCCCTCTTCAAGACCACAAACGCACATTATAGGCGATTATCTAAGTGCTTGTATGCCCTGTTCAATTAGAAGTTATATTTCTGTTAGGTTACGCGCTATCTTTTATGGTTGACCCTTGAAATATGCCTAGTTCGTAACCATTAACATCAATGCTGCTAGGCATTACGAGCGATTAAGGAGCCGTCATTACGGTTTCTGCTTAGCGATATTTCAGCGTCTGTAGCCGCACCACCTGCTTTTGTATGCAGGATTATTTTTAGCCTAAATCATTATTTTTGACCGCCGCGCTGAAACCCTAGGTCAATTCCTTATATTAAGGAATGAGCGGCGAAGCTCCTGCTTAATGTGGATGATTATTAAGTTATCAAGTGGTCAGCTCAAATCTTTCGGCTAGTAATGACCACTCGGTTTTATTTTGAGGGCGTATCGGTAAAATTCCGCCAAAACTAAAACCGTACAAATGCCATTAAATTCAGCACAGTCTTTACTGGTGATAGGCTTTAATATTCTAGCCTTAATAATGGTAAAGCGTCGAGTTAGCTAGCTTGCTCTAACCATCCTATTTCCTGTTTTTAACCACTACCCTAGTTTATGACATAAACCTTCTGACTAGTGACAGTTAACTGCTTGTTTGAAAACCACCCCTTAACCGCTTTAGACCTCATTTAATATTAATCACTAAAAGGCATTATATGGCACACGATAGTATTAAGATTCGTGGGGCACGTACCCATAACCTGAAAAATATCGATATTGATATCCCTCGCGACAAGTTTGTGGTGATTACTGGACTTTCAGGCTCCGGTAAATCCTCATTGGCTTTTGACACCTTATATGCAGAAGGCCAGCGTCGCTACGTTGAGAGTCTCTCAGCCTATGCACGTCAGTTTTTATCGCAGATGGATAAGCCAGAAGTCGACAGCATCGAAGGCTTGTCGCCAGCAATTGCTATCGAGCAGAAATCGACCAACCACAACCCGCGCTCGACCGTCGGGACCATTACTGAAATTTACGATTATCTGCGCCTGCTTTATGCCCGTGTCGGTACGCCATTTTGTCCGGTGCACAATGAGCCCATGGTCGCGCAAACCATCACTGAGATGGTTGATGACATCATGGCATTGCCCGAAGACACCAAGCTAATGATTCTTGCTCCAGTCGTACGCGATCGTAAAGGCGAACACGTAGTCTTGCTTGAGCAGTTGGTCGGTCAAGGTTTTGTGCGCGTCCGTGTCGATGGCAATGTTTATGATATGGATGAGCTGCCTGACTTAGAGAAAAATAAGAAACACACTATCGAGGTCGTGGTCGATCGCTTTAAAGTTCGTGATGACCTAGGCAACCGAGTGGCCGAAAGTTTAGAGACCGCGCTCAGATTGGGTGGCGACGTCGCTGTATTGCATTATATGGATGGCAACCCCAACCCAGACGCCTCGAATACCGATAGCGATGACCAAGTTCTATCCGCCAAGCACAGCTGCCCCGTGTGTGACCGTGCAGTGTCAGAATTAGAGCCGCGCCTGTTTAGTTTTAACAACCCTTACGGCGCATGCCCGGCCTGTGATGGCTTGGGTAAACGTCAGTACTTCTCTGCGGAGAAGTTGATTACTCATCCGGACAAGTCGCTCAACCAAGGCGCAGTCAACGGTTGGGATAAGCGTCATGCGTACTACTTTGGTCTACTGACTACGGTCTGCACTCACTTTGATATCGATATGGACGCGCCTTGGGCTACCCTATCGCAAGAGCATAAAGACATTATCCTTAAAGGCTCTGGCAAAGAGAAAATCCTATTTAACTTCACCGATGAGCGCGGCCGTAAGACTAAGAAAACTACGCCATTTGAAGGGGTGTTGCCTTACCTTGAACGCCGCTATGCGAAGACGCAAAGCAACTTAGTACGCGACGAGTTGGCAAAATATCTTGCCGACACCACTTGTAACGTCTGTGATGGCGCACGACTGAACGAGATTGCTCGTAATGTCCGTGTGGATGGTCGTGATATTGCTGAGATTGTCCGATTATCGATTGGCGATGCGGCAGAATATTATGCCAACTTGAAAATGAGTGGGGCTAAAGGCGAAGTCGCTGAAAAAATCTTTAAAGAGATTAATGAGCGTCTAAACTTCTTAGTCAGCGTAGGTCTAGATTATCTCAACCTTGCGCGCTCTGCGGAGACCCTATCTGGTGGTGAAGCCCAGCGTATTCGACTCGCTAGCCAAATTGGTGCCGGTTTGATGGGCGTGATGTACGTACTCGATGAGCCCTCTATCGGTCTGCATCAACGTGATAACGATCGCTTGCTACAAACGCTAGTGCGGCTACGTGACTTAGGTAACACTGTCTTGGTCGTCGAGCATGATGAAGATGCGATTCGTCAGGCCGATCACGTCATTGATATTGGTGTCGGTGCGGGTGTGCATGGCGGTAGTGTGATTGCCCAAGGCACTATGCAAGACATTATGAATACCAAAGGCTCACTCACGGGCGAATACCTATCTGGTGAGAAGAGAATTGAGATTCCGAAAGTCCGGCATAAAGCCAAAACGATTGACTTAAACAACCCACCAGCCCGCGTCAATATCATGCCAATGGGCAAGGCAAAAGCGGCAGCAGCTAAAAAAGCAGCGGCCAATAAGAAGGAAAAGCCGAAGAATATCGTGCCGATGCAAATCGAACTAAAAGGCGCGACCGGTAATAACCTCAAAGATGTCGACTTGACCATCCCGGTAGGCGTGTTTACCTGTATCACTGGGGTATCAGGTTCGGGTAAATCGACGTTGATTAACCGTACTTTAATGCCTTTAGCAGCGACGCAACTGAACAATGCTTCTACCTTGATTCCTGATGCGCACGAGAGTATTTCTGGTTTAGAGTATCTCGATAAGATGGTCGATATTGACCAAAGCCCTATTGGTCGTACCCCACGCTCTAACCCAGCAACTTATACGGGGGTGTTTACACCGATTCGTGATTTGTTCTCACAGACGCAAGAGGCTAAAGCTCGTGGTTATAAGGCTGGCCGCTTTAGCTTTAACGTGAAGGGCGGTCGTTGTGAGACTTGTCAGGGTGATGGCTTGATCAAAGTTGAGATGCATTTCTTACCGGATATGTACGTGCCGTGTGACAGCTGTCATGGCAAACGCTATAACCGTGAGACGTTGGACATTCATTATAAAGGCAAAAACATCGCTGAAGTCTTGGATATGACGGTTGAAGATGCGACTGAGTTTTTCTCAGCTATCCCACCGATCCATCGTCGTCTAGAGGCATTGATGGATGTTGGTCTGAGTTATATTCGTTTAGGTCAGTCTGCGCCAACACTATCTGGCGGTGAGGCTCAACGTGTGAAGCTGGCTCGTGAGCTGGCGAAGCGCGATACCGGACAGACGCTGTATATCTTGGATGAGCCAACCACTGGTCTGCATTTCCATGATATCTATAAGCTGCTTAATATCTTGCATACCCTGCGTGATAAGGGCAATACCATCGTGGTCATCGAGCATAACTTAGACGTGATTAAGACTGCGGATTGGGTGATTGACTTAGGGCCAGAAGGCGGTAAAGGTGGTGGTATGATTATCGCTGAAGGTACGCCAGAAGAGGTTGCCGAGGTTAAAGACTCTTATACCGGTCACTTTTTAAAGCCGATGTTAGAGCGTGAGAAGAAGTCTGCTTAGTGTTAGCTTGATTGTCAGAAAATAATGGAAAGGCCGTTCTTTAGGGGATGGCCTTTTTTATTGGCAAAACATAGTTTTAGAATAATTTTAGCAAAAATTTATTCACGTACCCCTTCTCATAGGCTAAATACATAGCACCATTCTCTTGAACTAACAGGTTAGAAATTTCAGCACTTGCTTTAAGTTTACTACTGGCGACAAGATGGCCGGTCATTCTATCTAATACCAGCAACTCCTTATTCGCATGGGCAAAGATTAAATAGTCTTTATACACCTCAGCTTTACTGGCAATAGCACCATTAGACGGGTAAGTCCAAACTACCTCTATATCTATCTCAAACGATTTTGCTAGATTCAGCAACTTATAACAGTACATAATGCCAGATGAATCGCTAAAGTAGATAAACTCATTGATGCAAATAATATGCCTTATAGCACCTTCAGAACCAGGCACTCCAGTATTTATCTGATAAATAAGAGTGCCATCGACAATACTGTAAAAATTAATCAAGCCGTGACCAGAAGCTAGAACTACTCCTTGGAATATTTCGATATTGAATAAATAGGTACTTTCCTCATAAGCTTGCCAAATTAATTTGCCACTATCAAAATCAAGGCACCTTAAATAGTTTTCAGTACATTGATAGACCTTTCCCTCTGCAATGAGTGGTTTATATGAGTGGCCTCCTGTATCAAACGTCCAATGAATATCAGCTTCTTTTAAATCAAAACAAGTGGTCAACTTTGACCCTTGAATGCCGCCTACAACAATTTTACTATCAACGATAGAAGAAGAAAAACCACATCTATGAACATTTAAGGAGGACGATTCCAGTAGAACGCCTTCAACGCTATCAATTTCTTCAATAATCCCATCCATGCACACACTGATAATATTATCTGAGAGTGGCGATTTTTGAATAGCATTCACGATGAAAGGATAATCATAGCTCCATTTCTCTTCGAAACTTTCAACATCGAGACAGACAATCCTACTGTTTATCCATCCCTCTTGATCAAAAATAAACGCTATGTATAAGTGGTCATCAATAATCAGTAGGTTGCGCGGCGTGATATTACGCTTCAACTTCAATTTATACTCTGTTATTTTTTTTAGTTTCATAATTCGTCCAATAATCTTAGTTTGTATTAGTTACAGCATCTAATCAACTGCCATAAGATTGGAGCAACGCCCTAAGCTGAGCATGACTCACCTTCCCTGTCTTAGTCATAGGCAATTCATCTAATAAAACAATCTGCCGTGGCATCTGATAACGGGCTAATTTAGGTTTTAGCCATTCCATGAGCTGCTCAGCGCTGATTAATGTGCTTGGTAATTGACCTTCATTTGCATAGACTGAAGGCTCAAACTCATTATTTGTATTGAGACGAACAAAGGCAATAAGCCGTTTGCTAAACTCCTCATTATCCACTGCAATGACCGCCACTTGATCGACCTGCGGATGCTGATTGAGAGTATTTTCAATATCGGTCGGATACACATTCTCCCCGCCTGACACAATCATGTCATCGGCTCGACCCTTCAAAAATAGATAGCCCTCTGCATTCCTGTAAGCCAAGTCGCCTGTACTGATATAACTTGGACCACTGCGATTCGATGTATTAGCGTCGTTAGGCTTATTATCCATTGACCAAGCCGTGCCAAGACTTAAAATACCAATGCCAGTGCCAATATCGGGGTCAGAGGGGTCATGCTTGGTGTGCTTAACCTGGCTACCCAAGGTTTGCTCGATAGGTAAAATCTGCAATCGCACCCCGCGGATAGCTTTGCCGATGCTGTCCGGATAGCGATGTAAATCGGCTGGGGTCGCCATGATCCCAAACCCCGCCTCGGACGTCCCATAAAGATTAAATAAGATATCGCCAGTATGTGCCAAAGTCTGCTTGGCAAGCTGGGCATCGAGCTTTGCCCCACCTGAGATAATTCGCTGGACCGAGCGAAAGGTGGGCTCGTAATGACAGTTATCGCTATGATTTTGCGCTGTATTATCTTCAGCTTGCTCAGATTTGCATAGATTATAGCTATGCTGATTGAGCTGATCATAGTCCAACAGTCGCTTAAGTAAGGTCGGCACTAAAATCAGAGTCTCAATCTGGTTTTGATAAATTAACTGACTGATCTTAGCCGTAGCAAAAGTATCACTGATGAAAATACGGCCCGACAGTAGGACAGAAATGAGCAGCGCTGCCAGACCATAACCATGATAAAAAGGGGTGGCAATATAGACAGACTGGTACTTCGCTAGCTCTACATCATTGAGTAGCGCTAAAAATGGTATCAGCATAGCAAAGGGGGACGGTTCGCGATCAGCAAACTTGATGCGCCCACTAGTGCCGCCGGTTAGCACGTTAATTTTGCCTGAGGATTGCCGGGGTAATTGATAAGTGGTTGTTGGATATTGATCTGATTTTTGGCTAGCAGTTATGCGTTTAGCGGCCGAAGCCAGAAATTGCTGCAGAGTTGTACTGCTAATTATAAGGGGTGCGGCAGTAGCGGTAGACTTTGGGGTTGAGGCTATTGCCGGATCAATCAGAACGTTGATATCAGCAAACTTATCGTCACAGATAAGCATATCGTAGGGTCGTTGGGCAAGGATATGCGCAATTTGGCTATGGCTCATATCGGTATTGAGCAAAGTGATGTCAGCCCCCAATCGAGCAGCAGCGAATAACGCTAAGATACCGCTAGTATGGTTGGAGCAAAGTAGTGCTATTTTGGCTTTTGGTTTCGTTGTGCCTTTTAGGGCATAGCTCTTTAAAAGGGTTTTAATGCTACCAAGCTTAGAAGTTGGATGGCGATTAGAGTTTGAATAACGGTTTGGGCTAGACTCATCGAGTGGGTCACGGTGAGCCTTTTTTTGTAGTTGGTCATTGAGATAGCCCGATAAGGACAAGGCCAGCTCGTAGCATTGTCGATAGCTGTATTGCTGATTAAAAGTGGCTGTATTTGGCGCCATCTGACTGGCGAATTCGAGCAAGACCATCAGGTTTGCGCCATGCTGGTAGAGCGACTTTGTAATGCACCGAGCGCCTTTAGGAGTAAGTAGGCCAATCTTATATAAATTGCCAATACTAGTAGTCCCCCAACGCCACCAAGAGGTCGCTACTGCAGTTGACGCCAAGGTCGTTTTATTATTTTTATCCTGACTTTGCGGACTGGTCGTCATTCATGGGTCTCTATTCTAGTTTCTAGTATTTTCTAGGCGTGTTTGTCGTCGATAATAACCGCGAACCGCTAGCGCTAATGGTTTCTGTAATAGTACTGATAGCACTTCAACAGGATATAACCACCAAGGTTTAAAGCTGGATTTTTTGTAAATAATAAGTCTACCGATTAGGGCAGCCGCTTGCTCAGGGCGCATCGCAGGCGCAGACTGATACATAGCCGTTGGCGCAATCATCCGAGTGCGCACCAAGGGCAGGTACAAGGTACTGGTAGTGATGCCTTGGGCGTATAACTCGGGTGACACTGAGCGAAACCACTGGTCAAAAGCAGACTTCGACGCTTGGTAAGCCGCCCATTCTGGCATGGGCGGGAGCAATACATTAAGGGCAGATACGTTAATGATTTGCCCTTGGTTGACTTGCAGATGAGGTATTAGGCCCAGGCACAGTTTCACGGGGGCGAGGTAGTTTAGGCGGATGGTGCGCTCATAGTCGTGACTACGCTCAAGCGACTTCATGATAGGACGCTTGATAGATTGACCCGCGTTATTAATAAATATATCCACATTCTGGCGCTGTAAAAACTCAATAAAACTTTGCAGCTCGTCCTCATCTCTAAGGTCGATGGGATAAATACTCGCTAGGCCATATCTCTGGATAATACGAGCTTGAACCTGCTGTAATTTTTCTGTGGTTCTGCCCACTAATATCAGTTTGGCCGGTCTTCGTAGACTGATTTGCTCTGCCTCTTGTAGGTTTAGGCTCGCCAATAGGTAGGCCAACTGCTCACCAATGCCATAGCTAGCCCCAGTAATCAGTATGGTCTTGCCAGATACCGCCTGAGCCAATCGCTGCCGCTCAAGACTTGATAAGGCGCTACTTGGGAATAATAGCTTTTCAAGCAAGCGAGTACTTAGCGGCGGCTCACGGGCTAGTTCTGGCTCTGGTTTATATTGAGTCATAATGGTTTTATCGCATCCATGCTGATTAGAGCTAGTCCGTTGCAGCAGTGCAGTATAGACTTACTTACCGGTTTAATGCGGCAGCAGACTCAGCAAGCTATAGTCATCGCACTAAAGCGTCTTAATTACCCAGTACCCACTCATCATTCACCTTATAGACCTTAAAGTTGGCCTTGTCAGTACGACTGTTGCCACCAATAGTTTGCTGAATATTAGCGGTACACATATAGGTGTTATCCCCTTCCACACTGTCACAATTTAAATCTTTAACGGCTTCAAGTTTTGGCATCATGCCAGCCATCATACTGCCCATAGCCTTCGCCATTTCTTGGTCTTGGGCACCGGCACTATTCATGGCGTCGTTCATAGCGCTATGCGCTTGTTGATATTGAGCTTCAATCAATCCCTCTACTTCACTTTCAGAAGGCCCTTTGGAACAAGCTGCAAATAGCGGGGTGAGCAGCAAAACAGCAACTAGCTTAGGTAGGCGCATAACGATATATTCCTTAAGAAAAAAACAAACAATAAGTATTTTTTATAATAAGACTAAATAATATTGTTATCCTATATTTAAGTCAATCAACCTATTCATATTTAATTCCTAATTAAATTATATTCTTACTGCAATACGCATAAAAAAAGAGATGCTCAATAGCACCTCTTTTGTTGACCCTAGCTCTATAACACTAACAGCTAACTTTTTTACCCGTTTTATTAATGCAATAACTCTTGTGCTTGTCGCCTTGCCATAGCTCGATTTTGGCTTTGCCATTATTAAAATGGAGAGAGTTTTAAATAATCAGTGGGTTTTAGCTCTATTTCCCTTCATTATTTAATCATTGATCTGATAAAGCCCAGACGTAGCTTGTTCTCATCCTATGTTAAACTGTCGTAGCATTTGGCATACGCTATACGCTATCCACGCTTACCAAAATCTGTCGCCCTCAACCCTTGGTCTCTTTTATGAATTTAATGCTGCTACCTATTGGGTTCAGTGTATTGTGCTGGCTTATCATACCGATACTGTTGTTTTCCAAACTATTCTTAAGTAAAAGCCGCAAAGAAACGGTCGACGTTATCGCCTTTCTTATCGTACTGCTAAGTTTGGCTAGCCTAATCGTATTTTTTGTCCTCGCCCGCCCTTAATCCCTATTATTTGCCTAATTATATGGGCCTTTTTATTGAGTAAATGCTATGCAGTGGACGCTTTACCTCTCTCTGTTACCGATTGGCTTTGGCGTCATGACTTTCGTCGTCAGTATGATTTGCCTATTTGGCCACATTACCAGTGACAACATAGTGACTAAAAAGAAACTGTTGGCTTGGTTTTTACGGTTAATTACTGTCGCTATTTTGCTGATAGCGGTTGGTGGGTTTTTCGCCAGTCGCCATTTTTAATTATCCTCAATACCCTACTGGTTTCTTATAGGTAATCTTATTTAAAAAGGTTACCTAATGAGCCACTGAGATAAACTTCTTGGCTAAAACTCATGATAGGGCTGAGGCTAGCGTAAATCTATATCAGTAGCGCTGTGGCAAATCTTGAATGGATTGACTTCACCAGTACTCTGGCAATGGTTACTAGACTACTGCGCTCTCTTTTCAAGCGTCAATAACTGCAAATCTTCGCGCAGCGGCTCGCCATTATTGCCATCATTAGGGAACGGCATACTCTCCCCCGTTAGCTCATAGCCTCGGCGCTGATAATAAGCCAATAGTTCAGGGCGATGATTGAGGATACTCATGGTCAAGCGACAAGGCGCCTGCTCACTACTAAAGTGGCGCATGGCAAAGGTCTCGGCCGCGTTTAGCACCACATCGCCAATTCCCTGCCCTTGCAAGTCTGGATGCACGGCAAACATACCGATATAAGCCTTAATACCGTCAGCATTCTTGGCGTCATGCTCTGCTGAATGACCCTCTTGTCCTTGCACCCCTATACACGCTAGTATTTCACCCGTCTCATTGCCTTCACGGATACCCGTATCGGTTTTTGGGTAGACAAATAAATATTGCTTTGGGTCATCGATCACATTTTGCAATTCCGCCTGAGTGGTGCGGATACCGCCTATTAACTGAGCTTCATTGGTCCAGCCCTCCTGATTGCGATAACAGCGGTTCATCAACACTTCTAACGCGGGGACATCGGCTATGGTCGCTACCCGTAAAAACACTTTTTCCTTTTGCGCAGTCTTCGCTTCATTGGTCATTATTTTATCCTTGTTAATGGCTGGTCATTGTTAGCTTTGCTCATAGTCGTAGCTTAGGTTTTCATAGTAATTATAAGGGTATTGCGCAGGCATTTTAACGATTTATAGTCTTACTGTATTTCATTGAATGCTAATATAGGCGCAATCGATTTTCTCAATACGGCCCCTTACTATGTCTGAAAACCTTTCTGCTGCTGAGAATGCCAGCGCACTGTCTTTAAGCCAACTGCTCAATAGCACTGACTTTGCCGCTTTTACTGATCCCAGTCAGTTGCCACAACCCGCCACTTTGCCTATTCAGCAAGCTACCCATAAAATTTGCCCTGAGCATTTCATCGTTAATGAGCAACTTGATATTGAGTTTAGCGGCGAAGGCGAGCATCTTTGGCTGTTTATACAAAAGACGGGCATGAATACGGCACATGCAGCCAAGCTATTAGCAGAATGGGCAGGCATACCAGAACGTGATGTGGGGTATTCAGGACTGAAAGACAGACAGGCGGTGACGACACAATGGTTTAGCTTACGCATTCCCAATCGCACGCTACCCGAGGCGCCTTTTAACCCCGTTTTGACAGATGACACCGTCTTAAATGGGCAAAGTACTGTAGAAACAACAATAGCAAGCGAATCCGCTAGCCCACAAGAGCAAATTGCCGTCCTCGAGCAGCATTGGCACAATAAAAAACTGAGCCGCGGCGCCCATAAGGCCAACCAATTTATCTTAACGTTGACTGAGGTACAAGCAGATGCTCCAGCCGCAGTAGATTCACGCTTGCAGCAAATCGCTCAAGAGGGTGTGCCCAATTATTTTGGTGCGCAGCGCTTTGGGCATGGCGGCAATAATATCAGTGAAGCGCTAAAATGGTTTCATGATGAGCAATTAAAAGCCGCTCCTATTGCCCCTAACGAACAACCTGAAAAATCTGAGCCCACCGCCCACACAGACAATCAGCGTAAGGATAAACGCGGCAAACGTAATAAGGAACGGAAAATTAGTAAACGGCTGCGCGAACAACACTCTATGCGCTTGTCTGCTGCCCGCAGTGTGATATTTAACCGCATACTTGCAGCACGCGTCAGCGACGGCACTTGGCATAGTGGTCTGGCAGGAGAGGTGTTTAATTTAGCTGGGACCGGCTCTATCTTTGCTAGCGAGCAACTAGACGCCACCTTACTTGAGCGGGTGCAGGCGCAAGACATCCACCCGACCGCTCCTTTATGGGGCCTAGATAATGATAAAGTGACTGGGGTCGCCCGCCAGCTTGAAGATGAGATTATCGAAAGCGAACCTGTGTTGACTCGTTTGGCTCAAGGATTAGAGGCGCAAAAGGTTAAAGCGCAAAGACGGGCCTTAAGGCTAGTGCCGCAGGAATTAGCTTGGCAGTGGTTAGGCGATGCTAGCTTGCAGCTCCAATTTAGCTTACCGACCGGCAGCTATGCGACCAGCGTCTTATACAGTTTAGTGCAGCAGCTCAATAGCCACCAATAACCGTTACGAGAGGACGTTTTTAGAACTAACAGCCTCGGAGACTATCGCCGTAAGCTCAATGGCTAGGGACGATTGAATGGCTAGGGTCGACTATAAGTCAAAAGACGGTTGCGCAATTTTATTACTCAAGACTAGGCTATCAACACTAGCGACTTGATTACGGCCATTGTCCTTAGCCTCATACAGCGCAGTATCTGCCACTCCGATGAGGCTCTGAATAACCATATCGGTTATCTTACTGCTCTTGGCCGTATTGAGCATTTCATCACTTAGCGCATCAAGATAAGAGGTTTGCAGCGCGGCAACATCTTGCTGACTTAAAGTGGCTACGCCAAAGCTAGCCGTGACCTGTAAAATCATATCATTACCGATATAAATGCTGTGCTCTGCAATCTCTTTTCTTAACGCTTCGGCAATCATTAGCGCTGTAAAGTGGCTGGTATGCGGCAAGGCTAATAGAAACTCCTCTCCTCCGTAGCGACTGACTTCATGACGGCGCATGAGCGCATGACTGAGCAGCTCGGAGATGTCTTGTAAGACCTGATCGCCTGCCGGATGACCATAGGTATCATTCACCGCTTTAAAATAATCTAAATCCAATAAAATCACGCTATAGTCTTGATTATAGCCATGCTTATGCTTGTCATTAAATAGTGATTGCCGAATCCAAGACAGCATACTGCGGCGATTTTTTAGCCCAGTCAGCGCATCATGGTCGGCATTGTATTGAATCTCGCGTTTATTGCGGTCGATGATCGTCAATAAAGTGCGAAATAAGTAGACAATAACCATCGCTTTTGGCAGCGCAAAGTAGATGGAGGTCATCTGCCAAAACAATAAATTACTGCGCTGTACTTGCAATACTTTTTCGATATCAGCATTAGAGATATTAGCACTGGCCATCGTCTCAACACCTGAGTGACCAGTACTTTGATAGTCAGCTGTCATATTCAGCAAATAATCATGGATAGCCGCCACTTGCGTATAAGCGTAACCTTCGGTGGGACTGCTCGTCACCACATCATTGGCCATCGATGGCAAAGGGACTTTACGTAGACTATGTATCTCTATGCCGAAGTAAGGCAGGATAGTAAAAACTAGAATAAATCCGACATATATATTAAATCCCCACCAGACTATACGCTTGTCAATCAGCAACATAGCTAGCATGGCCCCGCCCACTAACGAGACCCCCGTCGTCAGTCCGCTATACCCTAAAACGGTGGTTAATACAGCGATATAAATACAATAGACCATCAGCATGAGCCATTGCCAAGTATATAAACTTACATTGGAGGCTCTTAAATGATGCAGTCGATAGGTTAGCCAAGAATAAAATATCGCGACCAATGTAGTAGCGAACCAAAACCATTGGAACAAGTCCATATTGATATGAGAGGCAAGCCTATCGCTATTTACCCAGACCATCAGCCCCCATGCCCACTGCAACACCACTTCTATCAGAATGAAGAAGGCCAAAAGCGAGGCACGGTCTCCCTCCTGCCACTCAAAAATAATTTGCGCCAGTTTTTTATAGCCTTTTTGGTACAGTGACACACTCATTATTGAGCTGATCTTACAGATATTAATAGCATTTCAGCATAATCCATGTTTAGAGAGGCATTTATATTTAAGCCTTATTTTTCTTATAGTTAACTATACCATCAACGCGACAGTCTCTATCATTAAGCTATCCATTATTTATTAGTGATACTCGGTAATTTTTGCAAAAGCAGAGGCGGTCAGCACGAGAGTGGTGATGACTATTTAGAACATAGTTAATAAATTTTAATCTGTAATTTAAGAACGTTATACGTAAAAAATCAACTCTATAGCTGATAAATCTGACCAAAGGTAACTATTTAAGCATCACCTACAATTACCGTTTAAGTACTCCCTATAAGTACAGAGCGGGATAGAATTTTATTTACCTCTTAAACTCCCTTAATGTTTTTTCTGACAAGGCTATAACCCCCATAATAATTTATTTTTTTATTAATTAAAACTTAATAATTATCATACTAATCCTTACTTTATTTTTGCTGAAGATACGTTTGCTAAGCAGCTGCCTTTAAATCTGTTTTTTAAAATAAAAAAACACCCTGTTATAAGGGTGTTTTTGCTACCAATCTAAGTAATGAGGTTTAACTAAAGCGAATGGGCTGCCTATAACATAATCAGGAATAACGCTGACTTACAGCCGTTATTCCTTAACTAGCAAACTTTAGCTAGCAAACTGTTGCCACACGCCATGCTGCTCTGGCGTCGGTTTTGGCGTATCCCCCAGTTTGCGCCATGGCATACTAGTCCCATGATAGTCGCTACCAATAGATACACTCAACTCGTGCTCAGCGATACAACGATCGACCATTTTGCGCGTACTTAACGGCTCATCACTGCTCGGCAGCTCCGCACCATCACCATTTAGCTCAGCGAATTCACTGATCAGCTTACGAACACGAGTCGCCGACAGCCGATAGCGGGTAGGATGTGCCAAGACAGCCTTGCCACCACACTCTTGGATTAATTTAATCGCATCGGCCATACTTAACGCCTCGATGGCGACGTAGGCCGGTTTATTATCGGCTAGATATTTATCAAAAGCTTGTTGGACCGTCTTTACCACCCCATTAGCGTGCAGGACTTGACCAATATGAGCTCGGCCTACTGCTTGCGGATTACCGCCCGCTTTGGTGAGTACCGCTTGCCATAGCTCAGCCGCCGCCGATTCATCTAGAGCCAAAATCTCCACCAGTTTATCCACAATATGCCGGCCTCTATCTGCGCGGCTTTGCTGCAGCGTCTCAAGTGCGTTTTGCATGGTGGTGATGTCGTAGAAGTCTAGGCCTAAGACATGGATAATTTTATCCTTAGATTTATTCTTACCATAACCGCCGCTTAAGGTATGCTCGCAACTAATCTCCACGCCGTTAATCAGCTTAATCCCGCAGTCAGCCGCTACCGCTTTGGCTTCTTCTATCCCTAAGATAGTATCGTGATCGGTTAAGGCGAGCATTTCCACGCCAGCGCTATGGGCGCGGGTGACCAACTCCGCTGGTGAGTCGCTGCCGTCAGAGCGCGTGCTGTGACAATGTAAGTCTACTTTCATATTAATACCTATTTTTTGGCAGCAGCGGTTAACTAAAGCGCTGCCGTCGTGATTGGCCGTTTAATTTGAATACCCTGTGAAACGGCCGTCAATATTTTAAGCTGTATGCTTTATCCAATCGCAATACTTGGATTGGGCGCATAAATGGGGGGATAGGAAGGTGCACTCACCTAAATTTCACCACTATCTGCCTTTATTGTACCGTGATAGCCGGTAAGATGTTTGTCTGCTTTTTTTTACCTGCTGCGCGGTGTAAACTACGCACTACGTTTTAACCGAGCAAATTGCCACGCTATGAAAGCCTTCTTAGACTTTATTCCCTTAATTGCCTTTTTTATCGGTGCCAAAAAATTTGGTATCCTAGCCGGTGCGGCGGCTTTATTAGTCGCGACCTTAATTGTATATTCTATACATTTAATCAAACAAAAAGGTAAGCTCGATAAGCAGCAATGGGTCACCTTGGTCTTGACCGTATTCTTTTGTGGATTAACCTTGCTATTAAAAGACGACATCTTTTTGAAGTGGAAATCCACGGTCATCAACGGCATCTTTGCGGTGGCCTTAATCATCAGTGTGTTTATTAATAAGCCGCTACTGAAATTGGCGATGAAGACCGTGTTTACCCTGACACCCTCGGGTTGGAATAAACTCACGCTAGCTTGGGCCGCCTACTTTATCCTGATGGCCGGGTTACAGTACTATTTCGCCTTCTATACCTCAGAGCAGACTTGGATTGATTTTAAATCTTATGGTTGGATTCCAGTAATGTTAGTGTTTATGATTGGCCAATTTGTCGTGCTAAAAAATCATATTAATCCGGAAGTGACTGATAAATCTAAATAGTTTGTGAGTGTTACCTATTACCTGTTTTCACACTCCTTCTAATAACCGCACGCCCATTTTAAGGAAGTCCTATGCCCTTATTCGCTATCATCGCCCATGACGTCGCAGACAGCAGCGAGCTGCGTAAGGCCACCCGCCCCGCTCACATCGCTAGATTAAAGCAATTAGAGGCTGAATCTCGTTTAGTCATCGCAGGACCGACGCCGATTGCTCATGCAGAAACTGCGATGTCAGGCAGTATTGTTATTGCAGCTTTTAACTCGCTAACGGCCGCGCAAGAGTGGGCCAATGCAGACCCTTATTTCGCTGCGGGCGTTTATAGCCATGTTGATATCAAACCCTTCATACAAGCCCTACCACAAGTAGAGGCTCCATGAAGCCGATGAAGTCCCTTGAGTCCCTGCAACATTGGTTATCTCGCCAGACTGCCCTGCCTGCTTTAAATAGCGTGCTGCCTAGCTTAAGCAGCGCTTTGCTCAGTGGCGTCTTATTAACGACGACCGCTTATGCTGTGCCAACGGTGACCGTAACAGATCCTACGACCGGTCAGCCCGTAGCTCAGGCACCTGCGGCTTCGGGCTTGACCACTCCTGTGGATCCAAACGCACCTACTGATGGCGTGGCTACCCCTGCGGTAATCGACCCCAATAGCTTAGCGGCGCAGCTACAACCCACTGACAACGCTTTATCAGTCGCCAATCAAGAGCTGCTCAGTCGCAATGCCAAGCTACAACGCGAGGTCAATGACTTACAGACTCAGGTCAACGTTTTGATTTATGAGAGCAAAGGCCAGATGTTTTTATATGGCGCTTTTACCGTCTTAGTCAGCTTATTAGTCGGTATCTTTGTCTCATGGTTAGTGTTTGTAAGGCGTCAGCGCTGGTAGATGGCAGTTGTAAAATAACAGCGGTCACTTGCTATAAGGTGAGCTTATAGTGGACTTAGCGCACACAGTTTTGAGAGCATTTTTGATAACCGTGTTGATAACCGTTTTTATAACAATGTGCGCTAGCTCTGAACCCTAACCTACGCTTAAAGATTACCACCCTTCCCCCATCAGCTTTACTCCTTTATCTTGCTTAAGCACTCTTATGGCCATACCTTCAGATCACCTCGCCACTGCCCCTACTCAGCCATCACCTGCTGGCATTGCGCCCGTATCGGCAGGCATTATTACCGCTGCTCCAATCGACTGGCACACTGATGAGTTGGGCCATACCGTGCCTTTTTCACAGGCTTTTGGCGATGTTTATTATTCGCTGGTGGATGGGCTAAATGAATCGCGTTATGTGTTTATAGAGCGCAATCAATTGCCAGACCGCTTTAAGCAGCTATTTATGCAAACCTCCAACGGGCTGCCATGTAAGCCCACCTTCACTATCGCCGAATTAGGCTTTGGTACGGGGCTAAATTTGCTAGCCACTTGGCAATTATGGCGAGAGCTAAAAGCGCAGCATTTGATTAATAACGACACTGCGAGCAGCCCGATTCCCCGTCTCCATTTTATTAGTACCGAAAAGTTCCCTCTAACCAGAGCCGACCTTGCGCGCAGTCTAGCCAGTTGGCAAGCTGCGGAGCCTGAGTTAGCCCCTTTGATTGCTAGCCTATTGGCCCAATACCCGCCCCTTATTGAAGGCTGTCATCGCTTGCATTTAGCGGACGATGTGACGCTCGATTTATGGCTGGGTGATGCCGCTGACAGCTTAGCCAAGCTCGATAATAGCGCTGGGGCTGCGGTTGACGCTTGGTTTTTAGATGGCTTTGCCCCGTCTTGCAATGAGTCGTTATGGGCGGAGCAAATCTTTACTCAGATGCAACGACTGTCGCAACCGGGAACTACGGCGGCCACTTTTAGCTGTGCGGGGGTAGTCAAACGAGGTCTACAAGCGGTAGGGTTTGCGATTACTAAGGTAAAAGGATTTGGTCGTAAAAATGAGATGCTTACAGCGACTATGCCCGCTCAAACAACAGAAAATGCGTCTAACAGCAACCCTATAGCTCCCTTGTTTAGTCACTATCCGCAACAGATTACGATAATAGGTACGGGAGTTTCTGGTCTGATGAGCGCTTGGACATTGGCACAGCGCGGTATCCCAGTGATGCTGGTGGACAAAACGGCGCCATTAGCCGGGGCTTCTGGCAATCCGCGTGCCCTGCTGGCGCCAAAAATGACGCCGATTCATCATGTCGCTGAGCATTTACATACCACGGGCTATCTCTATAGCGGGCGTTTTTACCGTGGCTTAGATATTAGGGCTGCCAATGAGAATAATGAGACAACATTCGCCCCTAAAGCGCTCGTATTTGAACCTACAGGTATGTTGGATTTATTAACTAAAGCCAATATTGATACCCATCAAATTACCCTGTATCCCGATGAGATGGCGACGACTCTTGAGCATGACGAAGCGCAAGCCCGTGCAGGCCTATCTGAAGTGGATTTTACAGAGAATTTATACCTGCCACAGTCGGGGTTAATTAATCCGAAAGCCTTGGCGGATAGCATTTTGGCACACCCCCTCATTACTTTTGCGCAGCGCCACATCACGCAGATAGACAGTCAAACCGATAGCGATAAAGTTGTTTTATCTTGTGCAGATGGGGGGACTATTGAGACAGCAAGGGTATTGATTGCCGCCGCTTATGCCAGTTGTCTATTAGAATCACGGATTTTTGATTTCCGTAAAATACGCGGTCAGTTGTCTTGGTTTAGCCCTACTCCTGAGCAGATAAAGCATTTGCCAAAACTACCGCTAAAATATGCGGGCTACTGTACGCCATTTACGCCGCAGTCTGGTGATGAGCAGGTCAACACCCTAACGCCTTATCAACCGCAGTTTTTATTTGGCGCCAGCTTTGTGCGCAATGATACCGACACTACTGTGCGCGAGTCTGAGCACCAAATCAATTACACTAAGCTAATAACTGCTCTGCCAGAATTAGCAACGGTCATATCTGACGATACCACAGGGTGGCAGGCACGTGCCGGTATCCGTGCGCAAACCCCAGACTACCATCCGCTAGTGGGACCGATTGCTACAGCCCATACTGTGGATAATGAAGCAAAGATTTGGACCCTTAGTGGGATGGGCTCGAAAGGCTACGCTTATGCCCCTATTTGTGCCGAAGCTTTGGCCGATATCATGACCGGCAGCTTTGCGCCATTATCGACACAAATGCTCTTGAAACTATCACCGAATAGAGCGCGTCTACAAACGGCGCTGCCAGACTAATGCTCTAAATAGCAATGTTATAAATGCTTAGGCTTGAACTATGGGCTGAATTAGCGCAAATTATTCTCATCATCTTCTGCTCTAGCTGGTTTACGAATACCGGCAAATAGAGAACCGCCCTCATTGGCACTAACCGTACTAGATTTCGGTAATAGCTTATCCGCTTGTGCCTGATCGCGCGTATTCTTCTGAATCGTGACCGCAGCGAATAGACTCAAAGTAAAGGCCATAATGTAAAAGCCTCTTTCGCTGAGCGTCAAAGTATCCGCATTATAGAGCCCCACCACCATCAAAATAACCGCTACCGCAAACGCCGCCCAACTGATCATATAATACAAGTCGGTAGTGGGAATCCCTTCAGCCTTGTCACGTAAAGTCTTTTGCAAGCTAATCGCCGCATACAGCCCTAAGGCGAGCACCGCAAAGTAATAGCCTTTTTCACTCAGTTGTAATGTGCCTGCGTTCCATAGTCCCACTAAATACGCCAACACGCCGACTAACATTACTGCCCAAGAAGCACCAATATAAGCTGCTGTCGGACGATAGGACGTCACCGGAGTATCTTGCTCATTATTATTCATCAGCCTATCCTTAGGTTATAATTTTTATTAGATGACGCCATTATAAGTTCCACAATAAATAAGACCCTAAATACAGCGACTTAATACAGTTATTAGCTCATTTATACCTTACCATAGCATGATATTTCATCATTTTATATTACTGCTATAGTAGTTCTTATAAATTCTTGCCTCGTAAAAGAAAACTATCCTATGGCTTATTATCAAACCACCTTAAATTTACCACCTCACGCCCGTGGTATTCATATCATTACCCCGTCTATTCGTCAGGCGATCCGTGAGTTATTACCTCACTCTGCGCAAGCGGGTCTGGTGCAATTATTTCTGCAACATACCTCAGCCAGTCTCGCTATTAACGAAAATGCCGATCCGGATGTGCGTTTAGACACGGAAGATTGGCTCAATAAAGTAGCGCCAGCCGACCAACCTGAATATCGCCATACTCTAGAGGGTTCGGATGATTTGCCAGCGCATTTTAAGAGCATGATGCTTGGGGTGAGTTTGACAGTGCCTTTGGTTGCGGGTGAACTAGGGCTTGGGATTTGGCAAGGTATTTACTTATGTGAGCATAGAGATTACGGCGGTAGTCGAAGAGTGGTCATTACGGTGAGTTGTTAATACCATTACCACAATGAACCTTGTCGTTCATTGGTTACAGCGGGAAAAGTGTCCCCCAGACACTTTTTGTCTCCCGCTTCAGGCAAGGTATTTACTTGTGTGAGCATAGAGATTACGGGGGCAGTCGAAGAGTCGTCATTACGGTATGTTGTTAATACCCTAACGCTCTAATTTCTAAACCATTAGGTGGATTGTTACCGCAGCGTGATTGTGCTTAAATGAGGACATCTTATTGCGAATTGATAGTCTTTTATGAAAACTCTTGTTATCTCTCCCAGCACCCTATCCACTCCAAAGTTAGTTACGGCGCTACTAGTCAGCACGCTGGCCCTGAGCGCTTGTAATAAGGCCGACAATTCAGAGCCACCCGCCGAACCAGAGACCGCAGTAACGTCCACGAGCGCTCAAGAAGTGCCTGTGGTGACGCCTACTGAGCCTGCAGTGACTCCTGTGGAAGATAATGCCGTTACCAATGACCCCGAAGCTGCGATGCCTGCTAATGATGAGCAGCTAAACGACCCTAGTAGCCAAGTGGCACCGCCAACGGCCGACCCCGATGTGGCCATCATTGGCACACAAATCTCTAATGTCGACTATAAAAATGACCAGGGTCAGACGTTAAAGGTAGTTTACGAGACTTCGGTCAGTGGCGAACTGAATGCCACGACTACCCTACCCTCAGGTAAAAAGGTGACGCTCACCGCTACGGCAGGTCAAGGTAATAATCCGACTTATACTTCAGCAGATGGCAGTATCGATTTGGTGAGTCATGCTGGGGGCGGCTCGGTAGATTTGATCCAAAATGGTCAGCCTATGAGCTTTAATGCAGTGAGTGCTGAGGCAGAAGTGATTCCGCAGTAATCAATATTGAGTATTCGTTTTCGATTACTAGGATTGCGCTCAGAAAATGTAGTGACAAGTCAATTTATTCCACAAAACCGCTAGTCTTTCAAGTGAGTACCCCAATGCAGTTAAAGCGTCCAAATCGTCATTTAGCTGCATTTTTTTGTGGCTTAACGTTTAGTCTAATCGCCGTCTACACCACTGCGGCGACCCCTACCCCCTATAAAACATCCCCTCAATTAGTGGCTACAAAGCCAGCCTCCTTAGACCCTGTCGACCAAATGACTCGCGCTCAGCAG
>Ga0098067_1000267_pt1 | contig 21071 bp, 18 predicted proteins | sample 26_taG_FD_92578 | JGI IMG/M metagenome (GOLD analysis project Ga0098067, IMG submission 92578) | Marine viral communities from Cariaco Basin, Caribbean Sea - 26_WHOI_OMZ | ecosystem: Environmental > Aquatic > Marine > Oceanic | place: Caribbean Sea: Cariaco Basin | collected 2014-11-09
AAGAAGTTACGGTTTGTGCAGGAGCCACACCTACGCCCAGGCGCACCATTAATTGCTTGAATTTTTCCCTGTCTTCAGTAATATTGATTGCATCAATATCTACACCTATTAACTTTACATTGAAATCGTTCCAGATTCCTTTTTCTTCGGCCTCTATACATAAATTCAATGCTGTTTGTCCTCCCATAGTAGGCAGCACTGCATCAATATCGGGATGATCTTTAAGGATATCAATGATAGATTTTGTGGTAAGAGGTCTTAGATAAACATGATCTGCCATTGAAGGATCTGTCATGATGGTGGCAGGGTTGGAATTGATAAGGACTGTTTTAATCCCTTCTTCCCGTAATGATTTGAGTGCCTGTGCGCCGGCATAATCAAATTCACAGGCCTGGCCAATTACAATAGGTCCAGAACCTATAATTAGTATTTTCTTGAGGTTTTCGTTCTTTGGCATAAGAAAGTCTTTGTATGGAGTTTGTAAAAATAGGAACCTACAGGGTATAAAAAAAGGCGTTACTTAAAAAGTAACACCTTTATTATTTTGAGGAATTATCATCTAGTGTTTATGCCTTTGCTCAGAGGAAACAGATAATTTCTTTCTACCTTTTGCTCTTCTACGAGCAAGCACCTTTCTTCCGTTAACACTTGCCATACGCTCTCTAAAACCGTGCTTATTTTTTCTTTTCCTCTTAGATGGTTGAAACGTTCTTTTCATGATAATTATCTTTAATCTTCTTTGAAATCGCTTTGAAAAATAGCTTTAAGACCTCCTCTTAAAACTGCGGGCAAATATACAAAGAGTTTTTACTTAGGCAAACCCTAAATTAAAATAATTACCAATTGTTTTTCTTACCTTTGCGGTTTTCAAAATTTACTGCAAATGTTCAATAAAATCTATAAACTAATTCTTACAGCCATTCTTGTTATTGTCGCAATCTGGCAATTTTTTGAAGGCAATATAGGGAATGGACTTTTCTTTTTACTTCTGGCAGGTATCTTTGTTTTTCTTTACTACAAGAATGAAATGATACTTATGGCCTTTTTGAGGCTTCGGAAGCAGGACTTTGCAGGAGCCAAAAAATGGCTGGATAAAATTAAAGATCCCGAGAAAGCACTCACAAACAAACAACAGGGATATTACTGGTACCTACACGGTTTAATGGTCTCGCAGACCAATATTACCCAGGCCGAAAAATTCTTTAAACGCGCTATAAAACTGGGACTCTCCATGAAGCAGGACCTGGCTATGGCAAAGCTGAACCTTGCGGGAATCGCTATGACTAAAAGGAGAAAAAGAGAGGCACAAATGTTACTTCAGGAAGCCAAAAAACTGGACAAACACAATATGCTTGACGAGCAAATAAAGATGATGAAGCAGCAGATGAAAAAGATCTAAAACTGCCTTTTTTGGCACCTCGTTTTAGAGATGTTTTCCCTTTTCTTTACTTGCTGTATTTCAACTATTTTACCCGCAGTTAAACGAGTTTATTTGAGCCGGGACGCTGCTTTCTGTAACTTAGTGCAGAATTTGGATTTCCGGCACATGCAGCGAGCTTTACTACTTCTTTTTACTTTATCTTTTTTCTTCCTGTCACATGCACAGGAGGACGAGATAAGTTTTTCTGAAGCTCTTGCCATCCACCTTCCCAAGTACAACAAACACGCCGATAAAGCTTACCGCGACAAAAATATAGCACGTGCAGACGAGCTGTTCGACTCTCTTGTAAATTACGGACTTAAAGGAGCGGTGCTCGATAATTTTAAAGTAACAAACCTGAAAAAGAAGAAGGTTTATCTCAACGAGTTTAAAAAACCCGTCTATCTTACCACCTATGCCTCCTGGATCATTCCCACTGAAGGAGAAGTGCCGGCACTGAATAAATTAGCTGAAAAATACGGGGAGCAGGTAGATTTTGTTATCCTGTTCTGGGATAACTATGAGACCACTAAGAAACTGGCAAAAAAATACCACAGCAATATCCGCATCCTTTATGTGGATGAACTACAAAACAATAGCCCTTACGTGGTGAAGATGATGAAGCATTCGCTGGGCCTTCCAACTTCCTTCCTACTCAACAGTAATAAAAAAATCCTGGATATTAGAAGGAAACCTTCACATCCCTATGGAATAGAATTCGAAAAATCTTTTGCCCTCAATTATGATTCGTTGTCGAGCGCTATTTCCCTTTTGTTAGTAAATAACAGCAGCCGCTATCTTACTGCGGAAAAGAATGTTTCCCCTTAGTACAAACAGCTTAAATGAATAGTATTTTCTGAATTTGCTTTACTCCAGACAATTCCAGCTTCATACTGTTTAAGGAGCGGGCGAATAATAACCTTCTTCCGGAAGTTCAATAAGATATTCTTTACGGGACCTGTTATTGAGGTGCGCCTCCCTTAACCACGGATTGTGAATTTTGAGGATCTTATAATTGATTCCAAAATTTTGAGCAAAGCGGGCAAAATCGCTCACTGCCGTATCTACTTTTACCTTATAAGAAGGTATATGCGGGTAAAGATCTTTTTGCCTGAAGTTGAAACCATACTGCGCCGGATTTTCCATAATCTCTTTTAATGCCAGGATCCTGAAAATATATCTCCCGGTCTCCTCCCCAAGCAGCAGGTCGTAGTAATTCTGCACATCCTGCCGTTCCCTTTGCCGGTCTACACCATAATTTCCTGCATTATAGGCAGCCGCCGCAAGCGTCCAGTTTCCAAATCGCTCTTTTGACTTTTTAAAGTATTCGGCAGCAACATGGGTAGATTTCTCAATATTGTAACGCTCATCAACATTGTCATTGATCTCAAGACCGTACTCTTTCCCTGTGCTTTCCATGATTTGCCAAAAACCCCTTGCTCCTGCCGGAGAAACTGCATTGGTAAGGCTGCTCTCAATTACGGCTAAATACTTAAAATCGTCTGGCACCCCGTGTTCAGCAAGAATTGGCTCTATTACGGGAAAATATTTATTCGCCCTCTTAAGCAACAAAAGTGTGTTAGATTGCCAGTAGGTATTTACCAGCAGTTCCCGGTCCATCCTTTCATGAACATCGGGAATTTCAACAGGCACCTCTTCTCCTGCAAACTCGAGGTCCTCGGGCATGGGCAAAGCATATACATTGTAGCCGTTTGCAATCTTCTTCTCCTGGTTTTCATCACTGGGTGCCTCCTGGACAGCATTGATACCCAGACCACAAACCACCAGCAAGCTTCCTCCTATTAAAATGTTCTTCAGTTTCATCTCAAGTAAGTATTTCTTTTTCTTTATTTTTTTCCAGTTTCCCTGTATCGATGATTTCTTCAAGATGATCATTGAACCACCTGAACCTGTTAATAATCATCACATGCGTTCCTCCCTGTACGGTTATACAACCCTGGATGTACCTGTATGGAAAGATTTCATCTTTATCTCCATGTATATGAACAACATTGGGATAAGGCTCTTCCCTCTCCCAGCACACCATTTGCTTTATCGCCCAATCGAGATATCGCGTATCGGTGACAGAAAGGTATTTCTTGTAAAGCTTTGCCCTTTTTTTGGTAAAATCTCCTACTGCAATTTTTTCCAGGGCATCTACATAGCGCACCAGAGAAGTAGGCAAAATTCTAAAGGCCCCGGTACAACGTGCAAATCTCATTCGCCTGGGCAGCTCTTTTTCGCTTTTTACGCTAGAAATGATAATTACCCTTCGAGCCTCTATAAGCTGCGCCATTTCCTGAACAATAATCCCGCCAAAAGACACTCCTATAAGCACCGGGTTTTCGTGTTTAACTTTTTTGCACAGGCGTTTGCTGTATTCCTTTAAACCTTCTTTGGGCTTTGGGAGCACCCAGTCAAGCCAGTGAATCTCAAACCTGTCTTCAGGCAACGCTATCATTTCAAAAATTGTAGGGTTGGCTGCCAGGCCGGGCATACAATAAACATGAATAAGTGAGTCTTTCACCATACTTTAGCAGGTTCTACAGCCGTAATGTGCTCAAAAATCGTTAACTTTACGTTCAAATTTAAGGGAAATTACGCGCTTCAGATCAACATTTAATTATAAAATTTCCCTCAAAGGCTTCGGCCCTCTCAGCCAGTATAAGCTCTATAACTTTTAAAAGTGGCTGATATTTTGATACTCTAACTAAAAACATACATATGGACCCTCAGCTATCTGTTAATGACAATGAATTTCTTCGTCAATTTGAACTTCAGGTTGAAGGAGATTTAGCCAAAATTGAATATGCGAACCAGGATCGCAAGATTTTTTTGACTAAACTCGAAATGAGCGAAGAGCTCAAAGAAAAAGGATATTTAGAACCTTTTATAGAAAAAGTTCTTGACCTCATAAAGGAACGGGAAATAAGGGTAATGCCCACCAGCCCCACCATTGCGCGATTTATGCGTAAAAACCGCAGAAAGTACAAAGGTATGCTGCCCGTGGGCATTAATATTTAAACTACTGCCTTTTCTTCGACATAAGAGAAACGGACAATTCCATCTTCTCCTATTTCCTGCAGCTCTACCTGGTGAAGCGTATTTACCAGTGCAGGATCCCAGGGAGTTTTCACCTTTACATAATTCTCGGTAAAGCCATGGATATAGCCCTCTTTATTCTCTCCCTCAAAAAGCACAGTTTTTGTCTTGCCTAATTGGGTCTCATAAAAGGCGCGTCTTTTTTTAGCAGAAAGTCCGCGCAACATTTTACTCCTTTTTTTACGCACCTTTAAAGGCACCACTGCATCCATTTCGGCCGCCGGAGTATTTTCTCTTTCTGAATAAGTAAACACGTGGAGATAAGAAATATCCAGCTCATTCAGGAAATTATAGGTATCAATAAAATATTCATCGGTTTCTCCGGGAAATCCAACGATCACATCAACCCCAATACAGGCATTGGGCATTACTTCTTTGATCTTTGTTACCCGGTCTACATAAAGCTCTTTCATGTACCTGCGCCGCATTGCCTTAAGCACTTCATTACTCCCGCTTTGAAGCGGAATATGAAAATGAGGCACAAATGCCTTGCTCTGCGCAACAAAATCTATAGTCTCGTTCTTCAGTAGATTGGGTTCTATTGAAGAAATTCGAAGCCTTTCTATTCCTTCTACAGTATCCAGACCTTTTACCAGATCAAGAAAAGTATGTTCGTGCTTCTTGTTCCCGAATTCCCCTTTTCCGTAGTCTCCAATGTTAACGCCGGTGAGTACAATCTCTTTAATCCCTTTCTCACTTATCTTCTTTGCATTTTCCAGCACGTTCTCTAAAGAGTCACTTCGGGAAATACCGCGTGCCAGGGGAATTGTACAGTAAGTACATTTGTAGTCGCAGCCATCCTGCACCTTCAAAAATGCCCTTGTACGATCTCCAAAAGAATAAGAACCCACATAGAAATCTGCTTCCTCTATTTCACAGGAATACACCTCTCCCATGTCATTTTTAGTGAGGTCATTAAGGTAATTGGTAATCTTAAATTTTTCGGTAGCACCAAGCACCAGGTCTACTCCATCTACAGCCGCAAGTTCTTCGGGCTTTAACTGGGCATAACACCCCACAGCAATCACAAAAGCGTTTTCATTAGCTTTTTGCGCCTGCTTCACAATGGTTTTGAATCTTTTATCGGCATTATCGGTTACCGAACAGGTATTAATCACATAAATATCGGCCGCTTCACTAAAATCTACCCGTGCAAAACCTTCATCTTTAAAAGATCGGGCAATGGTAGAGGTTTCAGAAAAATTAAGCTTGCAACCCAGGGTGTAAAAAGCAACTTTTTTGGGATCTTCCATTTCTTCTCATTCATCATTCCGAAGTACAACCTTCAGAATTTCAGTTAAATATAAAAGCCTCTAAAAATAACATTTTAGAGGCTGCAAAGATACCAACTTTAATTCAATGAACAATTCCCTGAATCAATGATCAATTAACAGGAATATATCATACAATAATTAGACGTACTGATTATGAACACTGAATACTGATCATTAAAAATTAATCCCGCCTGTATTGTTTCGTGTCTTCAAAGACCTGTTCTAAAATAGCCTTATCCTCTTCTGAGAATTCCACCTCTTTTCTTTCCATCACTTTTTCGGCTACTTCAAAGGCTTTTGAGGTTTGGTAAGTAGTTGTGCCCCCGCTTCCACCCCAACTAAAGCTGGGTACAAAATTCCGCGGAAAACCGGCACCAAAGATATTGGCACTTACACCCACCACGGTGCCTGTATTAAACATGGTATTGATACTGCACTTACTGTGATCTCCCATCATGAGTCCGCAAAACTGAAGTCCTGTATGGGCAAATCTACCGGTGGCATAGTCCCACAGGCGCACTTCGGCATAATTGTTCTTTAGGTTAGAAGTATTGGTGTCGGCCCCAAGGTTGCACCACTCCCCCAGCACCGAATTGCCCAGGTAGCCGTCGTGCCCTTTATTTGAGTATCCAAAAATGACAGAATTATTCACTTCTCCCCCAACTTTAGAATGTGGCCCCACTGTAGTTGACCCGTAGATCTTTGCACCCATCTTCAGCACAGCATGATCTCCTAACGCAAATGGCCCCCGCACAATACTGCCTTCCATAATCTGGGCATCAGCTCCAATATAGATAGGGCCTTCAGAAGCATTCAAAATTGCACATTCTACCTTTGCCCCCTCCTCTAAAAAGACATTTTCGGGTGCTATTACCTGGTTTGTAGAAGATAACTTCTGGCTGCTACGATCCTGAACCAGCAGTTCAAAATCGGCAGTAATAGCTTCCCCATTCAGCCTAAAGATGTCCCATGTATGCTCCACAACCACCGGCTTTCCTTCAAGCTCAATATGCTTACAGTCGTTAAAATCTACCTCCTGTTCTTCGTAGGCATGAAATGCCACAATATCTTCTTCGTGAAAAATCCCTTCGCCCGGTTGCAGGTTCTTTACCTGCTCCACAAGTTCGGGCGTGGGAATAAAGGAAGCGTTTATCATAACGTTCTCTTCCATCTCTACCATGGGCCACTTTTCTGAAAGATAATCTTCGGTAATTGTAGAAGTAGTGGTATTTAAATATCTCTCCCATTTTTCCCGAATGGTCAAGATCCCAACTCTTATTTCGGCTACGGGGCGGGTAAAAGTAAATGGCAGCAAATGGGAACGGGCAGAACCGTCAAAGAGAATATAGTTCATTTGTTTTCTTTTTGAGCCAAAAGTACAGTTTTTTAAAAAAACACATGAAATTTTAAAAAAGTATAACAAAAAAAGCCTCCCTGTAAGGAGGCTTGTAAATTATAATGACGCTAAAATTACTTTTTGAATTTCGCGTATTTGTTCTTGAACTTGTCAATACGACCGGCAGTATCCAACAATTTGGCTTTCCCGGTGTAGAAAGGGTGAGAAGTTCTGGAGATCTCCAACTTCACCAAAGGATAATTCTCACCATCAACTTCAATAGTTTCTTTTGTGTTCGCGGTAGATTTGGTGATAAAAACCTCGTCATTTGACATGTCTTTAAAAGCTACCAATCTATAATTTTCCGGATGGATTCCCTGCTTCATCTCTTTATTCTTTAAAATCTTGTAATTTTTTCGAGCTGCAAATTTAAATAATTTTTCTAAATCAACAAGTATTTCTTCTCTAATTTTCAGCCTTAAAGAAACCAAGTGTACGAGTGTAACGTTTTGTTATCTTTGCTTACTAACCGTAATTAACCAACAAATCTAATAATAATGGAAACACAACAAGCAAAAGCGGGTAAATTTGTTCTTAATTATGGTCTTCTTCTGGGAATCGCCCTGGTAGTAGTAGGCGTTATTATGTACGTCACCAACAACCACCTCGCTCCCCACTGGTCTTTCACCGTTATTACCCTGGCACTTCTTATAGCATTTATGGTGTATGGAATTAAAGCATTTAAATCTGAAAATGGCGGCTTCCTTAGCCTGGGCGAAGCTATTAAGGTTGCAGTGGGTATAGGACTTATTGCCGCTATTATTGGCGGTATTTGGTCTATTGTTCTTTCTACAGTAATTGAGCCCGACTACATGTCACAGATGATGGAGATGCAAAGAGAGCAATTGACAGAACAATTTCCTGGTATGAGCGAAGCCCAAATTGATAATGCCTTAGAAATGGGTGCTACTTTTCAATCTCCATGGATTATCTTTGCCAGCGGCCTTGTACTGTATATGCTGGGAGGATTAATTATAGGGTTGATCGCCGGTCTCATCATGAAGGAGAACAGGCCTTACGAAATATAAACACAGCTTAATGCAATTATCTATTGTCATCCCTCTTCTTAATGAGGAAGAATCTTTAAATGAATTATATAATTGGATCGCATCGGTGATGCGGTCCAATTCTTTTTCTTACGAGATCATCTTTATCGATGACGGTAGTACAGATAATTCCTGGAAAGTCATTAGAAAAATTGCTGCGGAAGATGCAGGAGTTAAAGGAATAAGGTTTAATCGCAACTACGGAAAGTCTCAGGCGCTCCACGTGGGCTTTGATAAAGCTGAAGGCGACGTGATCATTACCATGGATGCCGACCTCCAGGACAATCCTGAAGAAATCCCTGAATTATATCACCTTATTACCAAAGAGAATTTTGATCTTATCTCTGGCTGGAAAAAGAAGCGTTACGATGCCGTGCTTACTAAAAACCTCCCATCAAAATTGTTCAATGCAGCAGCCCGAAAAACCTCTGGCCTTAAGCTGCACGATTTTAACTGCGGACTAAAAGCCTACCGCAAAGCTGTAGTAAAGAATATTGACGTCTACGGCGAGATGCACCGTTACATTCCGGTACTGGCTAAGAACGCCGGCTACTCGCGTATAGACGAAAAAGTAGTACAGCACCAGGCAAGGAAATACGGAAAAACAAAATTTGGAGCCGAGCGTTTTATTAACGGCTTTCTTGATCTCATCACCATTTGGTTCCTGTCAAGTTTTGCCCGCAGGCCCATGCACCTTTTTGGCGCCCTGGGCGTGCTCATGTTTTTCTTCGGCTTCCTTTCTGCTGTGGTAATTGGCGCCTCCAAATTATACAAGCTTTACCAGGGCTTGCCCAGTATCCTGGTGACCGATAATCCGTGGTTTTATATCTCCCTTACCACCATGATCCTGGGTACATTGCTCTTCATTGCAGGCTTTTTGGGCGAATTGATCTTAAGAAGCAGTAGAGATAAAGAACGCTACCGCATTAGCGAAACTACAGGAGAGATTTAACGGGCTTTACCACATAAATCCTTATTTTTGTTACTGAAAAAAAACTTTTAGCATGAGCTATTACGATATAAAAACACGAGCAGAATCATGGTTAAATCCTGAATTTGATAACGAAACCCAACTTCGAATTAAAGAACTCCTGGAAAAAGATCCCGATGAACTAAAGGAAAGCTTCTATAAAGACCTTGAGTTTGGAACAGGAGGAATGCGTGGTATTATGGGTGTTGGCACCAACAGGATCAATAAATACACCCTCGGTAAAAACACCCAGGGACTTTCAAATTACCTTAAAGCACAATTTCCCGAAGAAGATATTAAAGTGGTAATTGCATACGATTGCCGCCAAAACAGTAGGGAACTGGCACAGGTGGTAGCCAATGTATTTTCGGCAAACGACATTAAGGTTTTTCTTTTTTCTGAATTACGCCCTACGCCCGAACTTTCTTTTTCTGTAAAATATCTCGATTGCCACTGCGGAATTGTTCTTACCGCATCACATAATCCGCCCGAATATAACGGATATAAAGTATACTGGCAGGACGGCGGCCAACTGGTGCCACCACAAGATAAAGAGATCGTGGAAGAGATTGCCAGCCTCCAGTATTCCGAAATAAAATTTGAAGCCAATAAAGATCTTATTGAACTTATAGATACCAAAATTGACAAGGCTTTTGTGGAAGCATCTGTCAAAAATGGCAGTTTTGACACCTCACAGGAAGCCAAAGACAACCTAAACATCGTCTTTACTTCTCTTCACGGTACCGCCATAAAGCTAAATCCAAAAGTTCTGGAAGCCGCCGGTTACAAAAATGTTCACATTGTACAGGAACAGGCCGAGCCAGACGGGACTTTCCCCACTGTTGCATCTCCAAACCCCGAAGAACCTGCAGCCCTAAAAATGGCTTTAGAAAAAGCTAAAGAAATTGATGCCGATATTGTTATAGGTACCGATCCCGATGGAGATCGTCTTGGAGTTGCCGTAAGAAACCTTGAGGGTGAAATGGAACTCTTAAACGGAAACCAGACCATGCTGGTCATGACCTGGTTCCTGCTGGAGCAGTGGAAAAAGCAAGACAAAATTAAAGGCCGTGAATTTGTGGGTTGTACCATTGTGTCTACCCCCATGATGAGAGTTGTGACCGAAAGTTATGGAGTGCAGTACAAAGAAGGACTTACCGGCTTTAAATGGATTGCAAAAATGATCAAAGATAACCCCAGTCTCAACTATATAGGAGGCGGGGAAGAGAGCTTTGGGTTTATGGTTGGTGACTTTGTACGTGACAAAGATGCCGCTACCTCTACCCTTCTGGCCTGCGAAATAGCCGCTCAAATGAAAGCTGAGGGAATTTCGTTCTACGAAAAACTACTCGAACTTTACACAGAGTTTGGTTTTTATAAAGAAGAATTGATCTCCCTTGTCAAAAAAGGTATAGACGGTGCCGAGCAAATCAAGAACATGATGGTGAGCCTGCGAGACAATCCGCTGTCTGAGATCAATGGAGAGAAAGTTGTGTTGGTTGAAGATTATGAAAGTTCAAAAGCTTTTCATTATGACCTTACAGACACCAGGATGGAGACCCTTGATGTTCCAAAGTCTAACGTGTTGATATATTACACCGAAAATGGAACTAAAGTAGCTGCCCGTCCTAGTGGAACTGAGCCTAAAATCAAGTTTTATATAAGCGTGAATGCTCAGTTGGATAGCGTAAGCGATTATGAAAAAGTTGAACAAAACCTTTCAGAAAAAATTGCTGCTGTAAAATCAGATTTAAAACTGGCTTAAGCCACCCTACATGAATTACTTTAAGAGAATTATGAGGTTCGCGATCCCCTACAAGAGGTTCGCGATCCTCAACATTATTTGCAACATTTTCTATGCGCTCTTTAGCACCATGTCTTTCCTGGCGCTCATCCCTGTTATCCAGATCCTGTTTGACAAGACTAAAAGAGTGGCAATAGAACCGCGCTGGGCCGGGCTGGGAAGTATAAAAGATTATGTGGTTGATTTATTCAACTATGAAGTAACCCGTCGCGTTAATGAAGATGAAGTCACTGCCCTATTATTTGTCTGCGGAATTGTTGTAATCCTTTTCTTCTTAAAGAACCTTTTTGGTTACCTGGCTGCATTCTTCATCACTTTTCTTCGGAATGGGGTGCTGCGCGATGTTCGAAACGCTATTTATGACAAGATCCTGGTGCTACCGGTTTCCTATTTTTCTGAAAAACGAAAAGGTGACACCATTTCCCGAATTACTGCCGATGTGAATGAGGTACAAACCTCCTTTCTATCAATCTTAGAATTGGTTGTTCGTGAACCCCTCACAATTATCTTTACCATCACGGCCATGCTTATCATGAGCCCTACCCTCACGGTTTTTGTGTTTGTTTTTCTACCTATATCGGGATTTGTAATTTCTGCAATTGGTAAAAAACTTAAAAGCAAATCCAACCAGGCACAAGAGGAGAATGGCTATTTTCTTTCCCTGGTAGAAGAAACCCTGTCCAGCCTCAAAATTGTAAAAGGGTTTAATGCTGAAGAAAAATTCAGGGATAAATTTCACGATTCTACCAACAGGCTTAAAAGGATACTTGACAGCTTGCTAAACCGCCAAAACCTCGCCTCTCCTACCAGTGAGTTCTTGGGGATCTTTGTAATTGTTATCATACTCTGGTTTGGCGGAAATATGGTACTGGTTGAAGGCACCCTTGATGGCGCCACCTTTATAGCCTTTATGGGATTGGCCTACAACATTCTTACCCCGGCAAAACAAATTAGCAAGGCGAGTTACAGCGTGAAAAAGGGAGACGCCGCGGCGGAAAGGATCTTTCAGGTTTTGGATACTGAAACAAATATCAAAGATGCCAAAAATGCCATCGAAAAAAGCCATTTTGAAGAGGTAATAGAGATTGATAATGTTTCCTTTAGGTATGAAGAAGAAAATGTACTAAAGAATTTCAGCATTGCTGTGCCTAAGGGATCTACTGTTGCTCTTGTAGGACAATCGGGAAGTGGAAAGTCTACCATTGCCAACCTGGTGACCCGCTTTTATGACGTAAACGAAGGATCTATCAAGATCGATGGGATTGACATTCGGGAAATGACAAAAAAATCACTGCGGAATTTAATGGGACTGGTTACCCAGGATTCTATCCTCTTTAATGATACCATTCGTAATAACGTAGGGCTTGGAAAAGACAATGCTACCGATGAAGAGATCATTGATGCCTTAAAGATTGCCAACGCCTGGGAATTTGTCAAAGACCTGCCCCAGGGCCTTCAAACTAATATTGGGGACAGTGGTAATAAATTGAGCGGTGGTCAAAAACAACGGCTTTCTATTGCACGTGCGGTATTGAAAAATCCGCCAATCATGATCCTGGACGAAGCCACCTCAGCCCTTGATACCGAAAGCGAAAGACTGGTTCAAAAAGCCCTTGAAAATATGATGAAGAACAGGACTTCTATTGTTATTGCCCACAGGCTTTCAACCATCCAAAATGCCGATCACATTGTGGTGATGCAAAAAGGCCAGATTGTGGAGCAGGGAAAACATGAAGAACTGTTGACCAAAAAAGCTGTGTATCACAAACTGGTAGAGATGCAGTCATTCGAGTAAAAGCTCTTAAGAATATTAAAAGAGAGGTGTCAAAAATGGCATTTTTGGAACCCTTTTTTATTTGTAGGATACATTTTAAAACAAAAAAAATGGATGAGTAGGTCATCCATTTTTTAAAATCTCCGCACCACTTGGGGGAATTGTGGTATAACGGTTCTTAAATCGGGGGCAAAAAAGATCACTTTTTCACGATGTGAAGATACTACAAAAATTGATATAAAAAAATATTTTGTGTATTTTATCCTATATTTTGTGTATTTCATCGATATTTCTATCTTTCCTTATAACTTCAGCCTTTTGTGGTAATTAAGGATTTCCTGCTATCTTTACCGGCTTAAAATTGTGGTGCCTTTTGAGTTCTTCCGAAGAAAAATTAGTTTCCCGGCTTCAGGATCCAGAGTCCAGAAATGCGGCGTTTCGGGAGTTACTGCAACTCTACCAGGAACGCCTGTACTGGCAGTGCCGCAATATTGTGAAGAATCATGAAGATGCCGATGATGTTTTGCAAAACACCTTTATAAAGATCTTCAGGAACATTGATAAATTTAAAGGAGACAGCCAGTTATTCTCCTGGATGTACCGCATTGCCACTAATGAGTCCATTACCTTTTTAAACAACAGGGCCAAAAAGCAACAAATAAGTTCTGAAGATCTTCAGCAAAAAATCATTGACAATCTTGAAAACGATGTCTTTTTTGAAGGCGATGAAATTCAGTTAAAGTTACAAAAAGCCATTGCCACCCTTCCGGAGAAACAACAACAGGTTTTTAACATGAAGTACTTCCAGGAATTGAAGTATAAAGAAATTTCTGATATCTTAGGTACTTCCGAAGGTGCTTTAAAGGCTTCATATCACCATGCCACCAAAAAAATTGAAGAATTTTTAAAACAGGGTTAAACCTTTGGGAGAATTTTCAGTCAAATAATTAAATGAAAAAGAACGGGTTACCATATCACAATACATCAGGATTTAAAGTTCCGGAAGGTTATTTCCAGGACTTCGAAGCCCGTATGATGTCTCGCGTGACCGAAGATGAAAAGAGCTTTGGCGACAATCCCTTCAAGGTGCCCAACGATTATTTTGAACATCTTGGCGACAGGGTATTCGAAAAGATTGAAACTCCAAAAGAAGGAAAGGTCATTCCTCTTTTCAACAGGAAGATTTGGTCTTATGTTGCCAGTGTTGCAGCAGTGGTGGCCATTCTTTTTAGCACCGTGATCTTTAACGATAACAGTGAAGTAGGTTTTGAAGACCTCAACATTACTGCCGTTGAAAATTATCTTTTGGAATCGATTGATACAGATAACCCAAACGAGACCGATTTTGCACCTTATGAAATAACTGCTTCGGCAAACCCCAATATTGATAAAGAAGCCCTGTATGAATACCTAAATGAGAATATTGAAGAACCGGCGCTTCTACTTAATGAAAACTAGCATGAAAAATATTTTGTTTATGATCCTCTTCCTTACTGCCGGCTTTTTTGCCAAAGCACAGGATAAGGATGGGCACCGCGAGAAGATAAAAGCTCTCAAAACAGCCTATATTACTGAAGGGCTTCATTTAACGGCTCAGGAAGCCCAAAAATTCTGGCCTCTTTACAACGAATATGTTGATAAACGAAGGGAACTGTACCGCCAGGAGAGAGCCGAAGTTGAAAACATTGAGTGCATTACCGAAGACAGGGCAAATGCCAAACTCGACGAGTACGTGTCTCTTGAGCGCGAAGATTACCTGTTAAAAAAGAAATATTACAACGATCTCAAACAGATCTTTAGCGCCCGCAGAATTATGCAGTTAAAGAAGGTTGAAGATGAATTTAATTACAAGATGATGCTGGAGTATCGCCAGCGGAAGGATTCAAATAATAAATAGTTTTTGGTTGGTTAGTTGAAATGATCCGGTTGCCGAAAGGCGCCGGATCATTTGTTTTTACCTGAATTTTAGTTTTGCCAGCCTGTTCTTTCCTGCCGCATAGGCTGTAGAATCATTGAGGAACCTGATGGTATAGAAGCCTTCGGTAGAAAGCTCCTTCCAGCTCTCCCCCGCGTCTGCCGAATAAGAAATTCCTGAAAATCCAACAGCCACTATTTCCTTCCCTCCACCACCGGGAACATAACGCACACTGCTCTTATAACCCGGATCTTTGCCTTCGGCAATCAAGCGCCAGGTTTTTCCGTCGTCAGTCGTAATTGCTTTATTGGCTTTGTTCTCTTCGGGGGCCGTGTAATCTCCTCCAATGATCATCCCGTTCTCTTCGTCATAAAAATCCAGCGAATAGCCTCCCTGGGTACTTTCCCCCTGCACTAACGGAGTTTCAAAAACTTCCCAGCTCTTACCTTTATCTGCTGAATAAAAAATTCTCGACTTCGCCCCTCCCGAAAGGATCCAGGTCTTCTCCCCCTGCACCGCAATATTCGAGTTGCTGGCTGCAAAGGCCGCTTCTCCTTCGGCAGCTTTAGGCAGTTGGTCACAGGAAAGTTTATTCCAGGATTTTCCACCGTCACGGGTAATAATTATGGAGAGACAATTTTCCACAGGATCTCCCATTGCAATTCCTTCTTGATCATTCCAAAAGGTCATGGCATCATAAAATACCTTTTCATGCTCTTCTTTATAAACCAGTGCGGGTCCGCTTCTTTCTATCTTATAAAGCAAGGCTGGATTCCCGACACTCAGCAGAAAGATATCTTCGGAAGTTCCTGCAATTGCTCTAAATTCGGGATAAATGGAGTCGAACTGATGTCTTTGAACCCGAACCTGTTTGGGAGCCGAATTATAGATCCCGTAAACACCGTTGGTACCGGCAAAAACAACATCTTCTCCCAAAATCTCAATGGCCCTGATGCTTACCGAATCTTCCAGAAGCAGGTTCACCTTCACTTCAGAAAAAGGTTTTCTTTCTTCTGCGGAAAGTTCCTGCTGACCTTCAGATTTATTATCTGATTTACACCCGATTATTAAAATAAAAAGTAGAAAAAGACTTCGCTTCATAACCTGAATTTGAGGGTAAAGATAGATTTTTCCGAAGTTTAAAAAGCTTACCTTTGCAGCTTTAAATAATTTTTATGCGCTTATACAGAAACCTTGTCTTTGCAACAGTCGATGCCCTGGGAGAAATTTTTAATCAAGGAGAATACGCCGATAAGGTGATTGCAAAAACACTTAAACGCGATAAACGTTGGGGTGCCCGGGACCGAAGCTTTATTGCTGAAACTACATACGACATTGTTCGCTGGAAAAGGCTTTACTCAGAAATTGCTGAAGTTAAAGCTCCATATTCCCGGGAAAATCTTTTCAGGTTATTCGCTGTTTGGGCGACATTAAGAGGAATCGAAATTCCGGCCGACTGGAAGCAGATAGAACCTGTTCCTACCCGCCGTATCAAAGGAAAATTTGACGAATTAAGCAAGATCAGGAAATACAGGGAATCTGTGCCCGACTGGCTGGATGAAATGGGCGTGCAAGAGCTGGGAGAAGAAACATGGGAAAAGGAAATCCATGCATTGAATGAGCAGGCTCCCGTGATCCTTAGAGTTAACACATTAAAGACCACAAAAGAAAAACTACAACAGGAGCTTCAAAAAGAGGAAATTGAAACCGAATTTTTGGAAGGCTATCCCGATGCCCTGCAACTCAGAGAAAGAAAGAACGTGTTTAGAACAGAAGCCTTCAAAAATGGCTTTTTTGAGGTCCAGGATGCTTCTTCCCAACTGGTTGCCCGTTTTCTTGGTGTAGAACCTGGAATGCGCGTGGTTGATACCTGTGCCGGTGCCGGCGGAAAGTCTTTGCACCTCGCAGCCTTAATGGAAAATAAAGGTCAGTTGATCGCTACAGATATTTACGGCAACAAACTGAAGGAACTAAAGCGCCGTGCCCGTCGTGCAGGAGCTCACAACATTGAGCCGCGGGTGATCGACTCTTCAAAAGTGGTGAAAAAGCTCTACGGAAGTGCAGATCGTGTTCTTATAGACGCGCCTTGTAGCGGCCTGGGCGTTTTAAGCCGAAATCCTGATGCAAAATGGAAGCTACAGCCTGAATTCATTGAGACCATCAAACAAACCCAGGAAGAGATCCTGAAGCAGTATTCAAAAATGGTAAAAGGCGGCGGTAAAATGGTTTACGCAACCTGTTCTGTTTTACCTTCAGAAAATGAAGCGCAGGTAAAGAAATTTTTGGCTTCCGAAGAAGGAAAGGGTTTCAGTCTTGCTAAAGATCAGAAGATCTTATCGAGCGAAACCGGATTTGACGGCTTCTACATGGCACTTCTGGAAAAGAAAAAATAATTCAGACCCCATTAATATTCCTATTATCCTGCATTTTGTTAAACGAAATGCAGGATTTTTTATTTAAACTGTTTCCAAAATGCCGAAAAGTTGGGGAATTTTACCATTACTTAATATAATGAACGGGAAATAAACTTTAATTTTGCGACAATCGAAAACCAATAACATTTAAAAAACTAAGATGAAAAAATCATTTTATTTACCTTTTTTAAGCATTCTTTTTCTGATTGGCTGTAGTTCTGATGATGATGTGAACACACCTATAGATCCAGATCCAGATCCAATAGAAGTAACTCCTTACTACGAAGTTCCTGATGCTCTTGCAGATTACTATGAAGGAATAGACTTCTCGGAAGAAAACGAGGAACTTTATGATGATCTTGCAACCCTTACTATTGCCAAACACAGCAACATGCTCGATTATACCGACAGGCATGATTATTTGTATAAGGCAGATGAAGATCCAAATAACCCAGACAATGTTGTTCTTATTTATACCGGTGAAAGCAGGTATTGGGAAGAATACCTATCTGGAGGCAATACTTATGAGCCCCAAACTTTTAATACAGAGCACGTATATCCACAATCTTTGGTGGATAATACAGCAAAAGGAGACCTACATCACCTTCGTGCAGCAGATGTCCAGGTAAACCAAACAAGAGGAAATTACCCTTTTACAGATGGGGAAGGATCTTTTGAGCTGGTAGACGGGAATAAATTCTTTCCCGGTGATGAATGGAGAGGTGATGTTGCCCGAATGATCATGTACATGAACCTGCGTTACGATGAGCCTTTTAACGAAATAGGTGGCCTGGAGCTTTTCCTTGAATGGAATACCGAAGATCCTGTTTCTGCCTTAGAACTTCAACGCAATGAGGTTATTTATGATGCACAGGGCAACAGAAATCCGTTTATCGATAACCCGCATCTTGCAACAAGATTATGGGGAGGTGACGAAGCTCAAAACCGCTGGAACGGAGAACCTGTAGAGGAAGACAATGAAGCACCTTCTGCTCCACAGGCATTGACAGCTTCAGAAGTAAGTTATGAAACCCTTGATCTAAGCTGGGAAGCAGCTACAGATAATATTGGTGTGGTTAAATATAATATTATGCTGGATGGAGAAAGTGTAACCAGTACTTCTTCGACTTCTACTACACTTGCAGATCTAACTCCCGGAACTACTTACTCAATCACTGTTGCCGCAGTAGATGCCGCCGGAAATGTTTCCGAAGAAAGTGACGCAGTAGAAGCTACGACCAATGAAGATACAGAAGCGCCTACCATTCCTGCCAATCTTACTGTTGGTGCTGTCACTTCTAATAGTGTAAGCCTTAGCTGGGATGCTTCAACAGACAATGTAGAAGTAAAGGAGTACGATCTTTTCCTTAATGGAGAATATAATGCCACTACCACAAACACCGAGTTTACTATTGCAGGATTAGAGGCTGAAACTCAATATTCTTTCACAGTACTTGCAAGGGATATCTACGACAATGAATCTGCACAAAGCGCAGCCGTAGAAGCTACGACTACAGAAGAAACCGAAAATGGAGGTGGAACTTCTGCCGAACTTTTCTTTTCTGAATATGTTGAAGGAGGCGGAGTTAATAAAGCTGTAGAAATTGCCAATATCACAGGCGAAGAGGTTGATCTTTCTGCATATTCTATTCAGAAACAAGTGAACGGAAATGGAGAATGGAGCGATGCATACGCTCTTGAAGGAACTTTAGCCAGCGGAGATGTATTTGTGATCAGCAATGGTGGTGCAGATATCCAGGCAATCATTGATGCCTCTGATGTTTCATTAAACGGAGCGCCAGTGGATTTTAACGGAGATGATCCCGTTGGATTATTTAAAGATGGCGTTCTTATAGATATGATTGGTGTTGACGGGGACGTTGATTTTGGAAAGGATGTTACCCTAAGAAGAAAATCGACTGTGACCGCACCAAACACAACCTACACAGAAGATGAGTGGGAAGTTCTTGCCAAAGATACTGTTGATGGATTAGGAACTTACTAGGTTCAAATTTAAACCAGTTGGAAAAGCCACGAATTCAATCTTGAATTCGTGGCTTTTCATTTTCCACACAATCGATATCTTCTAAAAAAATGTAAATTTGCTTCCTAACAAACAACACAAAACCCACAGAATGATCTTATTCTTCGGAAATCGTCCAAACAAGGTCTATGCGGTTGAAACGCATAAGGCACTTTCGGCCGAAAACATCGCTAAGTTAGACTGGCTTTTTGGAAACGCACAATATTTAGAAAAATCTGCCCTGGCAGATTTTTTTGTTGGCCCCCGTGCCGCCATGATCACCCCCTGGAGCACCAATGCGGTAGAGATCACGCAAAACATGGGCATTGACGGAATTCGCAGGATTGAAGAATTCTACAAAGTTGACGAGCATTATCACGATTTTGACCCCATGCTTTCTCAAAAGTACCAGGGGCTTGATCAGGATATATTTACCATCAACATAGAACCTGAGCCTGTAAAGGAAGTAGATAACATCGCTGCCTACAACCATAAAGAAGGTTTGGCACTCAACGATGAAGAGGTAGAATACCTGGATAAACTTTCAGAAAGGATCGGGAGGAAACTTACCGATTCTGAAGTCTTCGGATTTTCACAGGTAAACTCCGAGCACTGTCGTCACAAGATCTTCAACGGAGTTTTTGAAATAGACGGTAAAGAAAAACCTGTTTCGCTCTTTAAGCTCATCAGGAAAACTTCCGAAGAAAACCCGAACGATATAGTTTCGGCTTATAAAGATAACGTGGCCTTTATAAAAGGTCCTCGGGTGGAGCAGTTCGCCCCACAATCGGCAGACAAACCCGACTTTTACAAGAAAAAAGATTTTGATTCGGTAATTTCCTTAAAAGCTGAAACTCACAACTTCCCAACCACGGTTGAACCTTTTAACGGGGCTGCAACCGGAAGCGGCGGGGAGATTCGCGACAGGCTGGCCGGCGGAAAAGGTTCTCTTCCGCTCGCAGGAACTGCCGTTTATATGACCTCTTACTCAAGGCTGGAAAAAAACAGAGCCTGGGAAGATGCCTTCCCGGCAAGGCCATGGCTTTATCAAACGCCAATGGACATCCTGATCAAAGCTTCTAACGGGGCTTCAGATTTCGGAAATAAATTCGGGCAGCCTCTAATTGCAGGTTCGGTGTTCACTTTTGAGCATTCAGAAGATAGAAGGGCACTGGGTTATGACAAAGTAATTATGATGGCCGGCGGAATTGGCTACGGCAAAGCAGAACAGGCAATTAAAGGAGCACCAAAAGAAGGCGATCAAATTGTAGTTCTGGGAGGCGAGAATTATCGCATTGGAATGGGGGGAGCCGCAGTATCTTCAGCAGATACCGGGGAATTCAGCAGTGGTATTGAATTGAACGCCATCCAGCGTTCCAATCCCGAAATGCAGAAAAGAGCCGCAAATACCATTCGAGCCATGGTAGAGGCCGATGAGAATCCAATTGTTTCTATTCACGACCACGGGGCCGGCGGGCACCTCAACTGCCTTAGCGAACTTGTGGAAGACACTGGTGGAAATATCGATCTTGATAAACTTCCGGTGGGAGATCCTACCCTTTCAGCAAAAGAGATCATTGGCAATGAATCTCAGGAGCGAATGGGATTAATTATTTCAGATAAAGACCTGCAGCACATGCAGAAGATCGCCGAAAGAGAACGAACGCCACTTTACGCCGTGGGTCATGTAACCAATGACAGACAATTCACTTTTGAGAGCAAGACAAAGGGCGACAAGCCGATGGATCTTGCCCTTGCAGATATGTTTGGCAGTTCTCCAAAAATGGTGATGAAAGATAAAACCATTGAAAGAAAATATGCCGAAGTTGAATACAACCCGCAAAACTTCCAGAAATATCTGGAGCAGGTGCTGCAGCTTGAGGCTGTTGGTTCAAAAGACTGGCTTACCAACAAGGTAGACCGCTGCGTAACC
>Ga0098067_1000269_pt1 | contig 21040 bp, 24 predicted proteins | sample 26_taG_FD_92578 | JGI IMG/M metagenome (GOLD analysis project Ga0098067, IMG submission 92578) | Marine viral communities from Cariaco Basin, Caribbean Sea - 26_WHOI_OMZ | ecosystem: Environmental > Aquatic > Marine > Oceanic | place: Caribbean Sea: Cariaco Basin | collected 2014-11-09
ACATGCTCCTGAATAATTTTTCCAGCCAGCTTTTTTTATTTTCTAAAGGGGTCAGCATCCGCCGGAATGACAGATACCTAAAAGGTGATCTTCAGAGGGGTCAGCTTAGTCCTGAATATCCACTATTTAACCTATCTTCTTTTTGTGATGTAATCTCTAACTGTCTCAATTCATTTTGCTTGGTAATTGACTTGTACCTATTATTGAAAATTGGAATTGAGATTGAAACCATTGGCATCACGATATCCTTTCCGTTATCGGAAAAATTCATATCGGGACGCTCTGAAACCGGAACATAATCCAATCCAAAACCTATGTTTGGCGCACTCTCTTATTAGCCCTTGTAAACATTGATTATGGATAAATTTAAAGGTAAAAATATCCTAGACTTTATGAAAGTCTTTCCGGATGATGGGTCATGTAGGGAATATTTGGCTAACTTGAAATGGCACGATGGATTTACTTGTCCAAAATGCGGTCATACTAAAGGATGCTTAAAAAAAGACCATAAGTATCATTGCTATGGTTGTGGAAAGGTAGAATCTTCAACGGCCGGAACACTTTTTCATAAGGTCAAGTTCGGGCTACGAAAAGCCTTTTGTATCGTTTTTGAGATGAGTACAACTAGCAAAAGCCTCTCCAGTATCCAAATGGGCGAACGTTATGGTATCCGCCAGGGCACAGCCTGGTATTTTATGCACAAAGTACGCTCGGCAATGGAAAGCAGCAAAAAACATCCTTTGAAAGGTTTGGTTCATGTCGATGAATTTATCATTGGCGGACAAGAAGAAAATGCTCCTGGCAGAAGCTACAACACCCGTAAAACCAAGGTTATAATAGCGGTGGAGCTTAATGAAGAACGCAAAGTTAAACGTGCCTACGCCAAGGTAATTGACGATTATTCCGCCAAGTCATTTACCCCATTGTTCGAACAGCATATATCTGAAGAAGCAAAGGTGGTTACCGACAAATGGCGAGGTTACAGCCCATTAAAGAAAAAGTATAATATCGAGCAGGTACCTAGTAATAAAGGAAAAAATTTCAAGGAACTTCATATTATAATCCACAAGATAAAGTCTTGGTTGAGGACAGTTCATGCGCCTATTTCAAAACAACATGTCAGAAGGTACCTGGATGAATATTCATACAGGTTGAATCGATCACAGTCAAAACAAACCATTTTTCACAATAATATAAAGAGAATGATACAAGGAAAACCACGGCTACATTCCCAAATTATTAATGGTAGCTAAATGTATAGCTCAAAAAAATTTAATGCTCTTATTCAGCATAAAAAAATGAGTTTTAAGTAATAACAATACTTGTTGAAAAACAAGGTACAAGCAGTTTAGTCCAAACAAATTAATGTTGGACGTAAGAATTAATTACTTAAAAATCAAATGAGGAAAGTCTGGTCTAGGACTTGAACGTCCCTAATAAGGGGCGGTGGGGAATAATCTATAAATGCTTCATTATCTGAGTTTTCATACTCAAACAAATCTAAATACGATTGGATAAATGTTACAACAAATACTTGCTGTTCTTTATCCAGTTTTTCGAAGGAAATTTTTAGTGTATCCTGACCTTCTAAAAGCAATTGCTCATCACTGCAGCAGTTTTTCTTGGTAATATCACAATTAGAAGAAGTAGAAGTTTTTTGAACTTCCATACCGCAGGTTTATACTTTTCCAAACAATGAAGAATCAACTAAAACATCACCACAATAATGACTTTCAATAGTGAAAGACACTGTTGAGAGCATGACTAATAATGCCATTAAAAAGGATGATATTTTATAGAAAGTTTTTTTCATTAACGTTGCAAAGTTAAAAAAAATTGATTACAATTCATTTCTTTAACAAAAAATTAGATTTTTAAAATTATTTTTTGTTTGAAAATAGTAGAGCTATTTTGATTATTTTGAAATCTAAATAACGTGATTTTCATTTCAACGAACTGCACTAATTGTCTTAGCAAATTAAAGATACCTGTTCTTTATATTTTATGATAAATATCATCTTGATTAAATTTATTATTTATTCAATACTGTTTTTGTCTATTATGATTAGTCTTGGAAACCCAAATTAGAGTACTCAATTATTTCTGCTCTACGATGAATAGTCTCAATGAACCAAAATATTATTAAGAATTATTCTAAATAATATTTGTATAATTAAAAAAGACTATTACATTTGCCTCTTTATTTATATTCATTCTAAATAATTTACAGCAAATGAGAACTCTTTTTTTTCTACTATTTATTTTACCATTTTCATTTATATGGGCACAAACTAATCCCCAAAAGAAGGATACTATCCAACAAAAAACAGAACAGTTAAAAGAGGTTATTGTCTCTGGAAATACTATACTCGGTAGTAGATTTGAGATTAAAAACAAAACAGGTTCTGCGAGCTATATTTCCGAAGAGGATTTAAAAAAATTTTCATATACAAATATCAATAGGGTATTACAAACGGTTCCAGGAATTAACATTTACGAAGAGGATGGTTTTGGACTACGTCCAAATATAAGTTTGCGAGGTACATCGCCTGAGCGTAGTGCAAAAATAAATTTGATGGAAGATGGCGTTCTCATTGCCCCAGCACCCTACAGCGCACCTGCCGCCTATTATTTCCCAACTATTGGGCGTATGCAGGCCGTCGAAATCTTGAAAGGAAGCAGTCAAATTCAATATGGACCCAACACCACGGGCGGTGCCATTAATATGATTTCTTCCCGAATTCCTGACGAATTTTCTGGACGAGCTTCCATTGCCGCAGGGAATTATGGCTCAAGAAACACGCAATTAGTCATTGGTGATAGCTATCAAAACTTTGGATTTGTAACGGATTATTTCAATTACAGCTCAGACGGTTTTAAGGATTTAGATGGCGGTGGCAATACAGGATTTGATAAATCTGATTATTTGGCGAAGTTTAGGGTCAACTCAAATTTAGATGCAAAATTGTATCAGTCACTAACATTTAAAATCCAATATTCTGAAGAAGAGGCAAACGAAACTTACTTGGGATTGACCGATGAAGATTTTGAAGAAAACCCTTATAGAAGATACAGGGCGTCGTCCGAAGATGTAATGAACGCCGAACATCAACAATACCTACTTACCCATTTTATACAAATATCCCCTTCGTTAAATATAAGTACTACCGGCTACTTAAATAAATTCAAGCGCAATTGGTACAAATTGGACGATGTAAATTTAGGCGAAAGGGTGAGCATTAGTAACATCCTGTCCTCACCACAGGATTATCCCTTAGAATACCAAACCATTTTAGGAAACGAAAACACCCAAGACGATGTTATGGGCATAAAAGCAAATAACAGAACATACACCTCAAATGGTGTTCAGTCCATTGCCAAATTACGATGGGGTTCTGATTGGCTACAAACCCTGGAAGTGGGAATACGCTACCACGAAGATGACGAGGACAGATTTCAGTGGGTGGACAGGTACGCATTTCAAAACCAAGAATTAATACGAACCACGGTGGCCGAAAAAGGTACTGACGCTAATCGTATAAGCAGTGCAAAAGCATTGGCGGCGCACCTCTTGTACACCCTTAAAATTGAGAACCTGACCTTAACACCTGGCTTGCGCTATGAAAATATTACATTAACACGAATGGATTATGGTACTGACGACCCAAACAGAACTGGTCAGGATTTAGCTATTCGCGAGAACAAAGTAGATGTATGGATTCCCGGCATAGGTGCGAATTACAGATTCAATAACTATATATCGGTCTTCGGTGGGGTACATAAAGGGTTTTCGCCACCAAGTAATACACCGGGACAAAATGCAGAAGAAAGTATTAATTATGAGTTGGGTTCCCGATTTGGCTTCAAAGGTTTTTCAGGGGAACTTGTCGGGTTCTACAATGATTATCAAAATCTGTTGGGAAGTGATTTGGCTGCAACAGGTGGCACAGGAAGCCTCGACCAGTTTAATGCAGGTGAAGTTCGTGTAAGTGGCCTTGAGCTTTTGCTAAATTACAATTTGCTATACAATACATCAGAGAAATTTAAACTTCCTCTATCGATTTCCTATACGCTTACCGATACCGAATTCCTGACCAGTTTTGACAGTAACGAAGATATCTATGGGGTGGTTACCAAAGGGGATGAAATACCATACATTGCAAAAAACCAATTAAATGCAACCTTAGGGCTACAGAATAAGAAATTTGAAGTAAACCTAAATACGCGCTATACAGGTGCATTTAGAACCAAGGCTGGTTCTGGGCCTATTCCAGAAAATTTCAAAGTAGATTCTAACTTTATCGTTGACTTATCTGCACATTATTTCCTTAATGAAAATTTTACATTATCAACTAACGTAATAAACCTGTTTGATACAGAATATGCTGTATCCCGTGTACCAGCAGGTTTACGTCCAGGTCATCCCTTTGGGATTAATTTTTCTTTGGCATACACATTTTAGACAAAGAGGTCATCTTGAGTTCATGTTTTTATTAAGTAGTGTCCGATAAAAGATTTTAAAAGCGGGATTTCCAAGATTGGATTTCCCGCTTATTTTATATCTTGAAGTTGCTAAACATTTGAGTTCGAAAATAATGGATATGACAAATATCATATTTTTTTAGAATCAACTGCTTTACATTCGTATCATTATACTTACATCTGTTTAAGAAAAAGAAATAATAACTTTAACATGTTTTTAAATATGTAGGTATGAAATAATTAATTTAATTTTATAATGTGAAAATATTTTTTACTAAAATATTGTCTTTCTTTTTAGCAGTTTTAATACTGCTTTCTACTTCATCATTTACAGTAGATATGCATTTTTGTTGTAAGCAATTGGTAGATATAGCTGTTTGGAACAAAGCAAAAACCTGCACAGAAAAGGTTCAAAAGAAAGATTCACCGTTAAAGCAGTGCACTACGCTACAAGAAAAAGACTGTTGTAGCAACCAGACTGTGGTTAAAACAGGGGATGATACTATAAAAAAGGCTCAAACCCAACTTGAGTATAAAAACATAATTTTTCTTAACACCTTCTATTACACATACCTCAATCTATTTGAAGGGCTTGAAGAAAATATAGTTCCTTTTAAACAATATAGGCCGCCCTTGATATCCAAGGACATACAAACTCTTTACGAGACTTACTTAATTTGATTTTCTTCCTTGCAGATTGAACATATCAATCTGTATCCTCTATTATAGCCAAAGAACATCTTCTGGCTAAATGTTGCTGTGCCCAATTCTCAACAACACTATTAACCTTGTACTATTAAGAAAATTCAAACTGTTTGGCAAAATGCCTAATAGCAATACATCGATTATTATGAAAGAACCCAAAGAATTTTGGATTAAGAATATGGTCTGTAGCCGCTGCTTAAAAGTTATTAAGCAAGAACTACAGGAACTGGGAGTTACTGTGCTTTCATTGGAATTGGGAAGGTTATTGGTAGAAGCACCAAAAAAAAACCAGCAATGAAATTGTCGAAGCTGTTACAACTGTGCTTCACGCCAATGATTTTGAAATTGTACAAAAAGAAGAAGAAATGCTCGTAGAAAGAATGAAAGTCATTCTAATAGAACAATTGCAAGAGTTACCATTACATATTAAGGTAAAAACATCTGAACTGTTAGCATCAAGACTTCATAAGGATTACAAGACATTGAGCAAATTGTTTTTAGCCAACGAACAGACCACTCTGGAAAAGTACTTTATCACATTAAAGATAGAGAAGGTTAAAGAACTTATCCAACTTAAACAACATTCCTTTTCTGATATCGGCTATTTACTGGATTATAGCAGTGTAAATCATTTATCCAGACAGTTTAAGGAAGTGGTGGGAATGAGTATGACCGATTACAAAAACACAGGAAATTGGAAACGGAATTTCTATGATGAAATCATATAGATATCAACGAAAGTTATGCAGATAAAAAAACGGCATATCAAATAAATTTAATTTTTAAAACCAAATAATTATGAAAACAAAAAAAATCTTAATCAGTATAACATTTACTGGCTTCCTTTTTTTACTACTGGTAAGTTTTGTGAAAGCACCAAAAAATGATTACGTCACTGTACAACAAAAAAAATGGGTTGCACCCGAAAGTGCAGACAAGATAGTCAATCCTTTAAAAGGAGATGCTAATGCCGCTGCTTCTGGCAAAAAACTTTACAAGGTCATGTGCTTTGTATGCCATGGTCCGAAAGGTAAAGGGGATGGCATGGCAGGTGCGGGTTTAACACCTAAACCAGCAGATTTGACAAGTGCAACTTTTCAATCACAATCAGACGGCGCAATATTCTGGAAAATAGAACAAGGACGATCACCCATGCCTTCTTATAAGACATCTATTCCAGAAAAAAAACGTTGGGAAATTATTAATTATCTAAGAACACTCAAATAATGAAAAAGCTAATTCTAATAACAGTAATCATTGTATTTACTCAAATGGCATTTAGCCAAACATATAATGATTTTAATACTGACAGTACAAGAACCTCAGAACCTTTTAAACCAAGTAAAACCCAGTTTATGATAAGGGGTTACGGACATACTGGATTAAACACTTTAAGTAGCGATGATGAAACCGAATCGTCTTACGTAGGATCTGCTTTTGCGCCTATCTTTTTGTTCAAGCATTCGGACAGGCTTATGTTTGAGGCCGAATTAGAGTTTGGACTTGAAGGTAATGAATTAGAGGTTGGTCTAGAATATGCCGATGTGATGTATGTGCTCAATAAGAATATGACGGTTAGAGCTGGTAAGTTTCTGCTTCCTTTTGGAACATTTATGGAACGGTTACACCCTGCCTGGATTAACAGGCTCCCAACAACACCGTTGGGCTATGGTCATGATGGGATAGCACCCTCATCAGGCATTGGCGTGGAACTACGTGGTGCTTTTGATTTTGGAGGACCTTCTTTAAACTATGCTGTATACTCAACAAACGGACCAAGACTAAAGGATGGCAGTGAAGAACCTGAAGAAGCTGGTATGTTAATGTTTCAAAATTTTGAAGATAACAATAATAGTAAAGCTTTTGGAGGTCGTATTGGACTATTACCTTTTGCAGATTCCTCAACTGAAATAGGTTTTTCTACATATTCAACAAGTAAAGTTGGGGCTAGAGATTCAGATTACGAAAATGTTGGTGCATTCTTATATGCAATCGATTTTGCTTTTGTAAAACAAATACCAGCAATTAAAGGATTTATTGATATTAAGGGGCAATACAATAACTCTGATATTGATGGCGCTACTTATACTGAAGTACATGAAGATGGGGATGAAGAGGAATATACCTTCGACAATAAAAGCAACTCGCTCTACGCCCAAATAAGCTATCGCCCAACAATGGCTAGCAGTGATTTTCTAAAAAAATTGGAGCTGGTAGGAAGATATTCGAACTTAAATACACCAGAAGGTGCTGAATGGGAAGAACAGTCTGATCAATATGCCTTCGGCTTAAATTATTGGCTAACCTGGAGGTCAGTTATAAAAGTGGCATACCAGACAACCGACGCTGTTGGTGGTCACGATGGTGGTGGTACAACTGATGGCTTCTTTGTACACTGGGCAATTGGATTCTAATAAACATATAAATACAGAAATCATGAAAACAATAAATAAAATAATTCTAATCAGTTTAATGCTACTTGTAACAGGGGTAGTAATTGTAAGCTGTTCCTCTACAAAGGATAAATATACAGCTGTTACAGATGTTGAAGACGAATTTAAAATTGAAAAGTCTGGCGCACAATTATGGGGAGAAACTTGTAACAGGTGTCATTTAGCACCTTCGCCAGCAGACTATAATGATACTGATTGGGAGACCATAAGTTTACATATGAGAGTTCGGGCAAATTTAACAGAAAAGGAAATCACAAAGATTGCAAGCTTTTTAAAATCTGCCAATTAATAGCTGATAACACATTCCCTTACCTGCGGTTTAAAATGGGTTGGGGAATGTGATTATTAATTACAAATAAATGTTTAACTCAAAAAACAAATTATGAAAACACTACTAATTGTTTTATCGGCAGTTGGGCTTTTTAGCTTAAACAGTTGCAAACAAGAAACAGATCTGTACTTTCCTGAAATAGGTTGACTAAAAATTAAACCTTTTAGTTAACTTGTTAATATACTATCTAAATAAATTGTTTAATCATTAAAAATAAACTAAAATGAAAAATCACTGGTTATGGATGATCATCGGATGTGTTTTACCTCTTTTGCTCATCTTTTTGGCCCCATCAATTGGATTGGGTGGCGATGTCTGGCTTTTCACATTTATCATCATAATGTTTGCCACACATCTAATGATGCCTATGCGGCATGGAGATCATACTCACGGGTTAACCGATGAGAATTTAAAGAAAAAAAGCAAAGATCAAGTAACAAACCAACATCAAAAAAAATAAAGACATGCACAATTATGATGGATTTTTTGGAATGCACCTCATCTGGTGGTTCATCTGGATAGTTTTTCTTATCTGGGTTTTCATGATACCAACACAATGGGGGAAAAAAACAAGAAGAGAAGAACCACTGGACATCCTAAGAAAGCGATTTGCAAGTGGTGAAATTTCGAAGGAACAGTTCGAAGAACAAAAGAAGCTATTAGAATCGGATAAATAATTTTAAAATCTGAAAATATGTATCGATTAAACATAAAAAAATTTGGTTTGGCACTCGGTCTTACCGGAGCTCTCCTTTATGTGGGGTGTGTACTGGTTATGGCCACAGTGGGGCAGGAAGGAACAGTAAAGTTCTTTAACAGTCTTTTACACGGCCTGGACACAAGTAGTATAATAAGAATGGATGTGCCTGTATTGGAGGTGTTCTTTGGAATCATCCAGGTTTTCATTTTAAGCTGGCTAATAGGAGCTTGTGTAGCGGCCTTTTATAATGCTCAGATAAAGAGTTAAAAATGGGATAGTAGAATTAATTTATGCAATACGTCTGGTTCATATGGTCACTTATCATTCTCGCTCTTTGGGCAATAATCTATTTGTCAAAAAGAGGGCATAGAAAAGAAATGCTTAAAATGAGCTTGATTACTATGCCTTTTGGCTTAACAGAACCATTGTTTGTTCCAGAATATTGGTTTCCACCTTCTCTATTTAATTTGGCGGAAAGAACAGGTTTTGATATTGAAAGCCTTATTTTCTCCTTTGCCATTGGCGGAATAGGGACGGTATTGTATAATCTGATATTCAAAAAAGGCTACATAGATATGCCTCATACCGAACGGAGCCACCGAAGACATGATCTACATAGTTATATACTTTTTCTTCCGGCTCTTGTATTCGTCATATTTAGTCTTTTCACCACGCTTAACCACATTTATTGTGGCATCATTGCAATGTTTTTTGGTGGTTTGGCAACATTGTATTGTCGCCCAGAATTAAAAGGAAAGATATGGGTTGGAGGAGTCTTGTTTACCATACTGTACTTCATTTATTTCGGAAGCATTCTTCCGTTTTATCCGCAATATGTGGAGTTGTACTGGAATCTGGACAACCTGACCCATATCCTATTCCTGGGCATTCCCATAGAAGAATTAGTGTTCGCATTCACTTTTGGAATGTACTGGTCGGGACTATATGAGCACTTGTACTGGCAAAAACTTGTAAGATCTGAAGAAATTTTAACCAGTAAAGCATTCCAGATATGAAAACAATTTTAGCAATAGACGGTTCATCTTTCATTAAAGCAGCTGTTAAAGCACTTGCAAAAATGGCCTGGGCAAGTAAGAGTGAGGAAAGCGAGAAGCATTTGCGCTTCTTATGGATTCCTGTTTCACAATACTGGCGAAACCCGTCAATTGCTGGTTACTTACTGTAAAAGAAAAAGTTAGAAATGAACTTGGAGCCAATAGTAGCAGTTATCATATGCAAAGCAACAGCGTAAATACCACAACAATGGATTCAACTTGTATGTTAACAGACGAAATATCTCTTCCCGATACCAAATTACCTCGTGTGGTTATTATTGGTGGAGGGTTTGCAGGTCTGGCATTAGTAGAAAAATTGAAAAACAAAGAAGTACAAGTTGTATTGTTCGATAAAAACAACTTTCACCAGTTTCAGCCATTATTTTATCAAGTGGCTGCCAGTGCCTTGGAACCTGATAGCATAGTATTTCCATTTAGAAAACAATTCAATGGCTACAAAAATGTAGTATTCCGTTTGGCCGAAGTCGAGGAAATTCAACCCTCATCAAATATATTAATAACTTCCAAAGGAAAAGTCCACTACGATTATCTGGTACTTGCAACTGGTACGACCACCAATTTTTTTGGAATAAATTCAGTAGCCCAAAATAGTTTGGGGATGAAGGATATTCGTGATTCCCTGAACATTCGACATATGATGTTGCAAAACTTAGAACAAGCAGCCATTACCTGCGATGATGATGAACGTGATGCCCTAACAAATTTCGTTATTGTTGGAGGTGGTCCCGCTGGCGTGGAAATGGCAGGAGCTTTGGCTGAATTTTGCAAATACATTCTACCGAAGGATTATCCAGAATACCCTGCTTCCATAATGAACATTTATTTAATAGAAGCTATTGACGAGTTGTTAAGCACAATGTCAGACAAAGCATCATCAAAAACTTTAAAGTATCTTAAAGACCTGAATGTAAAGGTACTATTAAATGAGTCGGTAAGTGAATATGACGGTTCAGAGGTTACTACAAATAGTGGAAAGAAAATTTTAGCAAAAAACCTAATCTGGACAGCTGGCGTAAAAGGTCAATTCCCAAAAGGAATTGATGAGAAACACGTGGTTTTGGGTAACCGTCTCAAGACCAATAGTAATTTAAAAGTAGAAGGCTACGAAAACATATTCGCTATAGGGGACATCTCAGCGATGATTACCCAAAAAACACCAAAAGGACATCCACAAGTAGCCCAAGCAGCAATTCAACAAGGTAAGTACTTGGGTAATGCTTTATTAAATATTATAAGAGACAAGCCCACTAAACCATTTCAATACAAAGACAAGGGCACATTGGCCACAGTAGGAAAACGCAAGGCTGTGGCCGATTTAGGCCAATTCAAATTTTCCGGTTATTTCGCTTGGTTGGTTTGGTCTATTGTTCATTTGATTTCCATTATCGGATTTAAAAATAAATTAATGGTTGGTTTTAATTGGGCGGTTAGCTATTTCACTTATGAAAAAAGCAACCGCCTAATTATCCGTAATTTAAAATTAAAAAAACACAAATAAAAATTCGAAATTATGAAAAAAATAGCAGTAGTAGGTTATGGAGTCATCGGTAAAAGAGTTGCCGATGCCATTGACAAACAAGATGATATGGAGTTAACCGGCATTTGTGATATCATAAGTGACTGGCGCATAGAAAATGCGGTAAGAAAAAACTACAATATTTATAGCGCGACACAAGAAGCAGAAAAGGAAATGAAAAATGCCGGATTCTCCGTTAAAGGTGGAATGACAGAGCTTTTAGATCAGGTGGACCTGGTTGTGGATTGCACCCCTAAAAAAGTTGCCGCAAAAAACGTAGAGCGATACAGAAGTCAAGGTAAAAAATTTATTATACAAGGAGGTGAAAAGCATGAAACTGCGGGCCATTCCTTCAGTGCCGAAAACAATTACCAAACCGCGCTGAACATAGATGCTACGCGGGTGGTTTCGTGCAATACCACCTCCATTTTAAGAACTCTTACGGCTCTCAAACGAGCAGATCTGTTACAAAGTGCCCGCGGTACTCTTTTACGAAGAGCAACAGATCCCTGGGAAAGCCATATGGGGGGAATCATGAATACAATGGTTCCTGAAAAAGATATTCCCAGTCATCAGGGTCCCGATGCTCAAAGTGTAGATCCCGAACTGGATGTTATTACTGCTGCAGTAAAAGTACCTGAAACCCTGAGCCATATGCACTACTGGAATGTGCGACTGACAAAAAAGGCCTCAAAAGATGAAGTTTTAAATGCTTTTAAAACGTCGACAAGAATTAAGATGATTCGGTACGGGCAGGGTTTGGTTTCAAACAATACTATTAAAGAAATGTTCCTGGATATGGGAAGACCCTGGGGGGACATGTACGAAGTTGCACTTTGGGAGGATATGATGAAAGTACAGGGAGACGAACTCTTCTACGCCTATGTGGTAGACAACCAGGCTATTGTAATCCCCGAGACTATTGACGCCATAAGAGCACTCACGGGTATCGAAGAAGATGCCCGAGAATCCATACTTAAAACCAACCGCACATTAGGAATATAATAAATCAATAACAGTAAATAGGAGGTTATGAAAGAAATAAAAGCATTCATTCGGCCAAATAAAATCAAGGAGGTGATTTCTTCCTTGAGAAGAGAAGGACACTGCTGTTTAACAGTCTTCGAAGGAGAAGGAACCGGAGATTATACTGATCCCGAAAAAGAATGGCCTTCCCTCAAACTACCATTCCTCCACAGCAAGATCTTTAAACTGGAAGTCGTTTGTGAGGACAGTAAAGTGGAGGCTATTTGTGACATCATTCGTCAAAATGGCAAAACAGGAAAAAGTGGTGATGGTCTAATTTATGTTTCTGATGTGCAGGATACATTTAAAATAAGAGATACCAAAGACGATAATGTGAAGTAACTAATAATTTGAAATTATGAACAATATACTCGTACCTACCAATTTTTCTGAAAATTGTCGAAAAGCAGAGGAGCTGGGGCTCAAAATGGCCGAATTTTATAATTCTGAAATCCATTTCTTCCATTTGATTAAAACTCCCGTAGACTGGGTTCGACTGGACAAGCAGAAGGAAGATCGATATCCTGAAACAAAATTAGAGATTGGCAGTGCAAAAGCCGATTTAAGAGAGTTAGAAAAAAAAGCAGAGGGACAAGGACTCAAATGCAGGACCTTTTTGGAATTTAATGGTGAGATAAGCAACATACTAAGCCACTGCGGTCATTTTGAACACGATTTTATAGTTACCGGTAGTAGTGGCACAAAAGGAGGAATTCGTGAATTACTGGGAAGCAATGTGGAAGAAATAGTGAGAAAAGCAGAGGTGCCTGTCATTGTAGTGAAAGATAAGGAAGTTTCTTTTCCTTTTAAAGACATATTGTTTGTCTCAGATTTTAAAGAAGATGTGACAAAAGAATTTCAACACGTAAAATCACTTGCTGAAAAATGTGATGCACGTATCCATTTATTAAAAGTCAATACCAAGACCGATTATAATAGTATAGAGCAGGGTCTGCAACCTATCAAAGATTTCCTTAAAAATTTCCCAGGGCTCACAACTTACTCAATGAATGTCTATAACGAATCGGGTGTAGAGGAAGGAATAAATGATTTTTTGATCTACAAAAATGTGGATCTTATTGCCATGTGTACGCACGGGCGCACGGGATTTTTAAGTCTCTTCTCCAGTAGCACCGTTGAAAAGGTAACCAACCATTCTGAATTGCCCGTTATGACAATTAAAATGTGACTATGAAAAGATCAGTCCTGGTTAAAAAGTCTTCGGGTGAGTATGAGGATTTCCAAATTGAAAAACTCATCAATTCCCTTAGGCGGGCGGGAGCAAATGAGGTTATTGTTAAGGATATAGCTCATAAGGTGTATGAACAGCTTGAAGAAGGGATGACCACTAAAAGGATCTATGAGGCAGCGTTTAAAATGCTTAAGGCAAAATCGAGAGTAAGTGCCTTTAAATACAAGCTTAAAAAGGCATTGATGGAATTAGGCCCTTCTGGCTTCCCATTTGAAAAGTTGGTAGGCAAATTATTGGCACACGAAGGATTTGAAACAAAGGTTGGTGTGATTGTACAAGGCAATTGCGTTCAGCATGAAGTGGATGTGATAGCGCAAAAAGGTGAAAAACATTATATGATTGAATGTAAATACCATAGTGATCAAGACAGGTTTTGCAATGTAAAAATTCCTTTGTACATCCATTCCCGTTTTTTAGATGTGGAAAAACAGTGGAGACGTAAAAAGGGTCACCAGAACAAAATCCACAAAGGAGGTTTATATACCAATACACGTTTTACATCTGATGCCATAAACTATGGCAATTGTGTTGGCCTGCTAATGACCAGTTGGGATTATCCAAAGGAGAGTGGACTCAAAGATAGAATTGACCAGGCGGGATTGCACCCCTTAACAGCCTTAACAAGTTTAACGAAAGCTGAGAAAACAAAATTATTGGATGAAGGCATTGTTCTCTGTAAAGAACTCCACGAAAGTCCGAACTTGTTGGATAAAGTAGGGATTCCCAACTCCCGACACAAAAGAATTCTGGAAGATTCACTTGAACTATGCAAAATCTAATCCTAGAACAACCGATGAAAACTAATCAAATAAACATTCACTTTTTGGGGGCAGCAGGTACAGTAACCGGCTCAAAATATTTAGTGGATACAGGAGATAAAAAGATACTCATAGACTGCGGACTTTTTCAAGGGCTAAAGGAATTACGCCTTAAAAACTGGGAGTACCCACCTGTTAATGTTGCAAATATTGATGCTGTTTTGCTCACCCACGGCCATATGGACCATACAGGTTATCTGCCGAGGTTGGTGAAACAAGGCTTCAATGGTTCCATCTATGGTACGAATCCTACTTTGGACATTGCAAAAATCATATTGAACGATAGTGCAAAAATTCAGGAACAGGAAGCAGAACGTGCCAATAAAGAAGGCTATTCCAAACACAGTCTCGCAGAACCGCTTTACGATTTAAAGGATGTAGAAAAAACCATTCCGCATTTTAAGGGCATTCCACAAGCACAATGGATTCCGTTATTTGATGGTATCAGGGCTCGGTTCCAGTACAGCGGGCATATTCTGGGTGCAACTTATATTGAGTTGGATATTTATGGAAAACGCTTTGTCTTCTCTGGAGACATTGGTAGAACCAATGATTTATTGCTCTATCCACCCCTTAAACCAAAAAAAGCGGATATACTTTTCGTTGAATCCACTTACGGAGGAAGGTTTCATCCTGATGAAGTAGAAGCGCTTCCAAAAATCGAAAAATTAATCAACGATACCATCAATAGAGGTGGCAGCTTATTTATTCCCAGTTTTTCGGTAGAGCGTGCCCAACTAATGATGCTTATCTTTTGGAAATTACTCAAGGAGAACAAAATCCCTAAAGTTCAAATGATTATGGATAGCCCAATGGGTGCCAACGTATTGGAACTGTTTCATAGAACTCGGGATTGGCACAGATTGGAAGACAACGAATGTGACGAAATGTGTTCACATTTTACACTTGTTAGCAGTTATCGCGAAACAATGGAATTAAGAACTGATAACAGACCAAAAATTGTAATTGCAGGGAGTGGAATGCTCACAGGCGGAAGAATGCTCAACTATCTTGAAACACAGGCACAAAATCCAAATAACACCTTGCTTTTTGTAGGCTATCAAGCTGAAGGCACACGTGGTAGAAAGCTGTTGGAAGGTGAGAAAGAACTAAAAGTCTATGGAATATGGGTGCCTTTCAATATGCAGGTCGCTGAAATTGAAGGTCTCTCGGCACACGCAGACCACGCAGAACTTATAGAATGGATGGGCGACATTAAAAATAAGCCCGAACGTATATTCATTGTCCACGGTGAAAAAGAAAGTGCAGAAGCATTACAAAAAGGTATCAAGGAAACCTATGGATGGAATACAGAAATTCCGCAATTATACACCATCGAAGAAATAGAATAAATCCCAGCAATCAATAAAATAATGGACCCACACTCAAACATACTAAAATATAAACATCTCGGGATTTACACCCAAAACGAATATGTAGTGTATATGCGTGAGGATTGCCACGTCTGTAGTTCTGAAGGGTTTGTAGCACTAACAAGGATCAGGATATCAAATGCAACCACCTCAATCGTCGCAAGCTTGAACGTTTTGAGTTCCGGCCTTCTTTTACCAAATGAAATAGGCCTTTCGGATGCTGCAGCAAAAAAACTGAATGTTTCCCAAAATGAAATGCTGTATGTTTCCCATTTGGAGCCTATTGAATCGTTAAGCCACGTAAGAGCTAAAATCTATAATCAAAAACTGGATTTTAAAGCCTATAACAACATCATCAACGATATCGTAGAAGGCAATTATTCTAACATTCACCTATCGGCATTTATTACAGCCTGTGCGGGCGACCGAATGGATATTGATGAGATATGCGACCTTACTAAAGCAATGATAGCTTCAGGAAGACAGTTGGACTGGAGTAAAGATATTGTGGTCGATAAACATTGTATTGGTGGTTTACCAGGCAATAGAACAACCCCATTGGTAGTAGCTATTGTTGCCGCTTATGGACTTACAATGCCTAAAACTTCGTCACGTGCCATCACTTCACCAGCTGGTACAGCAGATACGATGGAAGTATTGACCAATGTAACGCTCTCTTCCGAAGAAATAAAAGCTGTAGTCGAAAAAGAAGGAGGATGTTTTGTCTGGGGAGGTACAGCGCAATTAAGTCCTGCCGACGATGTGCTCATTAAAGTTGAAAAAGCTTTGGATATCGATAGTGAAGGTCAGCTCATCGCTTCTGTACTTTCTAAAAAAGCGGCGGCAGGTTCTACTCACGTTGTCATTGATATTCCAATTGGTGAAACCGCCAAGGTTCGCAGTACTGAAATGGCTCTAAAATTAAAAAATCATATGGAAACCGTTGGCACTGCTGTTGGGTTGAAGGCAAAAGCTGTGGTTACTGATGGAACGCAGCCTGTTGGAAGGGGTATCGGTCCCACTTTAGAAGCTATTGATATATTAAAAGTTTTGAAAAATGAAGCTGATGCACCTAAAGACCTAACAGAAAGAGCATTGCTTTTAGCCGCTGAACTATTTGAGCTTTCTGGAAAAGAAGAAAAAGGAAAGGGACTGGAAACAGCACGTCAAATTCTCAAATCTGGAAAAGCTTATGAAAAATTTGTGGCCATTTGCAAAGCACAAGGACGCTTTTCAAAACCTGTTTTAGCACCTCATAAGATGGAAATTACAGCCGAAAGATCCGGAATTTTAAAAAGAATTGATAACAGAAAAATAGCGAAGCTCGCAAAGCTTTCAGGAGCACCTCAATCTATTTCGGCAGGAATTCTATTAAATATCCATTTGGGAGAACAAATAGAAAAGAATCAATTGCTATATACTTTATATGCTGAATCCAAAGGCGAACTTAACTATGCATTGGAATATAAAAATAACCATAACGACATCATAACCATAATTTAAACGTGCTATGAAAACAATATTATTTAGCCTTCCCGGAAATGAAAAACTTACAGAGCTTTTAGCAAAAAAAATGGATGCTGAAATAGGGAAAGCCAACGTGCGTAAATTCCCTGACGGGGAGTCATACACGCGTATATTATCTGATGTTAAAGATAAATGTGTGGTACTGGTATGCACCTTGCACGAACCGGACGAGAAACTGCTGCCTCTATATTTTTTAAGCCACACAGCCAAATCCTTGGGAGCAATGTGCACCTGCTTGGTAGCACCCTATTTGGCGTATATGCGTCAGGACAAAGTATTTAATGAAGGTGAAGGAGTGAATTCCGGTTTTTTTGGAAAATTGATTTCAGGTTTTGCCGATAGCATTATCACAGTTGACCCTCATTTGCATAGAATTAGTTCTTTGGGAGAAGTGTATCAAATTCCAAATAAAGTAATTCACGCTGCTGATGCCATTTCAGAATGGATCAAGAAATACATCAAAAACCCGGTACTTATCGGGCCCGATTCAGAAAGTGAACAATGGGTTTCTGAAGTCGCTAAAAATGCTGGCGCACCTTTTACGGTATTACAAAAAGTACGTCACGGCGACCGTGACGTGGAAGTCTCTGTTCCTGATATGGATAAATATAAAAACGCCACACCAATCTTGGTAGATGATATTATTTCCACCGCGCGAACAATGATTGAAACCGTACAACATCTGAAAAAAGCAGGAATGAAACCACCTATATGTGTTGGTATTCACGCGGTTTTTTCAAGTAATGCCTATCAAGATTTATTGGATTCCGGAATAGAAAAGATAGTTACCTGCAATACCATTCCGCATCCGTCCAATGGCATAGATTTAAGCGATATTATGGCAAAAGAGGTAAAGAAATTAATGCACCATATATGAGAAGTCGAATCTTCATAGTAATAATCACTTTATTCAGCATCACAATGACTGGACAAACGGAAATGCTTATAGGGCAGATTTCAGGCAGAGTGGTCATTCGTGAGAATTTTGATGAAAAAGGTGCTTTTCTCAATAAACAAATATTTGAAGCGGGTGAAACAATAAAGAAAAATGGATATTATGAAATTGAGGTAGTTACAGAATTGTTGGATAAAGACAAAAAATTGACCGATAAATACACCACGACCTATCTCTGTAAGCCTGATGAAGCCAGTATTATAATAATGGCTTTGCCGTTTTCCAACCCAAAATCAAGACAGACCAAGGTTAATACCACCTCTGAAAAATTTAAAAGGCTTTACGATTTGGACAACCTTGAAAATATAGAATTGGAAATGACTTTTGATTCGGGACTGCTCGATTTTTTTGGTTCCAAAAGTATTATAAAGATATATGACCGAAAGTTCAATGACAACAAAAAAACTATTAATTCAAAGATCAATATTAAGACCTATGCGTGGGGGATTCGCATTAAGCAACTAAATTATACTGTTAACGAGAAATTAAATGGACAAGGTCTATTGAACTTTCAAGAATTTATCGAAGAAGACAACAGTTATTTTACAATGACTTATAAATAAAAGAAAATGAATAATTATGACACCCTTTCAGAAGCTGTGAATGGCCTCCAGGCCAGAGGTTACAAATATGATTTTAATTTAAAGCCTCACTGTCTTGAGTGCCCCTCTTTAAAGCTGGAGATACACCCACAGGATTTTTTGGTCAATGAAGTATATAGATTTGAAGGAATGAGCAGTACAGATGACAACAGTATATTATTTGCTATCTCTTCCCGTTATGGGGTCAGGGGGATTTTGGTAGATGCATACGGTATCTATTCAGAAAATATTTCGGAAACAATGCAAACCAAACTAAGACAAATTAACCAGTAAATTCAGGAATTATGGAACATCACGACGAACACAAGGAGGAGTCAAAGAATTCAGCGAAGCGGGAAGCAAGAAAAGAAGAAGCTAACTTAAAGGATGACCTTGCTGAAAAAACAAAACATGGGCACAATAAGGCGATGGACCGGGACATGATGGATCATGACAGGGGGAAACATGACGATGATGAACCCGCTCATGGCCATGCAGGTCATGATCACCATAAAATGATGATTGAAGATTTTAAGAAGCGTTTTTGGGTAACTCTTGTTTTAACTATCCCAATCCTCTTTCTGTCGCCAATGATCCAGGATTTCTTTGGGTACAAATATCTTCTACCAGGAAATAAGTACATCCTTTTTGCCCTCTCGACTGTTGTTTACTTCTATGGAGGCTGGCCATTTTTGAAAGGCTTTTGGTCTGAAGTGAAAAAAGCTGCCCCAGGGATGATGACCCTCATTTCTATGGCAATTACAGTGGCTTATCTCTACAGTTCTGCCACGGTCTTTGGTCTCGAGGGTGTTGACTTTTTCTGGGAACTCGCTACGCTTATTGCTATTATGCTGGTAGGGCATTGGATTGAAATGAAATCTGTTTTGGGTGCTTCCAAAGCTTTACAGCTTTTGGTGAGTATGATGCCTGCGGAAGCGCATCGGGTAAACGGAGATCAGATTGAAGATGTAAAGCTGGATACGCTAAAAAAAGGAGATATAATTCTTGTTAAACCTGGTGAAAAAGTGCCTGCAGATGCTATAATCGTGGAGGGTGAAAGCTACCTGAATGAGTCGATGCTTACCGGGGAATCAAAACCGGTAAAGAAAAGTACAGATCAAAAAATAATTGGTGGATCTATTAACGGCAATGGATCCTTAAAGGCTAAAGTCGAACATACCGGGAAGGATAGCTATCTCAATAAGGTGATCACTATGGTGGAGGAAGCGCAAAAATCCAAATCCAAAATGCAAAACCTTTCCGACAGGGCCGCAAAATGGTTGACCTACATAGCATTGGGTATTGGTTTTGGCACTCTTGCGGTTTGGTTGATCTTAGGCTTTCCTTTTGTGTACGCACTTGAGAGAATGGTGACGGTTATGGTCATTGCCTGCCCCCATGCGCTAGGACTGGCAATTCCACTTGTAGTCGCAATTTCTACAGCAGTATCTGCCCAAAATGGATTGTTAATTCGTTACCGAACGGCTTTTGAAGAATCCCGAAAAATTACCGCCTTACTTTTTGATAAAACCGGAACCCTTACTAAAGGGGACTTCGGCGTCACCCGTATCGAATCTGTGAATGATAAATTCTCCAAGGAAGAGATTCTAAGGCTTTCCAGCGCGTTAGAACAGAGTTCTGAACACCCTATTGCTGTTGGGATCATCAAAAAAGTAAAAGATGATAAAGTCCCTATTCCAAAACCAGAAAACTTTAATGCCATTACCGGCAAAGGAGTCGAGGCCACTGTAGAGGGAAAAGAGGTGAAAGTAGTAAGTCCTGGATACTTGCGGGATGAAAATATCAACATCCCCGAAGATGCCTATAGCGATGCAGCCGAAACTGTGGTTTTTGTATTGATCAACGGTGAATTAGCCGGGTATATCGCGCTTGCCGATGAGATTAGACCCGAGTCTGCAGACGCCATCAGGATATTTAAAGAGAACAATATTAAAGTTTTTATGGCAACAGGGGATAATGAGAGGACCGCTAAAGCAGTTAGTGACAAACTCGGTCTGGATGGATATTATGCAGAAGTCTTACCCCATCAAAAAGTGGAAATAGTTAAAGAATTGGAAAGTAAGGGAGAATTTGTGGCCATGACCGGTGACGGGGTTAATGATGCGCCGGCTTTGGCTCAGGCGAACGTTGGTATTGCAGTAGGTTCGGGAACAGATGTGGCTGCAGAAACTGCCGATATCATCCTGGTCAACAGTAATCCTCAGTATATTGCCAATCTAATCCT
>Ga0098067_1000270_pt1 | contig 21021 bp, 25 predicted proteins | sample 26_taG_FD_92578 | JGI IMG/M metagenome (GOLD analysis project Ga0098067, IMG submission 92578) | Marine viral communities from Cariaco Basin, Caribbean Sea - 26_WHOI_OMZ | ecosystem: Environmental > Aquatic > Marine > Oceanic | place: Caribbean Sea: Cariaco Basin | collected 2014-11-09
ACTCTCGACTTCTAACTAAGCTACTCGTTTGATCTTAGCACCTATTGCCTGCAGGCGTTCATCAATATTTTCGTAACCGCGGTCAATTTGTTCGATATTATGGATCACCGAAGTTCCTTTTGCAGAAAGTGCTGCAATTAAAAGAGAGATCCCTGCTCTAATATCGGGCGAAACCATAGTAGTTGCTTTAAGCTGAGATTTAAAGTCATGACCTATTACCGTAGCCCTGTGCGGATCGCAAAGAATGATCTTGGCGCCCATGTCTATTAATTTATCCACGAAAAAGAGTCGGCTTTCAAACATCTTTTGATGAATTAGCACATCTCCTTTTGCCTGTGTAGCCACCACCAGCATGATACTCAAAAGATCGGGCGTGAAGCCGGGCCATGGTGCATCGCTGATACTCATAATTGAGCCATCAATAAAACTTTGCACTTCATAACCGTTGGTATGGGCAGGAATGTAAATATCATCCCCTTTTCGCTCCATTTGAATTCCTAACTTTCTAAAAGTTGCCGGGATCAAACCTAAATGTTCCCAACCTACATTCTTTATAGTGATCTCACTTTTGGTCATGGCGGCAAGGCCAATCCAGGAGCCAATCTCGATCATATCGGGAAGTACGGTATGAGTACAACCTCCTAAAGATTCCACTCCTTCAATTTCAAGTAAATTTGAACCTACCCCGCTTATTTTTGCGCCCATACTGTTAAGCATACTGCAAAGTTGTTGCAGGTATGGTTCACAAGCGGCGTTATAAATAGTAGTCTTGCCTTTTGCGAGTACAGCTGCCATCACAATATTGGCAGTTCCGGTTACAGAGGCTTCTTCGAGCAACATGTAAGTACCCTTCAAGCCATTTGGCGCTTCCACTCCGTAAAACCGTTCTTCTTTATTATAACGGAAGTCGGCTCCAAGTTTTATAAAGCCTTCAAAATGTGTATCAAGTCTTCTGCGACCAATCTTATCGCCACCAGGTCTTGGGATATAACCCTGACCAAATCTTGCCAGCATTGGCCCTACGATCATTATTGAACCCCGAAGTCCGCTTCCTTCTTCCTTGAATTTTTCACTCTTAAGATAATCAAGGTCAAGCTCATCGGACTGGAAAGTATAAGATCCCTTTCCAATTTTTTCTACCTTCACACCCAGCTGTTTTAGCAGGTGAATAAGCTTATTGACATCCAGGATGTCTGGAATATTATTTATTGTAACTTTTTCGGAAGTGAGCAATACGGCACAAAGAATTTGCAGAGCTTCGTTCTTTGCTCCCTGGGGTTGAATTTCCCCTTTTAAAGCATGCCCTCCTTCAATTTGAAAAGATCCCATAGAAAATTCGTAATTTTAGTATCGTTTACGGCTGCGTGTTCTGTTATTTGACTTTTTAACCGGCTTTTTTGAGGTGAATTTCTTGTTGCTTCTCAAAAGTTCTGAAGCTTCGCTAAGGTCCTCTTCGGTATTTTTTAGATTGATCTTACCGCCACTTAGTTCCCTTAAATGCTCAAAGATCACTTTGTCATCAACAGAATCTTTATTCCAGCTTAGGTAAGACTTCTTCATGTGATTGGCAATTGTGAAAACAAGACCTTCTTTTTCGGGCCCATCTTCAAATTTATTTGCTTCATCGATCATCCGCTTAATGTTATTTCCGTAGAAACGATACTTCGGAAAGTTTTGCGGGTAAGTCATACGTTCAGGTCTCTCTTCCAGTATTTCCCTGGAAGGTTTTGGGTAAGGACTCTCTACATCAAGTTTAAAATCACTTATAATGAACAACTGATCCCAAAGTTTATGCTGAAAATCGGGTACATCCCGAAGGTGAGGATTGAGATTCCCCATCACTGAAATTATAGCCTTAGCCACTTTATTGCGCTCTTCATCATCTGCGATCTCTACGGCGTGTTCAACCATCTTTTGAATATGTCTTCCATACTCAGGAATGATGAGTTTACTCCTTTCAGAGTTATATTCTAATTCGTTTGTCAAAATGAATAATATTAGGTGATAATATACTGCAGAAGTTTATCGACTGCAAATTAAATAAATTATTCAGGAAAAAAGCAGCTCTACTAAATTATCCTGCAATTATTTAGAGTGAGATCACTCCTTCAATTTTTTGTCCTACTTCCTTGTATTTGGCTATAACCGCATCGGGGTCCTGCATTTTTACATTTACAGAAACACTCGTATAGTTACCTTTTTTGGACTGCTTTGTATTAATAACGGCGCCCATATTGTTGAAGATCTCTTCAACCCCCTGTATTTTCTCAGGTTTTGTGGGTACTATAAATTTATATAAATAAATAGACGGCCAGCTTGCAGTGTCCAGCAATTGCGACTTTAGCTTGCGATAAAATTCTTCCGGGTCTTTAGCTTCGCTCATAATAATCTTGCTTCATGATTCCTGCAAAGATACATTTTAGAATCTATTTTTTAAATTGGATGCAAATCGCGAAATTTGCCGGGTGAATACCAGAAAGATTGTAATAACCGGCGGTCCCGGTACAGGAAAGACATCTGTCATTGAAGCCCTTGAAAAACACGGATATTTTTGTTTTCATGAAGTATCGCGGGAGATCATAAGAGCGTCTCAAAAAAAGGGAATTGATCAATTGTTTCTTAAAGACCCTTTGCTCTTTAGCGAACTCTTGCTCGAAGGAAGAATTAAGCAGTTTAAGGAGGCTCATGAGAAGAAGACCAACATGGTCTTTCTAGATCGTGGAGTGCCCGATGTTGTGGCTTACATGAATTACTTCGGAAATGAATATCCTCCCGTATTTAATCGCGTGTGCAAAGAATATGTGTATGAAAGGGTGTTTATTTTGCCTCCGTGGAAGCAGATATATACTGAAGACAACGAACGCTATGAAAGTTATGAGCAGGCAGTAGAGATTCATGATGAGCTGGCCCGCAGCTATGCCTTTCACGGTTATGAAGCTATAGAAGTCCCCGAAGGCACCATTGCCGAACGGACCCTGTTTATTCTGAACCACCTTGAATAGCCCCGAAGACATATTAAAGCAGTACTGGGGCTTTGACAGCTTTAGACCGCTGCAAAAAGACATTATTGAACAATTACTTCGGAAGCAGGACGTCATTGCCCTGCTGCCCACCGGCGGCGGAAAATCCCTTTGTTTTCAGGTCCCCGCCATCATACAACCCGGAATTTGCATCGTGATCTCGCCCCTGGTCGCCCTCATGGAAGACCAGGTAAAGGCCCTGCAGGCAAAAAACATCAAGGCCATGGCACTCACCGGCGGCATCCATTTTAGGGAAGTGGACACCATGCTGGATAATTGCATCTACGGAAATTACAAGTTCCTCTACCTCTCCCCCGAAAGATTGCAGCAGGAACTGGTGCAGGAACGCATCAAACAAATGCAGGTAAACCTTATTGCTGTAGATGAAGCGCACTGTATTTCACAATGGGGCCATGACTTTAGACCTGCCTACCGCAATATTTCTTTGCTGCGCCAACTAAAACCTGATGTTAATGTAATGGCTTTGACTGCCACGGCAACACTTCCGGTAGTAAAGGATATCGCGCAGCAACTGGAATTGAAGGATGTAAAACTGCTTCAGAAATCCTTCCGAAGAGAAAACCTGGCATATATTGTAAAAGAGGCCCAGGACAAAAATTACTACATGGAGCAATTGCTCCGGGAGCACAACGAAGCAGGAATTATCTATGTAAGGTCTCGCAAGGCCACTATTGAACTGGAGCAATACCTGCTCAAAAAGGGCATTTCTGCCACCTCTTTCCACGGCGGACTCCCAAAATCTGAAAAATCCTTACGCCTGCAGCAATGGCTTAAAGAAGATAAAAAGGTAATGGTAGCCACCAGCGCCTTTGGAATGGGTATAGACAAGGCAAATGTGCGTACAGTGATCCATTTGAACCTGCCCGAGAGCCTTGAAAGCTATTTTCAGGAAGCCGGAAGGGCCGGAAGGGATGGGAAACCTGCCAAAGCAGTTGTTCTTACCAACAAGAGTGATATTCCCCTGCTTAAAAATCAGTTTTTGGCAACGCTTCCGGGAGTTGAGATGGTAAAACTGGTTTACAAAAAACTGAATTCTTATTTTAGGATAGCCTATGGCGAAGGTGAAGGCACAGAACACTATTTCAACTTTTACCAGTTTTGCCAAAAATACGAGCTTAACACTTTGCTCGCCTATAATACGATGCAGTTACTGGACAGGATGAGCATCCTTACGCTAGCAGAGCAATTTCAGAAGAAAACACGAATTCAGTTTCTGGTTACAGGAAAACAGATCAACTGGTACCTGGAAGCAAATCCGCAGTTTGATGCTGTTGTAAAATCCATTTTACGCACCTATGGCGGGGCTTTTGACAGCATGGTTGAATTAAATTTACAGGTGATAGCCGGGAAAGCAGGAACTACAGTGCAGGAAGCGACAAAGCTGCTCCAACAGCTGCAAAAAGAAGATATAGTTAATTTTGAACACGATCAACACGACACAAAAATTACATTTTTAGTGCCCCGGGAAGATGATATCACTATTAATCCTTTAATACCTTACATCAAACTTCAGGGGAAGACAAAACAGGAAAAAGTTGAGCAGGTGCTTGCATATGTTGAGAACGACAGGCAGTGTAAAAGTGAACAACTGTTGCAGTATTTTGGGGAAAAGGAAACTGAGCCCTGCGGAATTTGCTCTGTTTGCCGGCCTTTTAAGACCAAACTAGCCCGTGAGGAGATGAAAAGGATTTACTTTGCAATTATCGGCCTCCTGGAAGCGCAGGAATACTCTTCACGAGAGATGGTTGAAAGACTTGATTTTCCGGAAGACCATATCATTAAAGTCTTACAGTTACTGGTTGAGAAAGGAGCTTTGGCTATCACTGCATCTAATAAATATAAATTAAAACATTTATGAGAGATTTGAGAATTGTCTTTATGGGTACGCCCGAATTTGCTGTTTATTCACTCAAAGCCATAGTGGAAGCAGGATATAATGTTGTGGGAGTTATCACAGCACCCGACAGGCCTGCAGGTAGAGGAAGAAAACTCCAGGCATCGGCAGTAAAGCAATTTGCAATTCAGCAAAACCTGAAAGTACTGCAACCGGTAAATTTAAAGTCGGAAGATTTTTTAGCCGAACTAAAGGAGCTCAACGCAAATCTACAAGTAGTAGTGGCTTTTAGAATGCTGCCCGAAGTAGTTTGGAAAATGCCGGAATTTGGAACTTTTAATCTCCATGCATCTTTGTTGCCGCAATATCGCGGGGCAGCCCCTATCAACTGGGCTATAATAAACGGGGAAAAAGAAACCGGCGTGTCCAGCTTTTTTATAGACGAAAAGATCGACACCGGGGAAATGATCATGCAGGAAAAAATAGCCATCACCCCTACAGAAAGTGCCGGAGAATTACACGACAAGCTTATGCAGATCGGATCCCACCTTATTCTAGAGACTTTAGAGGCCATTAAGAAAGGAGAGGTTAAAACGACTGCCCAACCTGAAAGCGGCGATTTAAAGACCGCCTATAAGCTCGACAGGGAAAATACCAGGGTGAACTGGGAAGCACCTGTAGAAAACACATACAACCTTATTCGCGGACTAAGCCCCTATCCTACCGCCTGGACCATGTTGAGTAATGGCAACAAGGAGGAGATCATGAAGATCTACGCCAGCGATATTGAAAAAACTGAACACGAAAATGTTACCGGGAAAATTGTACAGGAAGGAAAAACAGTAAAAGTGGCGGTAAAAGAAGGATTCCTGTTACTTACAGAAGTTCAGCTTCCCGGAAAGAAAAAGATGCCGATTAAGGATCTTTTGAACGGCTATGAATTTTATGCGAACGCCAAAGTTCTGTGAGGCCTTATAAATGCTGAAGTTAGCGTATTTCCGAAAAAATCAACTAAGGTTATCAACAATTTGCCGAAGTTATTAACAATATCCGGCTTTTCCCTTGATATTACTTGCATGGGAAAGTTTTCCATATAAATTTGTAAAGCAAATTATTAAAAGTTCAACCAACAACTATTAAAAACTCAGATTATGAACAAAACAGATTTAATTGATGCAATGGCTGAAAATGCCGGGATTTCTAAAGCAGCTGCAAAAAAAGCGCTAGAATCTTTTCTTGAGAATGTTGAGAAATCTCTTAAAAAAGGAGATCGCGTTTCATTAGTAGGATTTGGTTCCTGGTCAGTTTCTAAAAGAGCTGCAAGAGAAGGAAGAAACCCTCAAACAGGAAAAACAATTAAGATTGGTGCTAAGAATGTAGTAAAATTCAAAGCAGGTGCAGATCTTCAAAAAGCTGTGAACTAACATTCACAAAAGCTAAGAAAATATTAAACTCTCCCAAACGGGGGAGTTTTTTTGTTAAATATTGTATATTCTCATTTGACGCTGTACAATATTTTTTTAGATTTAGGTAAAAGATTGCAGAAACTATTGAAGAAATGACTACACTAAAACCTGCCAAAGGATTACTTCTTATTGCCGAGCCTGCCATTACAGGAGACCTCTCCTTCAATAGATCTGTGGTGCTCATTGCCGATCATACCGAGAGCGGCTCTGTGGGTTTTATCCTGAACAAGGAACTCGATTTTACACTAAAAGACCTTCTGCCAGATATTACCGGAAATTTCAAGGTGTACAATGGCGGACCTGTGGAGCAGGACAATCTTTACTTTATCCACAAAGTTCCAGATCTTATTCCCGATAGCGTTGAGATTGCCAGCGGAATTTACTGGGGCGGAAATTTTGAAGCGGTTAAAGGCCTTATCAATGAAGATCTCATTAGTGATAAAGAGATTAAGTTCTTTTTGGGTTACTCCGGGTGGGAATTTGACCAATTAAACCAGGAGCTCAATGCAAATTCCTGGATAGTTGCCGAAAACAATGACCATAAAGACATTTTAAACCGTAAACCACGCACTTTCTGGAAAGATAAAATGATCCAGTTAGGTGGTAACTATATAATCTGGTCTAACGCTCCAGAGAATCCTTCGTACAACTAGCTTAACCTGGCCAACGTATTTAAACGGCCAAGCAATACTTTAGCCACTTCACTGCTATACTCTTTCTTCCGGTATTTTGTGACCGGCTGTATTCCCATAACTACGTTTGAAATAAACATCTCATCTGCCTTTTGTAACTCAAAGGGAGAGATAGAAGCCTCTTCAAGAGTGTAATCGGGCAGTTTCTTTATGATTTCCAGGATCTTTCCGCGGGTGATACCTTTTAAACAACCATCGGTTATTGGAGGCGTTTTAATAACATTCCCAACTACCAAAAAGATATTACCATTGAGTGCCTCAACAACATTTTTTTGTTCGTTGAGCAGCAAACAGTTGTGGTAATCGTTTTCCATGGCGTAAATACCTGCCAAAACATTCACCGCCCTGTTATTAGTCTTTAACGTAGAAAGTAATCCCTTAGCTACATAGTGATCTTTAAAAAGTTCGACTTCGTAGAAGTCTTCCTTTAAAAGGTAGAAAGCATCAGGGAGAGCTTCAGCAGTAACGAGATAATCTATCACGTTGGTTTGGGGTGTATAGAAACCACCTGCTTGCCGGGACACATTGAGCTTCACCCGTGCCTGGGTGTCAAAAAGGTCATTTTCACGTACTAATTGTAAAATTTCAGCTTCAAGAAATTCAGGAGAGAAAGTAGCAGGAATTTCCATTCTCATAATGCGCATAGATGCCATTAACCTAAAATAATGATCTTCCCAGAAAATGATCCTGCCATTGATTACGCGAATAGTCTCAAACACCGCATCTCCATAAGCAAAGCCACGGTTAGCAATAGAAATAGAGGCCTCTTTTTCTTCAAACAACTGTCCGTTGATATTAACCATAAAAAAACCCGTTTTTAAAACGGGCAAAGGTAGTATTAAATAAGGGATTTCTAAACTGAACCCAGTACTTGTTTAAGATCTGAAATCATATTTTCCCACAACATTTTCCCTTCATCTATTTCGTCTTCTTCAGCAAAGTCGGTAATCATAATGGAAACATCTTTGGTGATCTCATCTACCTGGATGCGCAATTCAAAAAAATATTGAGAATCCTCATCAGCTAACCAGCGAAATTTCACTCTTTCTCCAGATTTCTTGCTTAATAATTTTGCTTTTTCTTCGCTTCCGTTCCAAATAAAGGTAAATAATTCTCCGCGCGAATTTACATTATCTGCATACCATTCACTTAAGCCTGACGGGGTTGCGATATAGTTGTAGAGTAAAGAAGGGGAAGCCTGGATTGGAAATTCCATTTCAAACTTAATTTTATCGTCCATGCTGCGGTTTTGTTAGTTTCGGGCAATATAAATATTAATTAGAAACATAAAAAGAAATCAATTTAAATAATTACTAAAAGATAGTTTGCGGCAAGATAAAATGTTTTTATATTTGCACCCGCTAAAAGATAGCACAGCCCCTACAGGCAGTCTCTTTTAGAAACATGGCGAGGTAGCTCAGTTGGTTAGAGCGTCGGATTCATAACCCGGAGGTCACGAGTTCAAATCTCGTTCTCGCTACCAGTAAACACAAGGCTTTCGAGAAATCGGGAGCCTTTTTTATTTTGCTCTAGTACAGAATAAGTACAGAATATTAAAATTTTCAAGATTCACATTTAAATTGTTCTTTATTGATCTCTTTTGTAGGCAGATTTTAATTTTTCAAGGAAAAAACGGCATCTATAGAATTCAATTTTTTTGAAAAATTGTATGTTTTAAAGTTTTCATAAGATTCAGGGAAAAACTGTGGTTTGCCACCACTTTATAGACAAGCAGTTCTGAAATTGGGTTACTCAGAATTCTATGAACATTGGAAATGTGAGAACTACATCAGTTAAAGGCAATTTTCCAATAAGTCATAAATCGGAAATTCTTTAAAGCTACTCTCAAGTACCTAAAGATCTTTTCCCCTAAACATTCATACGAAATTGCTTAACAGGTTGTGAATTAAACAGAAAGTTAAACTATGCTAAAAATGCTATAAAACCATAATAACTAATGCTTTGCTTTTAAAGTCAAAAGGTTTATTACGTCGTTAAGCTGTAATTTCGAAATCAACTTAAAAATTTAACTATGAGAAATGAAGAGCTAGTAAAAGGTAAATCACTGCAACTGGTGTGCCGACGCTTGTTTAAATGAAGAAAACCTAAAGGATATGATTGAATGCATAAGACTGGACAAAGCTTTTGCAGCAGTATGCAGGGCATCGAACGACATTCTTGTTACAGAATACAAGGATATCCAAAAATTGGTGGACTATTGTCTTGAAATGTGTGAAAATGTCCGGAAGAGTGTGAAAAATTTGATTTAAAGCACTGTAGGGACTGTGCACAGGCTTGTAGAGAATGTGCTAATAATCTCCGGAATTACACAGCTTAATACTTGTAAAATTAGACTATTGAAAGGCTGCAAAAAAGCAGCCTTCCTTTTCTACCTATTAATTTTAATCAAAGATTTTTTCCCGCCCCCGACAACCTCAAAAATTTCAAAGTTATGTTTGATATTAAAAACAGCAACAATTTTATTTTAGGATGTTCCGAATTCGCTGCAATGAGGAAATTCTTTTCTGCAAATGTGATTTTCATTGCTCTTTCCTTATTAACCACTCCCAAAACCTTTTCTCAGAAGACAGAGGCACTAATGTTGGAGCCAACTTTTACGGTGAATTTCTCCACTGAAACAAAATGGTCTTATTCATTAGGCCTGGCAAATAGGGAATTCTTATCGATGAAATTGATGCCAATAATTTTTCTGAAGACGTAACTGAACATTTATAAGTAAACTGATGGGTCAAATATTCTACCGGAGAAGATTCGAATGTCAGCATTGGAATACGCTATCGATTCAGGGAATCTTTTGACTCGGACCAGGAAAATTTTGCCAGAATTTTACAACAGTATTGTAGTGAAAACAGTAATGTTTGGATTGGGTGGTGGCATCGTGTCCGTTTCGAACAGCGATTTAACCCTTCTATTACCATTTTCAGGATTCGGTATCAGTTAGGATTGTCCTGAAACTGTCCACAGAAGCAGTCTACAGCATGTCAAGTAGCTTTAAACCTCAACCTGAGTAACGCATCACCTTTCAACTAGCGGCTAATTCCATAGGATCTTGGGATTTCTACCAGGGGCCACAGTATTGAATGGATAATTACGTCATAAATTAACATAATACTTCTTATATTTTAACAGGAGCTACATTAAAACTTTAGCATAACCGGCTTAAGATGCACATGTGATACTAGAAATGATTTAAACCTTTACTATTTCCTCATCGTTGCCTTTAAATTAAATATCTTACTTATTAAGGGTTCAAAAATTTTGATTTAACCATTTTTAAGTATTTTAATTTCACTCTCCTTTCAAAAATAAATCTGAATCACCTCCGCTTTATCGGTTAATTTACCTCTTCAAGATTTACACTTTGACATGAGAATTATTTAACAAATGATAATAATTTTTACTACAAAATTATTAAACCCATAAAAACTAACGTTTTACACATAAATTTTAAGTCTCCCTAACTGTATGTTATTGTAATTTTAATTTGGAATAAATCCGATAACTCTGCCCTTTGTTGTATTCAGCACGCCCCAACAGCTGCCAATGAAATGTAAATACAAGAGTAATATAAAACTGTATTACATAAAATTGTGTGTTATCTGGTAACTCGAACGAAAAATAAGATGGGAACTCTCTATAAGGACTTTTTTTTGGTCTGGAAACTGATCAAATTATAAACAATAAACATAACTAAATAGAAATAACTCACCAAAAGACCTGTGCATTAAGAAGCAGGAGCTTCACTAGAATCAAATATCAATCAGAAATTTCCTTTGAAATGAAAAATTTATACTTCTACTATTTCTTTATTTTTTTTACGGTTATCTCGTGTAAAGATGCTGAAAAAACCCGGGGAGACGAAGACAATGCCATTCCTGAAGAGGTTGTAAACCAACCTTCGCAGCGAGTAATTGAGGTAGCAGACATTGTTGTCCCTGATGGCTTCACTATAGAAGCTGTCAATATCGGCCTCTCTTACCCTGTAGATGTCACCTTTGACGAGGAAGGAAATTATTATATTGCTGAAGCAGGAGGCCATACCTACGGCACTAAACCTCCGCGAGCACCGGAGGCACGTATTCTAAAAGTATTCCCCAATGGGCAGGTAGAAGTACTTTACGATAAAGTGGTTCCAATGACTGAAATAATGGAATCAGCATCTTCCGAGGATATGGAAGAAGGGCTAATTCCTCCTGTAACAGGAGTAACTTATTACAAAGGCAACCTCTATATCTCCCACCGCAGCCGGTATTCTGTTTACAATCTTGAAACGAAAGAGTTTGAAACCATCATCAATGGGCTTCCTTCCTGGGGTGAATTTCTAAATGCAAAACCAATTTTTAAGGATGAAAAAATGTACTGGTTCCTTTCCACTCAGGGGAACAGCGGGGTAATTGAAGAACATTTTGTAATGGTCATAGACCAATTTAACAAACCTGATGCCAGAGAAATCCCAGGTGAAGATATTACGCTTACCGGACAAAATTTTTGGGTTCCAACTTCAAAAATTACTATGACAGAAGCAGACTCTGTAAAAACAGGGGCCTATGCCGCTTTAGGGGAGACCACTACCGCGGGGCAGGTAATTCCTGGGGAAAAGATTGCAAACGGAGCCTTTTATGTAAGCGATTTAGACGGCTCCAATATTAAAAGGATTGCCTGGGGATTCCGAAGTAGCTTTGGCTATCGCTTTAGTCCCGACGGAAGACTTATAACTACAATGAACAGTGCAAATCCAATGCCCCCACGCGGATTAATGTTTGACTGGGAACCTATTTACGAAGTGATAGAAGGGGAATGGTATGGTTGGCCTGATTTCTATAGTGGGCTCCCAATTACAGAAGAACGTTTTGGGGTCAAAAAAGAAGAACGGAATTTTGTCCTTACTCCTGAAACTCACCGCAAACTTTTAAAAGGTAAAAACAGACCTATACAACCTCTTGCAAAATTGTCGTCTCATGCAGCAACTCAGGGTATGGTATTCGGTCATGGAACAATGGATGTACCCGAAAATGAAATTTTGGTCGCTGAATTTGGAGCTATTGTACCGGTTTTTAAAGGAGAGAAGTATCATCCCCACCGCCCGCCTGGTGTGCCGCCAGAATCTGAAGCTCCCGAAGGTGTAAAGTATAATTGGCCGGGTTTTAAGGTACAGCAGGTAAATTTGAATTCAGGAAAAGCTACAGATTTCATTTACAACAAATCCGGACTTCCAGCCTCGGCTGACCAGGGGGGTGGTTTGGAGCGTCCTATTCAGTTAGAGTGGGACTCTCAGGGAAATTTGTATATCGTGGATTTTGGAGTAGTCGAATTTGACGATACGGGAATGAACGCCCATCCTTTTACAGGTGTAATCTGGAAAATTAGCAAACAATAAAAATACCGGGAATGGAAATTACAGCTACAGTTTTACTTTTTGCAGGAGCGGTTTTAGGTTTTATGGCCTTTACCCACTTAAGCATGAATATGTCGGTGCCTAAAATGATCTGGTTAAGCCACGTTGTTCTGGTAGCATTAGGTCTATTAGCTTTAATCATTAATGCTTTTACAACTGACAGTATGGAAAAACATTATAATTTGATGGTGATTTTCGTAATTGCACTTATTCCCGCACTAACGATGTTTGCAAAAAAGGACATCAACACCAGGAAAGCATTGGCCATTGTTTATGGTCTCACTGGATTTTTTGGTCTTTTCTGGTTAATTACTTATGTATTACCTTAAATAAAAATTATGAAGTGGACGTATCCAATAGTGGCTTTTATTGTATTCTTTGTTCTTGGTTTTGGTCTTGTAAACCTTTTAAAAGAAGACCTTGAAGTAGCCCCTTGGGCTGGATCAACTGCTGAAGAAGGCCGCCTTATATCTCATACAAAAAACGTTACCCGACTGGTGAATGCAGGACCTGCGGATCTACATTCTTATTTAAAGACTGCCATTCCGTATGAAGAAGCACAAACTACAAATATGGCTCCTTCAGAAGAAAACTGGCAAGAATTTTTTCTGAATTCCCTGAAAGTCAATCCTGAAGCCAGGCACGTTATCATTTTGTCCGGAGGTGACAAAAAAGCTTTAGCCTGGTCTTTACCTGGACTCTACTACGCCTACTTTTATGGTTCTCCGGTGATTTTTTTTATAACAACGGGGAACTTACAGGTAGGGAAAATGTCACCACTGCAATGCAAGCCTATGTACTGGGAACAGAACAGATGATTCCTGACGAAATTTTGAGTGACTTTAAGGATGTAGAAAGAATTTCCGCAAAGTCACCCCAGCAACTGGCCTTGAAACTTGCTGAATACAGGGACGAACAGACCGAATTTGGATGGGGTCGTGAAGTGGATCGAGACAATGGATATTTTCATTATGTGCTTACTACACCAGACGATGTGCTTTTAGGTTTAGCTGCCCTACCCTACGCCAAAAGTAATAACGCCACCTTATTGTATGCAGAAGAGGATGGTGGAATTTCAGGGGAATTAGATCGATATGCATTTGCTCAACGCGCAGACTGGTTTGTAACTCCTTCAGAAGGTCCTTTCAGGCATTTCTGGGTCGTGAGTAACAGGATAAGCTATGCAGCCCAGGCGCGCCTCGATTTTGCTTTGGAAAAAGCAGAGTACGCCAGTATGGGACCAATTGCTTTGGGTGATATGGAAGCCTTAATGTCCATTTTCCTGATTTGGGGAATTGCTTCTGCCCTGTTCGTGTGGATCCATTCCCTTTATTTCCTGCCTATGGTAAAGATGCCCATAAAAATCGGCTGGACGCTGGCTTCGCTTTTGCTGCCGGTACTGGGACCTGTGCTGTATATAAATTCCTATAGAAGGCCTGCAAAAGAAGTTGATGATGGTGACTGGAGATGGATACGCTCCCATAACCAGCAAAGTGCTACCGCTACTATTATGGGCTTTGGATATGGTGCTCCTTTAATGATAGTGGTTGGTTTCATTTTAGTCTGGTTCGGATTTCCCATTTTCTTTGGGGAAGGAATGGAAGGGCCTTTCTTTTGGCTGGGGGCGGGTATGCCTATTATGATGATTGCCATGTATATTTTGGCAGTGCTCATTGCCTGGGCAATGGTCCAATACCCTATGAAAAAATCAATGATGCCGGGAATGTCTGATAAAAAGATTTCTAAAATGGCATTTATCACCACAGCACTAAGTATGCTGGCAGTAAGCCTTGGAATGATGTCGGTTTCCTGGTATATGCTTATGGACAAAATACCTATGATGCCAAAGGAAGACGATATTTTATGGTTTGCGAGTATGTGGCTGGCCTCTTTTATAGGTTTTTTGGTCGCCTGGCCTTTAAACTGGATTTTCATCCGTAAACATTTAAAACCCGGAAACGTATGATTAGATATTTTTATACTATAGCATTAGGTTTACTTCTTACCGCTTGTGGCAAAACTGAAGGAGGGCCAGGAGGAGGAAGTCATCCCCTTCAACAGGAGGCTTTGGCTACAGCTTATACTGTGAGGCTGCCTGGAAGAAACCCTGAAGAACAGGCAATCCTCTTAACCCAGACAGTTTATCCCGCCACAAGGGAGGACAACGCAGTTGGCGCTATCATTCTTGTTCCACAGGATGAGAAGATTGCTTTTACTGCTATGAATCGCATCACACATATGCCGGTAAACGCACCTTTACTTTACCTGACAAGAGACAACAAGATTTCGGAACAAACCCTTCGGGAAATGAAAAGGCTTTGACCAGATGGGGTGCTACAGGATAAACGCACTGATGTTTATGCAGTAAATGTTCCGAAGGACCAGGTAAACAAAATTCGAGAGGTGTTGGGATATCGTGTTCGAACATTTTACGAAGAAGATCCGGTAAAGTTAGCCTCAGTGCTGGATATGTGGCAAGCGGCTATGAAAGCAGATCATCCCGATGAAGTCATCATCTCGGCAGTAGATCATCCCGATGGCGTAAAACACGGTATAGGTCCTATGGGGTGGAATGCCCATATGGGCAAAGGATTCGCCTGGGTTTATCAGGATTCCATTCCCCAGGCGACCCGGGATATTCTCAAAAGGAGATATGGAGATCATGGCTCATTTATGTACCTCACCGGTGGGCCAGATGTAATCTCAAATAAAGTTGCACAGGAACTAGGACAGTATGGGCTGGTCCGAAGAATTGATGGACCAAACGTTTTCGCTACTAACACAGTTAACGCTGGATATAAAGATTTTGGCAGAAACTGGGGATGGTGGTGGGACTGGGAACCCAGATCTTTTGGCTGGGGAATTGCACAGGCAGGCCACAACTATATAATTGGAAATCCGGACGATATGTTATCAATGATCCCGGCAGCAGTTTTGGGCCATATGGGAAAACACGGCCCTATTTTACTGGTCAAACCAGATAGTGTTCCTAAGGCCACTGCAGATTACCTAAAAATGGTTAAACCATTTAAAACAGGCCCCCAGGAAACCATCTTAAACTTCGCCTGGATCATTGGGGATACCACCTCTGTGAGCCTGGCGACCCAGCAAAATTTGGATCGATTGTTATCACCTTTTGACATTCCGGCCGATACTTCGGCTTATTTAACTGAGGCGCCAACATTACAGGAAAAAAAAGATTAAAATGGAAAAACAAAACGAGAAGCAGAAAATGAAAAAACCAGAACCTGATCTAATGGTGGAGAGGACAAACAGAGATCCACATGGACAGCTCTTTTATCATCCATCGATGCTCTCCATGGCGATTACAGGCGCTATTATAGGTGGTATTTTACTTGGATTCATTGCCTGGATGGTGGCCGATGGTGCATGGTCTGTGGTAGGTTTAGGGCAAATGTCGGCAGGAAATCGAGGACCGGGAGCTTTTTTCGGCTTTGTAGTAGGAAGCGGGATTGGAGGTCTGTTTGGTGGTCTTTTGGGCATCCATTCTACTCTTCGGGAAAATAGAAGAGTATCAGAAGAAAAAAGTAGAAAGTAATCCTATCTACACAAAGATAACTGAAGCAGGAAAATTTTAAATTAATAAAATAAAATCACAGAGTCATGGAAACAGAAAGAGAACAAAAAAGAAAGAACATGTGGTACTGGATCATAGGAACAATAATAGTCATTGCACTGATCTGGTGGTGGGCAGAAGCCGCCTAAAAAGTACGGGAATTCTTATTCATTGAAATTTTAATCAATTAAACTTTCTAAACTATGGAAACAGAGAGAGAACGGAAAAGAAAGAATATGTGGTACTGGATCATAGGAACGATAATAGTCATTGGACTGATATGGTGGTGGTGGGCAGAAGCTGCCTAAAAAGCAATACAATTTTATACTTCAGTGGCTGCAGGCCTGGAAAAAGATATTTTTTTAGATTATGATGATCATAGTTATAAGCCGGCCGGCAGTCATTTTATAGTTTAACATGATCCCCTCTACAACAAATTTAAGAAACTGCCCCCACTACAGTAAAAATTAAAAAGATGAAGGAAAAATTTAGAATTATAATTTTCTTCGCTATTCTGGTGGGATTCCAAAGTTGCTATCGTATAATGCCTTCCAAAGGCGGCGGCCAGCTAAATGATGTTCCCGAAAAGCGAAATATAGAGCCCACTGATGTGCTTTTACCTGATGGGTATAAAATAGAAGTCGTCACAGAAGGATTAACTTTTCCCACCGCCGTTACCTTTGATGAGGAAGGAAATACTTATGTTATAGAAGCAGGTTACTCCTATGGAGAAGTTTTTTTAGCTCCAAAATTGCTCAAAATACAGCCTAACGGTTCCACAACTACTCTATACATGGGTCAAAAAAATGGACCCTGGAATGGTATTACCTATAGCAAGGGTTACTTTTATATAGCTGAAGGAGGGCAGGTCGAGGGAGGAAAAATACTCAAAGTTAGTAAAAAAGGTACTTCACAGGTATTGGTAGAGGGCTTACCAAGTCTTGGGGACCACCATACAAATGGCCCGGTCATAAAAGATGGGTATCTGTATTTTGGACAAGGCACAGCAACCAATTCCGGAATAGTGGGTAATGATAATGCCTCTTTTGGCTGGCTCCACCGCTTTCCAGATTTTCACGACATTCCGTGTAAGGATATTACTATAAACGTAATAAACAGTGAGACAAAAAATGTCCTGAGCGAAAATTCCGATGATAAAGCAATTACAGGCCCCTTCCTTCCTTATAATCAAAAAGCCCAACGAAATCAGGTGATAAAGGGAGCAATTCCTTGTACGGGTGCTGTAATGCGGGTGCCAATCAATGGTGGCGATCTTGAGGTGGTAGCCTGGGGGTTCAGAAATCCTTACGGCCTCGCATTAGCCCCAGATGGACAGATCTACGTTACCAATAACTCTTATGATGTTCGGGGCAGCCGGCCCGTTTGGGGAACAGGAGATTTGCTTTTTAAACTAGAGCAGGATGCCTGGTATGGATGGCCAGACTACAATGGAAGTATGTCCATAACCCACCTGGAGGTGCCTGGAGAAGAAGACCCAAAAAAAATACTGGTGAATGATCCCGGTACGCCGCCACAGCCCGTGGCAAGTTTGGGGGTTCACTCCTCCTCCAACGGAATAAGTTCTTCCACAAATGAAGACTTTGGCTTTGAAGGCCAGGCTTTTATAGCCCAGTTTGGCGATATGGCACCCGGAGTAGGAAAGGTGTTGTCGCCCGTAGGATATCGGGTTGTACGTGTAGATGTAGCATCGGGAATAGTTGAGGATTTCGCCACTAATAAAGCGAAAAAGAATGGACCTGCCTCCTGGTTGGAAAAAGGAGGTTTGGAAAGACCGGTGTCAGTGCAGTTCAGTCCCGATGGTACTGCATTGTATGTGACAGATTTTGGAATCCTTGCAACGAGCAAGGAAGGTGCTAACCCTGTTAACAATTCTGGTGTGGTATGGAAAATTACAAGACAAGATTAAAAGGAAGAAATTACAGGTTTATAGCTATAGCGCTTCTATCAGGCATTGCCATTATTAGCTGCTCTGCCCCAAAGACAAAACCTTATGCTGAAGTGGTCACGCTGCCAACAGAGCAGCTTCAAAATGGGAGGATACTATTCAACAATTACTGTGCCTCCTGTCATCCTGGAGCAATGTCGGGTGTGGGGCTGGCTATTATAAATAAACCTTTGCCAAAGGCTCTTATTAAATTTCAGATAAGAAACGGAATTGGTGTTATGCCCGCATTTAATGAAAAACAACTCTCAGATGAACAGGTAGAAAATATCGCAGAATACCTGCGCTACTTGCGTATAAACAGGAACAAAGACTAAATTCTGAGAAGTGAAATTACCAACACTGCATTTTTTCTTTTGTTTTTGTTCTCTGCCAACCTGCAGTTAAATGATCCGGACCCTCTGTTATGGTTTTTCATCCATTTATCTGGTGCAATATTATGCGCTTTTCCGTTTTTTAAAATAAGCTTTGCTGCCTTGTATTGGGTGGCCATGATTTTCTATACAGGTTATGCTGTTTACCTGTTATTCATTTCAGATGGGGTCCTTACCTGGTACAGTGAATATGGTACCGGGAACCTTGCCCAAACTATGAAGGCAGAAAAACAGTACTAGTAATAATAAAGTAGTTGAAGTAAAAGTAAATGCTCGCTACTAAAGAAAAACGATAAAAATTAATTGATAGATATGAGAAAGAATGAAAAAGAAGTATTGGACGGGTACGTAGTGGATATTATTTGTCTTCGGCGTATTTCACCCTCGCAATATACTAATCAAGCAAGTGAGCATTCTACCGCCTGCGCTTTGATGGACCATTGCGTAGAAAGCGGTTATGGATTGATAGGGGAGAATAACGAGCTAAAACTGCTTGATCCCAAAGCTACCCCTCGCATTGTTGCCCTCTTAAAACAAACCGACAAAGACAAAGGTGTACGCCTTCGAGTGGAGCGGGAACAAAATGACCAAGAAATGACGACCACAAAGGTCTCGTTTGCTTAACCCGAAACAGTTAATCTATATGAAAGAAAAAAAGCCTAATCTGACAGAGTACAGGGAAGCAGAGGAGCGTAAACCTCCTTCCGCCAAAGTCATACATGATGCTATTTTTAAAGAAGCAATCTCAGAACTTTCCCGTTCATCCTCGGCATTATTCTGGTCAGGACTTGCAGCCGGATTATCTATGGGATTTTCTATGATTTCAGAAGGCTTGTTAAAGGCATATTTACCTGATGCCGATTGGAGCTTCCTGGTTTCTAACCTCGGCTATAGCGTAGGCTTTGTTATTGTGATTATGGGAAGGCAGCAGTTGTTCACAGAAAATACGCTAACACCAATATTACCTCTTCTGGAAAAAAAAAGCTATAGGACGCTTTTAAACGTCCTACGCCTATGGGGAATTGTTCTTGTTGCTAATTTAGTAGGAGCTGCTATTGTAGCTTACGTGGCTGCCCGTACAGAGGTTTTTGACCCGCACGTACAAAAGGCCTTTGCAGAAATTGGAAGTACTGCAATGGACCCTGGGTTTGAAACGACCTTGCTACGGGGTATATTTGCCGGATGGCTCATCGCATTGATTGTTTGGCTTATACCATACGAGAAAACTACAGGTTTTTGGGTAATAGTAATTTTGTCATATATTATTGGAATCGGACATTTTAGTCATGTAATAGCAGGCTCTGTGGAAACTTTTACTCTGGCTTTTATGAACAAGGTAGGATGGTGGTCCGTCCTCGGCAACTATACACTACCTGCCCTTATCGGAAACATTATAGGGGGCGTAATGATTGTGGCAGGAATTAATCACGCTCAGGTAAAATCAGATAATTAAAAAAAACTCCTGGCAAACTAAAAGGCTACAGTTCTTTAAAGTTAATGGTAAAGAAGTCATTCTAAAAAATCACTCCCAAAGACAAAAATTAAATTTAACACAATTTTTATGTAATTAAATTTTCAAGCTATTTAATTTGTAAAAGCGTTTAATACTCAATCAAATTAAGCTTAAATCAGAAATAACTTCTAACCAAATAATCTAAAAATGGAAAATAATCAAAACAACAAAAAGCCTTACATAAAGTTTTTTTTAATGATAGCAACTTCAATGATTGCCATGTTCTTTCTGATGTATGCACATTCTTACCAAATTATAGATCATTTTTGGTATAGTGAAACCAGATTGTTTATGACAATGATCATGGGAGGGGCAATGATCATTATTATGTTATTGTATATGCTCAACATGTACAAAAACAAAAAAGCTAATATGCTCACTCTTGCTTTCGGAGTTATACTAATAGGTGGTTCGATATGGCTGGTACGAAGCCAGGTAACTGTTTCAGATACAGATTACATGGAAGGCATGATACCTCACCATTCAATCGCAATTTTAACCAGCGAACGTTCTCAAATAGAAGATGTTAGGGTAAGAGAGCTTGCAGATAAAATCATTAAGGCGCAGCGTAGGGAGATCATGGAAATGCAATGGCTAATAAATGACATAAGAGAAAACGGCATAGTAGAAACAGAGGAAGAAAAAAAGGAACGTCCGGTTCCAGATTTTGAAGGTACGGTCGAGAAAGAGACCATAGATCTATATGAATAACTAAATTCTTGCTAAATCGGCTAATCTTCTTAAATCACGTTTATAACTTTAAATGAGAACCTCCAGCACCTTGTGGGGCGAAGCTGACTAATGTTCAAAACCAACTTTTCGTGAAAATAGCCAATGGATTTTTTGCAGTAATTTTTCTCGTTTCTGCCGCTATACAACACAACGACCCGGATCCACTTTTATGGATGTCAATATATGGCTACGGTGCACTGATCTGTACCCTGGCGATTTTCCGGAAGGATAGTAGGATTTTACATTATGCAGGCCTGGCCGTTTTCGTTTCTTACGCTGTGTATTTGTTTTTTATTCATAACGGCGTCTACACCTGGTTCAGCTTGCATTCTGCAGAAAATATCACCGGATCAATGTCAGATGAAAAACCATGGATTGAAGCCACCCGGGAATTTTTCGGGCTTCTTATTCTC
>Ga0098067_1000274_pt1 | contig 20790 bp, 18 predicted proteins | sample 26_taG_FD_92578 | JGI IMG/M metagenome (GOLD analysis project Ga0098067, IMG submission 92578) | Marine viral communities from Cariaco Basin, Caribbean Sea - 26_WHOI_OMZ | ecosystem: Environmental > Aquatic > Marine > Oceanic | place: Caribbean Sea: Cariaco Basin | collected 2014-11-09
ACAATCGAGTATGGGCGATAAATACAGCTTATGATCACCCACCTTAAACTCAGTAATATCGGTGAGCCAGCGTGTGTTCGGTTTATCTGCAGTAAACTGGCGCTTTAAATAGTTCTTTGCAATTTTACCTTGTTGTCCTTTATAAGAGCGGTACTTCTGACGTCTTATCTTGGCACTAAGCTTCATGTTACGCATCAGCTTAGCGATGAGCTTGTGGTTGTAATGACTACCTGACTGCTTTAGAACCTCAGTGATTCTGCGATAGCCATACCTGCCTTTGTGCTGATGATACAGCTTAGCAATACGCTGTTTTAATTCGGTGTATTTGTCACCACGCTCAAGTCTTGCTCTATGATAGTAAAAGACACTTTTGGGCATACCAGCGGCTTCAAGTAAGTTAGATAAACAGCAGCGCTCTCTTAGTCCTTCGATGAGCCTTGCTTTTTCAAAGCTTGTTTCTTCTTCTGTTTGAGCAAGGCATCTAGCTTTTTTAGGTAGGCGTTCTCCGCACGTAGGTATTCATTCTCACGCTTAAGCTCTGCTAAGCTCTTTTTATCATCTGGTTTGTCTGTGATAAAGGGGTTGCTCATGACGGTTCTACCTTTAGGTTTGGAGATGAGTCCAGATATGCCTTCTAGTCGATACGCTTTGTGCCAGTGACTGATTAGGGCCGGTGAGCTGATATCAAACATCAAAGCGACCTTAGATTGACTTAATCCTTGCGTCAGCATGGTCGTAATCACATGATGTTTAAACTCACTGCTGTATTTTGCCTTACTTGTCTTTGGCTTGATGGCATCTATGCCACCGCTTTGATATTGCTTAACCCATTTGAGTACAAACTCTGGATTGACGTTAAACTTCTTAGCGGTGGCGTGACTACTATGGCCTTGCCGATAGTATGCGATGACTTGCATCTTAAAGTCTAGATCGTAACGCATAAAAATACCCCATAAGTTGTGTCCAACTTATGGGGGTCGGTTCAATTCTTAGTTGGGTTTTTTTTACGAATAATAATTTCTTAAACTTTAAACAATGATGGCATGCCGTTAGACATTTTTACCATGTTGCTTTTGCTGAATGTCTTTTGCCAAGTTATAGCATTCATTGATATGGTCGGTGGCGATTTTTTTGAAAATCATATAGCCCATAGTCGCGGCGACCATTTGTCCACCTAAAGGAATGAACTTAGTCACTTGTTTGGCGGCAATACGACCACCGAAACCCTGGACGGTCTTTTTCACGATACCACGTGTCGCCATTAGTCCTGCAAAATCAACCGTACGGTCTTTTAGCGCTTGCCAATGGATGGCGCGTGATTCTAAATCAACGGCAGACTGGCGCCCTTCAATCAGTCCAAAACGCTCACTAATTTCAGGTAGCAAAACGGTCAGCATGCTGGCATCGACTGCCACGTCAAAAAATGGAATAGGTACAATAGCGACACCAGCAGAAAGCTTGGCGCGTTTTTTGACCAATTTTTCGCAGTCTTTTTTGACTTTATCTAGGTCTAGATTAGGGTCGATGGTATTAGGCAGTTTTTCAGCGGTTGGGGTGGTTTTCATAACGCGTCCTTAAAATGTTTAAAAAATAGAAAGTCATTAATATAATAAAAGCAAACATGGCAAAAATGATGAGTATCTTATAATTTTCTCATAAGTCATCTTCTAATAACTCATCTTGAATGTTTACCATTTTATGGCTTTGTAAGCGCCATACAATCATTGCTTTGTAGCAAAATGCAGAAAATTGCAGGCTCTCTGCACCGTTTTTGTAAATAAAGGGCAGGTTGGCAAGCAAGCGTTTAAACATTCGTCGTCTATAGCCTTTGTTTTTCCTACATGATATGTCATATAAATTACGCCATAAGGCATAATTGGGCAATCGCCAAACCTAGACGATAGTGCTAAAAATTATCATTGTGGCTATGTGCCAAAGCCAGTAGAATAGCACCATGCTAAATTTAACCCCCCGTTATACCTGCACTCGTATCGACGAGTTGCCTGCCGCGTTGCAACCGCTTGCCGCCCAATCATTTACCCTTGCTAGGCTTTATGCCGGTCGCGGTATCACTGCGCCTGATGAGTTAGAGACTGGCCTATCTGGTTTATTACCTGCTGAAATGCTGCATGGTGTCACCGAAGCGGTGCGTTTGTTAGATGTCGCCATCGATGAAGGTCAGCGTATTTTAATCGTCGGTGACTTTGATTGCGATGGAGCAACCAGTACCGCATTGATGATGCGCGCGCTGACAAAGATGGGCGCGGTGGTTGATTTTTTAGTCCCTGACCGTTTTAAATATGGCTATGGTCTGACGCCAGAGATTGTCGAATTAGGTATCAAAACTTATAAGCCCGACATGATTGTGACGGTCGATAATGGTATCTCAAGCCACGAAGGGGTAGCGCGGGCGCAGGCCGATGGCATCACTGTCATTATCACTGACCATCACTTAACCACCAAAGAAACGCCGCCTGCCGAAGCGGTGGTCAATCCCAATCAGCTTGATTGCAATTTTAGTAGTAAAGCCTTGGTTGGCGTCGGCGTGGCGTTTTATGTGCTCGGACGCTTGGCGAAACTGCGCCGCGAAGCAGGTAAGTCTAGCGTGCAAGTCAGCCAATATTTAGATTTGGTCGCGCTTGGGACGATTGCTGACGTTGGCGTACTCGATAAAAACAATCGTATTTTAGTGCATCATGGTCTGAACGCCATTCGCCAAGGTCGCTGCTCGCTTGGGATATTGGCACTGCTGGAACAAGCGGGCCGTGACCCGAAACAATTGCAGGCGCAGGATTTTGGTTTTGTTTTAGGTCCGCGTATCAATGCCGCTGGACGCATGGATAATATGCGTATCGGTATCGAGTGCTTATTGACCGATGACTGGAGTACCGCACAGCGTTTGGCTCAAGAGCTTGAGCAGCTTAATCGTACGCGCCGTCATGTCGAAGGCGAGATGCGCGCGCAAGCAGATAGCATTGTGCAAGCGTTAGCTACTGCTGACTCTAATGCTAAGAATGATGCTGACGAGAGCGATGAAACTCTTATCCAGCCTAAAACTGAAAAGTCGGCTATTGATAATCAAAACCGCAGTATTATTTTATATCAAGACGATTGGCATCAAGGGGTTATCGGTATCGTCGCTGGTCGTTTAAAAGAAAGCCACTATCTGCCCAGTATCGTTTTTGCGCCCGCCGATACAGAGCGTACGGGTGACGACGATGCCATCAAAGGCTCGGCGCGCTCTATCGCAGGCGTGCATATTCGTGATGCGGTTGAGCAAGTGGCCGAACGTTATCCTGATTTAATCAGCCACTTTGGTGGTCATGCCATGGCAGCGGGTTTAACCATCAAACGGCGTAATTTCGATGGCTTCGTAACCGCGTTTAATGAAGTGATGGCACAGATGGATGAAGAAGTCTTTGCCGAGCAGAAATTTACCGATGGACCATTGCAAGCGGCTGACTTTAGCTTGTGGTTTGCAGAGCATCTAGCGAATGCCAGCATTTGGGGTCATGGCTTTGCGCCGCCGATATTTGACGGTGTATTTGAGGTATTGAGCTTTAAGATATTAAAAGACAAACATCTTAAGTTGTCGCTACGTTATCCTGAGGTGCAATATCCGATTGAAGCAATCCAATTTAATTTTGATAGTAGTGCTTGGGATTACCGCGCCGAAAAAGTGCATGTATTATTTCAGCTAGACATTAACGAGTGGAACGGTAAACAAAGCTTGCAGTTGATGGTCAAAGATTTGGCGCTGGTAAAAGAAACAGTAGAGGAAAGCGAGTAGTTGCTAGGCTTGAATACTTTAATATTTCCATTCAATGGTTGGAAATTGCCAGTCATAACGAATGGCAAGCATACGTAAAGTAAAAATCGTCGCCATTGCTGAGATATCAGCAATCCAAGCGCTTACGCCAAGATTGTGCAGGGCAAAGTAGAGGATACCCCCCGTTAAAGCGGCGGTAATATAAATCTCTTGCTGTAGCACCAGCGGAATCTCATTACAAATCATATCGCGGATGATACCGCCGACAATAATCGTAATCACCCCGAGTAATAATGCCACCGGCACATTGGCGCCCATACTATCAGCTACTTTAATACCGATTAAGGTAAAAGCTGATAGCCCAATAGTGTCGGAGAGCTTAAGGAATTTATCAACGCGCCTAGAGTTGGGGTGAAAGAATATTTGCATCACCAATGACGAAATAGTAATAAGCGTTAAATAACTCATGTCCACCATCCAAAACAGTGGATGACGATCCAAAATGACATCGCGCACCGTCCCGCCGCCGATGGCAGTCACAATCGATACCAGCAAGCAGCCAAAGACATCAAAATTCTTATGCTTGGCCAATATCGTCCCTGAAATACTACAAGCGACAATCCCAATCATATCAAACAGATAAATGAGTGAGCGCGGGTCAAAAGTAGTCATCAATTCAGAATCTAAAGCGATGGTGAGCATGCATTTTTCTCATTAAAGCCCTTATATTAAAACATCAATATCAAAGCACTGCTATTTTTTGCCCATGAAGTTAAGCGGTAAAACGAATAGTTAATCGACCAAACGAATAGAAGGCAGATGCCAATCGAATTTAAGCGCTAGCATACGCACGAAAAAGATAATAAATAACATCATAAATTCATTGGTAACCGCATCAACGCCCCAGTAATCAAGCGCCAAATAGCTCAAAGACCCTGCAATACTAGCGGTGATGTAAATCTCACGCTGTAGCAGCAGTGGTATCTCATTACAGATAATATCACGCAATAAACCACCGATAATCGCCGTCCAAACCCCCATCATAACCGCAATAACCGGCGACATATCTTGCGCCAACGCCACTTTAAAACCAATCACACTAAAGGCCGCCAGCCCAATCGCATCAAAAAATTTGAGCGCTTTATCAATCTTATGATACAGATGAAAGAAAATTTGTAGAATAAGCGAGGTAATAGTAATGACAATGACATAGTTGAGGTCAGTCATCCAAAATAGCGGATGACGATCGAGCGCCATATCGCGCAATGTACCACCGCCAATGGCATTGACCATAGAAACCAAAATACAGCCAGCAATATCAAAGCCTTTATGCTGCGCCAGCAAAGTGCCCGCGATGGCGCAAGCAACGACACCCACCATATCTAATAAATACAGCAGAATATCGGGGAAAATAAAGTGATTTATCATGACTTATTTTAGCCTCAACCGTCTTTTGCAAATAGTATCAGCCCTAGAATAATTAGCCCAATACCGACCAATCCCATTACTGATGGTATGGCATTATCCAACAATAGTATACCGCCAATCAAAGCAAAGATTACCTCGCTAGCTTGGGTGGAGTCAACGCCTGCGACTTCGCTTGAAGTCACCGCTTGCTCACGTGCATAAAAAAATATGCTCGTCGCCGCTACTCCAGCCAGTAATGCTACTAGCAAAGTATTAAATAACTGGGTGGTTGCAGGTGGTTCAGGCTGGATAAAAGCGCCTAAAACCAGCCAAAATGGAAAACTACCCAAGGTCATCAGCCAGACTTTATTAAAGGCATTTTGTAATAAGCTCGTCTCGATAGCAGGAATGCGGGCGATGAAGTTTTGTAGAGGCGACGAGGGTGTGACTTCGATGCTAGAGGGGGTTTTTAGAGTAGCGTTGTTATCCGAAGTACTAGACATGACAGCAGACAAATCGAAGGCTTCTGAGACAAGCGGTTGGTTGCTATGCTCGTGATGACTTTGTTCACTGTTGAGTTTCTTATCTTCTGTTACTTGTTGCTTTTTAGCCTTATCTTTATGAGGATAGTGTTTGCGTGAGTTATGGGAAACTTGCCAGACCAGTTGATTGCCGATTGGGTAACTAAAAGCCGCAATTAGCGCAGGTAGGGCACCGTAAAGTAGCATTTCTGCCATCGGCGCGCTATCAATGTCGGCAAGGGCAGAGGCGCGCAAGCCTTCGCTGACGTTGACCAATACTACCCCGATAAACACCAAAAAGGCATAAATAATAAACTTTTTATCGAAACGTTGCCCAAATGCCAAGAGTACGAGCAAACTGGTTACGACGGTAAACATAAAGGTAGCAGCAACGACCCAGCCTGCCACGTGGTCGCCTGCATAGCAAATACCGGTATAAAATACCCCAAAGCCAATACTGCCGGTAAGACACCAAAAGCGCCAGTGCTGATGAAAAATGCTCGCAAGCGCTTGAATACGTCCAAAGCCATGTTGCAGGATAATAACGGCGCTGATAATCAGCCACATAAAGACATAGCGTAGGCTCGCTGACCAAAACCAATGGCCGCCAGCATTACTCATCAGCTCATTTAAAATAAATGTCGAGCTAAAGAACGCCCCCGCCAATAAGCCCAGTAAAATCAGTTTGACCATGTATGCGTCCTTGCAGTCGGCTGGTTATCTATAGTCAGAGCACTTTTAAACCGCTACGGTGTTACCCGCCCTAGATGTACTCAATATACTATCTGCGGTCGGTCGCTTTGTAGCGATTCTAAAATTCCTTGACTATATTTAGAGGATGTTTAGTTTGGAATTTTGGTTGTTTGTTTATCTGAACTGTTGATTTGCCCCATTCGCATCAAGATTAGGCGATTACTTACCTTTGGCATCGGCCCAAATAATCTTATGCAGTTGTAATTGGAAGCGGACGGGAAGGGCGTCTGCCAGCATCCATTCAGCCAGCTCGCGTGCCAATACTGGCACATCGGGGCTGCTCAATGCTTCACTAGCAGTGACTTCTTCTGCGACAGTAAACATCGGTGAAAACCAAACCGTACCGACCAATTTATCAAGTTGATGCTCAAAAAGTGTTGCCTTTGCCCACTCATAATCGGCGCGATTCATAATGACAAATTTGATTTGGTCGTGCTGGGTGAGATAGTCGAGGTTTGACCAAAGGTTTTTATCGACTTCACCTGAGCTTGGCGTTTTCAGATCCATTACTTTGCTGACCGCAGGCGGTACATTTTTTACCGTCAGCGCCCCTGCGGTTTCAAGTGAAACCTCATAACCGTCATTTAACAGACGCTGCATTAATTCAACGGCATTTGGCTGCGCTAACGGCTCGCCGCCAGTCAAGCAAATACGCTGACAGGGATAGCTTTTGATGGTCGCGACAATGGCTTCTAGCGAATGACGTTCGCCGCTACTAAAAGCGTATTCGGTATCACAATAGACGCAGCGCAGCGGACAGCCAGTCAAGCGCACAAATATCGTCGGCAAGCCTGAGGTCAGCGCTTCACCTTGCAGCGAATAAAAAATCTCGGTCAAACGTAGCCCTGCTTCGGGATCAGTGACAGGAATTGCCGAGGTGCGTAAAGATAACTCACTCATAATATGTCAAATACAGATAAAGATTGATAATGCGGCGCGCATTGACCAAATAAAAAAGGGTTTAGTAGTTTGTTTAGCGCTAACATTTCTAGCGCCCAAACGAGGCAAGGATTATAACGTAATGTCTTGTATTAAGTTAAACTTAAACTGATATTGAACATTAAAAAAGATGCTGAAATTGGGTTTCAACATCTTTTTGATTGCCTGATATCTATGGAAGCTCTAAGAAAATTACACCACTAGGCCAAACGTAATAACTCATTGACCGAGGTTTTGGCTCGGGTTTGCGCATCGACTTTTTTCACAATGATAGCGGCGTACAAACTGTGTGTACCGTCTTCTGATGGCAAGCTACCGGGTACAACGACCGAGCCCGCTGGTACGCGGCCGCGATGAATCTCGCCCGTTTCGCGGTCATAAATGCGCGTTGATTGCCCGATAAACACGCCCATAGAAATTACCGAGCCTTCTTCTACTATCACGCCTTCAACGATTTCAGAGCGCGCGCCGATAAAGCAGTTGTCTTCGATAATCGTTGGATTGGCTTGCAGCGGCTCTAAGACACCGCCGATACCAACGCCGCCTGATAGATGCACATTTTTACCGATTTGGGCGCACGAACCAACCGTAGCCCACGTATCTACCATCGCGCCTTGGTCGACATAAGCGCCAATGTTGACATACGATGGCATCAAGACGGCACCTGCTGCGATGTATGAGCCTTTACGAGCAACCGCTGGTGGTACCACGCGTACGCCAGCTGCTTTAAACTGATCTTGAGTCCAGTCAGCAAACTTCGTCGGCACTTTGTCATAAAACTGCACGTGTTCGCCCGCCGCCTGGACATAGTTATCGTTTAAACGAAATGATAATAATACCGCTTTTTTAGCCCATTGATTGACCACCCATTCGCCATCTTTTTTCTCAGCAACACGCAAGCTACCGTTGTCTAATTGTTCAAGCACTTCGTTGATAGCGTCGCGTATGTCTTGTGGCATTGTTGCTGGGCTATAATCGTTACGATTATCAAAGGCTTGCTCGATGGTTTGTTGCAATGTCATAAATATTCCTAAAGTTGGTGAAGGGTAAAAAAGATAATAAAAGTGGTCGTTTAAATTAATCAAGCATGTTGTTACCAAGCATGTTGTTACTAAGCATTTTGTTACTAAGCAGCAGTATTGCTATTTATCCAGTCTACAATATCTTGATAAACTTGCTGTTTATTTTGTTCATGAATCGGCTCATGGCGCATGTGCGGGTAGAGCTGTAGCGTGATATTGCTAAAGTTCTGTTTTTCTAAACGGCTGGCAATTTTGCGAATACCTTTGCCCATATCGCCGATCGGATCGTTCTCGCCACTGACCAGTAACATCGGAAAGTCTTTGGCAATGGTCGTTGCCCAGTTTTTATTAAGACCCGCTTCCATTAAGCTAAACAAGGTCAAAAAACCATTGTTGGTAAAATCAAAGCCCGTCAATGGATCGGCTTCATAAGCTTCGATAGCTTGAGGGTCTTCATTAAGCCAAGCAAATTCTGAAGAAGAAATGCGGTTATCAAGCTTGCTATTGAGTACCTTATTCATCACATTGGCAAAGACTGGGTTCGGCTTTTTAGGCGCCACTTTTGCCAGTACTTTATTAATGGGTAATAGCACTTTGGTCAATGGATTGGCATCAGCAGTACCCATTAAGATAGCACCAGTAAAGTTCTGCGCGTGATGTTTGAGAACATTGCGCACGATAAACGAGCCCATTGAATGACCCATGACGAAATGCGGCACATCAGGATGGCGCGCCTTTAGACTGTCCGCCATGATAATAACGTCTTTTAATAACGACTGCACGGGATGTTCTTCAGCAAAAAAACCCAAATCATTGGCTGATTTGACCGTCTGTCCATGACCCAGCTGATCATAAGTGGCGACCGCAATACCATTATCTGCTAAAAACTGCGCAAGCTCTGCATAGCGGCCACTGTGCTCGGCCATGCCATGCACGATCAGTAGGGTAGCAGTAATCGGCGTGGTATTATCGCTTGGCTCAAAAAAAGTATGGTGCAGATAATGGGTGTTGTCGGAGGATGTAATTTGCTCGGTGTTACTCATAAAAGAATCCTAATATTGAGATAAAAGAGACAGAAAAAACTTTATAGTCAAACTTATATGAATTTGACTATAAAGCATTAAATTTTTCTTAGTATGCTGTCATTATAGTTTTACTTCGTCGGGCGCTGATAGATTATTTTACCTTCTTTAATGGTAGTGACCACATGAATATCTTTAAGCTTATCTGCATTTACCGTCAACGGATTGGCATCTAATATAACCAAATCAGCAAGCTTACCTTTGGTTAAGGTACCCTTACTATTTTCCTCATAATACTCATAAGCGGCATTGGTCGTGATGGCTTTGAGCGCTTGATAAGGAGTCGCGCGCTCATTGGCGCCGATAATCTTGCCTGAGCGCGAGGTGCGATTAACCGCTGACCAAACGGTAAATAACGGGTCGACAGGTGTCACAGTGTCGTCAGAATGGTTGGTGTATTTTAACCCCATTTTATCCGCTGTCGCTATCGGACTTAAAAAATCAGCGCGTTTTTTGCCTAAATTTTGCACATGCACATCACCCCAAAAATAGGCATGATTGGTAAAAAACGACGGTAGCATCTTATATTTTTTAAAGGCTTCTAGCTGATCGGGGCGCGCAAACTGAGCATGAATAGGCACCGTACGGCGATCTTTATCAGCGGCTTGTCCCGTCTTTTTGACTGCATATACGTGGGCTTTGATAATCATATCTGTCGCGCCATCGCCGTTGTTATGGATAAACAGCTGGTTATCGTGCTTATAAGCCTTGGCAAACATCTCATTGAGCGCATCTTGGCTGATACTCGGCAAACCGCGACAGTCTTTTTTGCAGTCTGGCACTGGCGTCAAATAAGGTTGACTGAAATAAGCGGTTTTACCTTGTGGCGAGCCATCGGCTATGATTTTAGTTCCTTGAACTTTAAAACCGTTTTGATAGGTCTTCCAAACAAAGTCTTTGTCCGCTAAGTTTTCATCTAAATCACTGCTACCTGCTAATGCGACTAAGTCGATTTTCAGCTTGCCAGCATCGGCTTGTTTTTGGAAAAACTGAATAGTATTACGAGCTGTTGAACCGTTGTGGGCGGTAGTCAGACCATTTTTGGCATAATAATCTTGGGTTTGCTCAAAAAACTTAGCTTGATTGGGCTCTAATACCTCTAGCATTCGCCGCATAAATGGATACATAGCGGTTTCTTGGACGAGACCATTTGGTTCGCTAGAACCTTTAATCCGTGCAATATTACCACCTTCTGGGTTTTTAGTATCTGCGGTAATGTTCAGGGCTGCCAAGGCTTTGCTATTGGCGACACCCATATGACCGCTGGTATGTTGCAGATATACAGGGTTATTAGGCAATACTTTATCGATATCTGCTTTGGTTGGATGACGACCTTCTTTTAATTGACTCTCATCATAACCCCAACCGTAGATCCATTCACCATCGGCGATGTTATTGTCCTTTTTATAGTCTTTTAAGGCTTGTAGTAATTTACCCATACTATCAATCTCACCAACTGGCGGCGGATTTAGATTCACCTGCCCCATGGTGTTTGACACCATATCAAAATGGCTGTGCGGATCAATAAAGCCTGGTAGCAAGGTTTTGCTGTTTAGATTCACTTGCGCCGCATTTTTATATTTTGATTGGGCCGTATTTAAATCACCAACATAAGCAATTTTGCCAGCCTGCGTGACCAAAGCTTCGACCATCTGCGGTTGCTCACCTTCCATGGTAATGATATTGCCATTGTAATAAACCGTTGCTGAGTTGCTTGTTTGTTCTGTATTTAGTTGTTTTGTATTGGTTTGCAGGGCAGTACAACCAATCATGCTCATCAGTCCAATACTCAGTAACGTCGGCTTAATAATACCTATAGTCATGGCGCTATCCCTAATAGTTTTTTATAGTTGTTTTCACATAAATAAGAGCTCTATCCAATGTAGCGATAAAGTTTTAAAGGGTCAATGTTATTTATGAATTTATCGTTGGTCAAAGATATAGCAGGTTTAATATAAAGACGATAAGTCAATAACTGAGGGCGATGATAAAAGCTAAGCTGACTTTATTTGTAGATTTTGTTTTGTGGATTAACCAAGCACTGCAAGACTGGTAATAGAAGAAGAAAAGAGAAAGGTTTTTGCTATTTATAGGCTTATGAAATAAAACACCAGCCATAAAAAAACCCCCATCAAAGTGATGAGGGTCTTGGCAAATGCCATAATCGAATCAAAAATGATTCAAAAGATTTACAACTAAAATATGGCTCTCCAACCTGGGCTCGAACCAGGGACACACGGATTAACAGTCCGTTGCTCTACCAACTGAGCTATTGGAGAATAAGCGGTAAGGGTTTTATGACTTACGGCGAGCTTAGAAAGTCTCTAATGAGTTCTTGCTAAGTGGGGCGTATTCTAGCAAAGATAAAAAATACGTCAAGCTTTTTTTTGCAGATTTTAGAAAGATTGCGTTTTTACGTGGTAGATAGAAGGGTTTACACACCTTTTAGTCAAAATATAATCATAAAACAATGAGAAAAATTATAGGCATCTAAATAAAAAATATCCCTACACTCCCTCTAACAGTCTTTATTTGCGATTTAACAACGCCTGCTGTATAACGGATATTTAAAATAGACAGGTTTTACGATAACAGCAAGGAATATTATGTCGCAATACAATACCAGCTCTACTGCCAAAAGCGCCCCTTTAAATCATGAGTTATACATGTCGGTGCTGATGACGCCAGATATGGCCAATTTCATCGGCAACGTCCACGGTGGAGATTTGCTCAAAATGCTTGACCAAGTCGCTTATGCTTGCGCCAGTCGCTATAGTGGTAGCTATGTGGTGACGCTATCGGTCGATCAAGTGATGTTCCGCGAGCCTATCTATGTGGGCGAGTTGGTTACTTTTGCCGCTAGTATCAATTATGTCGGTAGAACATCTATGGAAGTGGGGATTCGGGTTGAAGCGGAGGACGTTCGCGCCCGTACGATTCGCCATACCAATAGCTGCTATTTTACTATGGTGGCGATTGATGATAACGGTAAACCGACGCCTGTGCCTGCCCTTGAGATTAAAAATGCCATGCAGCAGTGCCGTTTTGACGCAGGCTTGGCGCGTAAAGAGCTACGCATGCAAAGCTCGCATCGCCCGAGCTGCGACATCAATCAAATGATTGGCGAAAGTCTGGGCGCTGATAAGATGACGGATAAAAGCGGCAACGACAATGATAGGATTGGCGGGCTTGCTCAGCATAGCAATGCCAAATAAGGCGCATTTTACCTAGCAAAATCATCAATACTTAAACAAAGTCTCACGAAAACCTTACTGACCAGTAGCGGCTATTTGGTTAAATTTAATGATAAATAAGGCAGTTAAAAATAGTTAGCGCTCATGGCTTAACTTTTTTGATGGCTGTTTAACTTCATTATATTAACCATTTATTGAGCCTCATATGAGTTCAAAAAACACTGAATCATCAAACATTCCTTCCAAAGATCAGCTAGCACCGCAAGCCGTTCGTACCCGCGGTGCTGGCAGCGCGCGTTCTATTGCCAATTTGACCAAAGATACTAGCAATTCTAAAGACGGTATCAATCCTAACCTCAATTTCACTAACGTCACGAGCCCCGAAAACATTCAGGAGGACAAGAAGCAGGAAGACGAGAAATCCTCGTCGCTGGTTACTGTGCTAATTGCCGTAGGAGCGAATGTTATTATTGCCATTGCCAAAACCGTTGCGGCATTTATGACTGGCTCTGCTTCTATGATTGCTGAATCAGCGCATTCGTGGGCAGATGCAGGTAATGGCACTCTACTCATCGTGGCGGAGAAAAAAGCGGTCAAACCTGCAGATAACAGTCATCCGTTAGGCTATGGTAAAGAGTCATACGTATGGTCGATGATTGCCGCTTTTGGCGTTTTTATGGCAGGCTCGATTGTTTCTATCTATACCGGTATCACCGAGTGGAATGCGCCTGAAACAGAAACCAATTACACCATTGGCTTTATTATTTTGGCAGTGGCCTTTGTGCTTGAAGGTTTTTCTCTAGTGCAGGCGTATTTACAAAGTAAAAAGCATGGTCAGGCTATTAATGTCAGTGCGTTAGGTTATGTGGTGAATACTTCAAACCCAACGTTGCGCGGGGTATTTTTTGAGGATTTGGCAGCGGTTATCGGTTTGGTGGTCGCAGCAGCAGCGATGGGCATGCATGCCTATACAGGTGAGCCATTTTGGGATGCCCTTGGTTCTATTATCGTGGGCATATTATTGGGTATGGTTGCTATCTTTTTAATCAATCGCAATCGTGATTTTTTGGTTGGCTATAAAGTCTCAGAAAAGACCCACTGCTATATTTTAACGGAACTATTAAATCGTCCTGATATCGACAGCGTCTCTTATTTACACTTAGAGTGGGTCGGACCAAAAAAAATATTTATGGTGGCAGCGGTCGATATCGCCGGCAATCAACAAGAACAACAAATCGCGCAAAAATTTGAAGATATTGAAAATCAATTCCGCGCCAATCCATTATTTCAAGAAGCGATTTTGACATTATCCGTTCCTAATGCCGAGATTTTACGCTTGCCAGATGATCAGTGTGCTTAATAAGATTTGCCGCATAATAAATAATCGTTACCTATAATAATAAGAGTCTTATATGAAAAACTACCTAAAATCTTCCAAAAAAAATACCAGTCGGCGTCCTACTAGCATCAATCCATTGCTTACTTTGGTGGTGACAACGCTTCTATCAGCACCTATCGTCAATGCCAATGCAGAATTGATTGTCCATAGTGAGCCAAATAGGGTTAGTAAGGACACCAATAATATTGCCAAGCAGCAAATGAACAATCAAGCACCGAGCGATGTGTCTATCATTAAACTGATGCAAGTCATGCATATCGATGAGCAGATTCAGTCTATCGTCAATGGCCAACAAGCGGCCATCGATGCTATTAATACGCAAACCAAAAACCAGAATCAAAGCAGTAATCAGCGCGCCAGTGACCAACCGTTAAATAAGCGCCAACGCGAGCTACAAGAGCAAATTCAAAGCGTGTTAGGTCAATATGCCAAGATTATGACTGAGGGTATTGGCAATGCAGCCGACGCACAAACTTTGACGCAAGCTTATATCAGTGCCGCTAAGACTTACTATACGCAGGCTGAAGTCGATGCCCAGATTAAATTCTACGATACGGCAGTAGGGCAAAGTATCCTTGCCAAGCAGCCACAAATTACTGCGGCTTTTTTACAGCAATCCTTGCCTGAAGATACCAGCGAGACTGAAGCGCAATTAAGCGAGCTATTGCCGCAAATGAAGCAGATTATTAAAGGCGTTTTTTAATGTCATTATTTTTTAATCTAATTCTAATCCGTTTTAATACCCGTCTTTAAAATCAATTTTTCTAAACCTAATAGTAGTTTATAAGATTAAATTCTTTAGGCATAAAAAAAGGTCACCCTATAAGTGACCTTTTTTCATACTTATCTGAATATCATTCATAAATTTATTCAGTCGCTGTTACTTTTTCTTTGGGGCATTAGCACCGATGAACCAAGCATCTTTATCAACGATACGGCTTACTTCAGTCAACAAATCCGCCGTATCTTCATCGCCTGCGTCGCCCGCGGTATCAATACCTTCACGCAGTGAAGCGGCAATGGTTTTATAACGATTGGTAAGCTCGCGTACGTGCTCATCAACTTCTGTGATATCAGTTGGATAAGTCTCTAAGATAGAGTCTTCGACCACACGCTTAGAGATACCGTTGGCTTTACCGCCAAGGATAACGATACGTTCGGCAACTGTATCAAATGCTTCAGTCAAACGCTCATAAGTCTCATCTAACAATTGATGCACGCCAATAAAGCCAGTCCCTTGCAAGTTCCAATGGCACTGCTTGCTGTCCATACTTAGGTCAATCAGATTGGCTAAGTTAGCGTTTAACAGTTCAACCATTTTTTCAGCGGTTTTATCATCAATACCACTTGCGTAACGTTCTCTCATAATCTACTCCATTATTTATTTGAGTTTATTTTATTGGTTATAAACTTTTAATTTGAATGTTTAACGTGTTGTTATTGGCATTTTGCTTAGCTACAGCTCGTTAATTCATTATCGATAATAACAGCTTAAATCGCGGTTAGTAGTAGTGAGTGTTAGGTTTTATTAGGTGCTCGTGTAATCACTTTGTTAACCGTGAAAGACTTTGTAAAGCTGGCAACTAACTTATACAGGTTATGTAGCCGAATCAGTCGATAATAGCTGTGCAATAAAAGCATCATAAGCATCACCAAAGGGTAATTCTATGTTGGCGAATAGCTCACGACGTTGGGTTACGGTGGGCGTGTTGGTTTTTGGATTAAAGCCAGTTTTATTGACCTCTGTAAAATACACCCCTGTACCACGCTTTTGCCAACTCGGAAGCTTATTATAGTTAATGCCATGTTGGTAGAGCAGCTCGTGCTTAGCCTCTAACGCCTTGCCTGCCATGTTTACCGTGGCTGTATTAGCATCTATGCCTTGCTTACGTAATAACCAATAACAGTGAGCATTTAAACTATTACGATGCGCATCTTCTTGACGCCAGCGAAAATACTGCTGCACTAACGACATGTTAGGTAATTGCGAAACTCTAGAATCAAAGCTTGCCAATTGACCGTGAGTCACACTAAAAAAGCCGCTAGCTTCACCTGCTAACACTGAATTAATCTTACGAAGTTTACGTTTAAATGTATCTTCGGTAGGATGAAATAACAACGATATCTCGTCACTTTGGGTATAGCCGTAGATAACGTTAAAGCCGCAGCTCATTAGATGCTGGGTAGTCGCTACCATTAACTTATGAAAGCGATTATCAAAAGGCGCATCAAGTTGCCAGACTTCTTTAGTTTTTTTGGTGAAGCCGCGTCCATCTAAACGAACAACCACGAACATCTCTGGCATGACACATAAATCGTGGGCAGTCTCATAAACCCGCAAGCGAGTATCCAATTCTTCAAAACGCATAAAGCTCTCAATAATTTTAAGTAGGGGACGATAATGTGGCTCATCTGTTCTACGTGAAGTGTAAGACAAAATCTAATCAGTTGAATCTCTTAAATACTCTTCAACATGAAAATTATTATGACTCACAATGACATTGAATATCTGATTAAAACCTTCTTCAAAACTAGGTCGTTGCATCTTTTTAGCCGTCCCTTTGATACCAACTTCAGGGATTTGTGCTTTGCCTGCTCTAGCGTTATTACGCAATAACGCATCTTCAAACGGGCAGTCAAAATAATACGCAATCACTTCAAAGTTAGCAGATTTTGCAGCATTGATAAAGTCAGCACGTTCTTCAACGGTTGCATTGGTCTTATCAAGCACGGTCTTGGTTTTGCTAGCAAGACAGGCTTCGAATAATAACTGTAGCCGATGATTGGTGTTGAGCATATCTTTATTAAGACGGATATGAGTATGGAAAAACTGGTGCTGATAAAAGGTGGATTTCCCTGAGCCTTGAATGCCAATAAAAATTATAAGTTGCATGGAGCGATTTACCTTGTGAACTATTAAATCTCATTAAAAAATATCAATCCTTTGGCTTAATACCTTTCTCTGCAAATTTATCAAAAAGTTGTTGTTGGGTTAAATTGACTGTGTCATTGGCAAATTCATAATAATCAGGCTTTCTATCGATGAAAATCTGACTTTCAAAGATAAAGTCAGAATGATCTTGAAATAGACCAAGCGACAAAACGTACGTTTCAGATTTTAGCTGATGATAATACAGATTAGTACCGCACTTGTGACAAAACGCACGCTCCGCCCACGCTGAGGATGGGTAGACCGTCATTGACTCTTCGCCTTGAATATCAGATTTTGAGTGGCTATGTATTGCCATTAATGGTCCGCTACCCCAACGACGACATATCATACAGTGGCACGCCTCAAAAGTATTGATATCTTCTAGCTCCATAGTGACATTACCGCACAGACAGTGACCTTTCATAACTCGTTCCTTAATCAAGCATCACTGAGCTATACCTGAGTTTTTACGTTTTTTATGGGGTGTTTGTGCATCCATGTGTAGGTGTTTAGCGCAATAAATGACCTTTAAAAATAAAGGTTTAACCCCATATTGTTATAAGTCTAAACTCTTATAACCTTTTATAAATGTCAGGAAGAAAGCCATTATGCGAATGCCTGAACCGCGCTCGTCGCGTCAGTTAAACCAATTGGCCACTCAGCTGCAAGGCGAAGCTGAAATCAGTGGTGTCAATGCGTCTGGTACGCAAATATCAAGCCGCGCCTTTGAGATGGTCACCGACTTTGAGCCGGCAGGCGATCAACCACAAGCAATCGAAAAGTTGGTCAAAGGCATCAAATCAGGCATGGATGAGCAATTATTACTCGGTGTGACCGGTTCTGGTAAGACTTATACCATGGCAAAGGCCATCGCTGAATGCCAACGTCCAACCATTATTATGGCGCACAATAAAACCCTCGCAGCACAGCTCTATGGCGAATTTAAAGCGTTCTTTCCAAATAACGCCGTTGAGTATTTTGTCAGTTATTACGATTATTATCAGCCGGAAGCCTATGTCGCTGCGAGTGATACCTTTATCGAAAAAGACAGTGCTATCAACGACCATATTGACCAAATGCGCCTATCAGCGACGCGGGCGCTACTTGAGCGCCGTGATGCGATTATTGTGGCTTCGGTCTCCTGCATTTATGGTTTGGGTGATCCAGAAAGTTATCTAAAAATGCTTTTACATGTCGTCGTCGGTGACAAAATCGATCGGACGGCGACCATTAAGCGTTTGGTTGAAATGCAATATAACCGTAATGAGTTAGATTTTGGCCGTGGTACCTATCGCTTGCGCGGTGAGCTGTTAGATATTTATCCTGCGGAATCTGAGCAGCTAGCGGTGCGCGTACATCTATTTGATGATGAAGTGGAGAAAATTACTTGGTTTGACCCGTTAACCGGCAAAACCGTCCGAAGTGTGCCGCGTATTACCATTTATCCAAAATCGCACTACGTGACCCCGCGCAATAAATTGGAAGCGGCAAGTCATACCATTCGCGCCGAGCTTGAGCCGCGCTTAGAGTATTTTCGCGACAATAATAAATTGGTCGAAGCGCAGCGTCTAAAAGAGCGTACCCAGTATGACCTTGAGATGATTCAGCAGCTCGGCTACTGTAATGGTATCGAAAACTACTCGCAGCATCTGTCTGGTCGGCCGTCAGGGGAAGCACCGCCGACTTTGTTTGATTATATTCCAGAAGATGCGCTGTTATTTATCGATGAATCGCACGTGACGGTTTCGCAAATTGGGGCGATGTATAAAGGCGATAGATCGCGTAAAGAAAACCTCGTCAATTATGGTTTTCGTCTGCCAAGTGCGATGAACAACCGCCCGATGAAGTTTGAAGAGTGGGAACGTATTAAGCCTAAAACCATTTATGTCAGTGCCACGCCGGCACAATATGAGCTTGAGCATAGTGAGCAAGTGGTTGAGCAAGTCGTGCGTCCAACCGGTTTGATTGACCCTGAGATTGAGATTCGTCCGGTGTTGACCCAAGTCGATGATGTGCTATCAGAGATTACCAAACGCCGAGAAAAAGACGAGCGCGTATTGATTACCACTTTGACCAAGCGTATGTCAGAGGATTTGACCAGTTATCTAAAAGAGTACGATGTCAAAGTCGCGTATTTGCACTCGGATATTGATACGGTTGAGCGTATGCAGATTATTCATGAGCTGCGTACTGGTGTGCATGATGTGCTGGTTGGTATTAACCTCTTGCGTGAAGGGCTTGATATGCCAGAGGTGTCGTTAGTGGCGATATTCGATGCGGATAAGGAAGGCTTTTTGCGTTCTGAGCGTGCGCTGATTCAGACTATCGGTCGTGCGGCGCGTCATATTAATGGCAAGGCCATTCTCTACGCTGATCGCATCACACCCAGTATGGAGCGGGCGATTGAAGAAACCGACCGTCGCCGCGAAAAACAAGTCGCCTTTAACCTTGAGCATAACATTACGCCAAAAGGTGCACGCCGTAGTATCACTGATAAAATCGATACGGGCGAAGATCAGAATGCCAATGACAATCAGGTGATTCCTATCAAGAGCAATCTGCCTGATGTTGATATCAGTATTTTACGCAGCCCTGATTTGCTCGCCAAAGAAATTAAGCGTTTAGAGAAGCAGATGCAGCAAATGTCACGGGATTTGAAATTTGAAGAAGCGGCAAAAACGCGTGATAAAGTTTTAGAATTAAAAGCGCATTTAATCTAACAGGTTAATTTCGACTGAATGTAAACTTAGAGAAGGTGAGTTGCATAGGTTGCAGCTCACCTTTTTTTATATTTAATACTTAAACCAAGAAGGCTTTCACCTGTATATATTGATAACTAATAATTTGCCGTTAGATAACTTGTAATTATACCAAATGCCACTTAAGATGATATTAAGCAGCTGCATGCGCTTTATTACTCACGGACGACTTAGGCGGACTATCTATCATGCATACCAGTACCCATCATAAAACCAATGAAATTAAAACCAATGAATTACTCAGATTAGACTTCAATGAAAACTCCTTAGGCATGTCAGACTCTGCCAAAGAAGCCATCCTCAATGCTTTAGATGGCGCTGCACGTTATCCCGATAAGCCGCGCGCTCAACTGCTGAGCAAAGTAGCCGAAATCAACGGCGTACCTGAAAAGCAGGTCTTATTGGGCAATGGTTCAATCGAGAGTATCAGGGCTGTCGTGCAAATGTTGTATGACAAAGCCTTGAAAACAGATAAAGGATTTCAGCTAGTCATCCCAGACCCAACCTTTGGCTGTGCAGAGTTGTATGCACACTCTTTAAGCGTGCCAGTGGTCAAAGTACCATTAACTCGCGATAACTATGATTTAGATTTTGACAACCTACAAAAAGCTGCGGCTGAATTTGACGGTATGAGCCTGTTTTATCTGTGCAATCCTAATAATCCAACAGCCATCATTACTGCGACGGATACGCTCAAAGCTTGGATAAAAAATGCACCAAAAAACCACTATTTCTTATTGGATGAAGCCTACTTTGGGTATGTCACAGACCCAAGTTTTGAGAGCGGCGTTGAGTGGATAAAGCAAGGGCTATCAGATAACCTAATTGTCGTTCGTACCTTCTCAAAGCTATTTGGCCTTGCAGGTTTGCGCGTCGGATATGCGATTGGACATCCGCAGATTATTGCAGAGATTGGGTCTTTAATGTCTACGGATAATATCAATGTATCAGGTGCGGTTGCTGCAATCGCAACGCTCGAAGATGAGGCGTTTTTGGCGCACAGTTTGCAAACC
>Ga0098067_1000275_pt1 | contig 20786 bp, 18 predicted proteins | sample 26_taG_FD_92578 | JGI IMG/M metagenome (GOLD analysis project Ga0098067, IMG submission 92578) | Marine viral communities from Cariaco Basin, Caribbean Sea - 26_WHOI_OMZ | ecosystem: Environmental > Aquatic > Marine > Oceanic | place: Caribbean Sea: Cariaco Basin | collected 2014-11-09
ACTTCTATGCTTTCAATATTAGCAGGATCGGGGCTGCCATTGGTCAAACCGGGTAAGCCGTTAACCAAAGTAGGCTGTACGGCAAAACCTCTTATAGAGAAATATCCGGCACCATCACTTCCCCTACCTGTAGATTCCCAGAGTTTGGTAATCCCGGGAGCATTTTTTAGGGCATCGTCAAAAGAAGTAATCACCTGCTGCTCCAGCAATTCCCCCGTTATAGTATTGTACACCTGCGGGTTTTCAATATCTTTTAAAGGAAGTTTAGCCACGTACTGACTTTTAGCTCTTGCGAAACTGTTGATGTTGGCGTTCCCGGTGATCACTATTTCTTCCAGGTCCTCTTCGTTATTTCTCAAAATAACAGCAGGAATCGTAGTAGTTTGCCCGGCCTGAACTGAAAAAGCAAGATCTTTATTTTCATAACCCACGTAAGAAACCCGAAGCGTATAACTTCCCTGCGGAATGGCTTTAATAGTAAATTCGCCATTCCTGTTGGTTTCTGAACCAAGACTTGTTCCTAAAACATTCACGTTAGCGTTGGCAATAGGATTACCGTTACTGCTAATGACATTTCCTTCAATGTTTCCTGTTGCCTGACTAAAACCAATTGTTGCCATAAGCATAAACAAAAACATGATGTAGTACTTTTGAAGCATTTTATATAAATTAATTTGGACTAATTATAAATAGAGTGCAAATCTAGGAAGCAGAATTTAAATACAAAAGCTTATTTAAAACAATTCCAAATAAAAAATTCTTGCAAAACCTTAAGCTGAAGAATGTCAGTAAATTAAAGTCAATTTTACTTGAAAAAATCCTGATACCAGTTGATTTAGCATACTGAAGGGCTGTTTACACACCAGGAGCGGTAGACCTGTTAACCTCAAAGTAATTTTATATAAAGAAGAGAGCCCATGTTCTTTTCTTCACAAGGCTGAAGTTAATTCACCTCCCGTCAACCTCAATTTCATATCAATTTGGCAATCAATGGTTTTTTGTTTATATTTAAAAACTAGTTAACGAGTTAAGGGCAGAAGCGACTCCCTACAAGCTTTTGTCTGATTATCATTCCCCGTATCACATTCATTATTTCACCATTAAATTATTGTTCTTTTACTGAATTTATGATACTACCTCCAAAAATGCCATTTTTGGAGACCTTTTTTTCAAGCTAGAATTTCCTCCGGTTTCCATCTTCTCAATTAGGTTTTTATTGTAATTTTAGAGTGCTGATCAATGTGGTAATACACTTTGGTTTTTTACAAGAATCCTTCCACCCTTTCAGGAAATCTTAGAAACAGCAGCAGTACTGCTGTGCATTAGTATGAAAATCACTAAGCTATAAGATATGTTGTCCTATAACCTCACCACCAGCCCCGGAACAAACAGGCTGACAGGAAAACACCCAGGTGCTATTATTTTTTGGGGAATTGCGCTGCTGGTTATCCCGCTGTGGATGCTCTCCTATCCCGAAACTACGGTAAAGCACAATGCCACTCCTTTTCTTGTATATGCAAGTCAGTTACTTTCCCTCACCGGCTTTGCCTTGCTTGCCCTCAGCTTAATATTAACTTGCCGGTTAACATTTTTGGAAAACTGGTTTGGAGGCCTAGACAAGGTGTACAAAATGCACCGCACCACCGGGAAGTTTGCCTTCTTTTTGATCCTGGCGCATCCAATTTTTCTCGCGCTTAGGTGGATTCCAACCGATGTTTCCAAAGCCCTCTGGTACCTGTTCCCCTTTCACCGCCGCATGGAAATTGACCTTGGCAGCTGGTCGCTTTGGGGAATGATCTTACTTGTAATCTTAACCCTGGCTGTAAAGATCCCGTATGATAAGTGGAAGATCTCCCATAAGTTCATGGGTTTTTTCTTTATTTTAGGAGTAGCGCATATCTTCTTTCAGGGGATCTTTTTTTCTGAAAACCCTGCCCTTGGCATCTATATGGGACTGCTGTCAGTTGGTGGCATTTCGGCCTGGTTGTACAAGTCGGTTTTATTCGATCTTGTAAAAAAGAAAAGTCTGTATTCAGTCACGGGAGTCCGGTATTTAAACAACAATATTGTAGAAATTGAACTTCAACCAAAAAAGAAAAAAGATACTCATTTTCGGCCCGGGCAGTTTTACTTCTTTTCCTTTCTTTCTGAAGATATTTCGGCAGAGAGCCATCCTTTTACCATCTGCGATCACAGTCGGGACGGGAAAATAACCATCATGGTAAAATCTTTGGGAGATTACACCCACCGGCTCTATGCCCTAATCAAACCTAATACCCCGGCTTTACTTGAAGGCCCGTATGGCCGGTTTAATTTTGAGACTGCCAGCAAACAGCAGGTTTGGCTGGGTGGCGGCGTGGGAATTGCTCCTTTTCTTAGCTGGGCCAACTACCTGCTTAGCCATCCCGATGATTCCCTGAGCGTAAAATTATATTATTGCGTGCAAAATGCCGCAGCAGCGACACATATATCGACTTTTCAAGCTTTAGAAAAGAAAATGCCACAATTTCATGTAGAAGTGATCTCTCAGGAAACCGACGGCTACTTTCATCCCGCAGATCATCCTGAAATCCAAAACAGTGACATCTTTTTCTGCGGACCCAGGAACATGCGGAAAGCTGTTTGCAAAGAACTTAAAGCGCTCAAAATCCCAAAAGCAAGAATACATTCTGAAGAATTTGATTTCGATTAAAAGTTGTCCTTTAAGATGATTTTTTGAAATACAGGAAAATTTGGCATTACGAAGTACCGGGCAGAAAGTTTACTTTAATTAATTCTGCACGATTTTCATCTTTAAGACACCCTAAAAAACACAGAATTCAGCAAATTGATGCCGTAAAAATTGCTTCTGAAAAATGCCATTTTTGACACCCAATTCAGGAAAATATTTCAAAATATTTTACACCTACATACCTGTAAATTAATTACATTGACCTCCATAAATTTGGATGTATGTTTTCAAAAATATTCAGGTCACTGCTTATGTCGGCCTTACTTGTTTTTCTATTTTCCTGCTCAGAAGAAGATTCTTCCGCAGAAGAAGAAAACCCATCTGAAACTCCCGAAGAGGCTGTAGACTCCTTTAATTACATAGCGCTACAGAACGATGGTACGCTGTATACCATTGGAAATAATACGGGCCAGGTGACCCAGACAGGTAGAATTCCCGGTATTGAATTTAATACCATCTTTAATTCGGTTACCTCATCGGGGTCAAAGATCTTCATCTATGAACACCGTTTTAACCCTCCAAAAGGCATTCTTTATATCTACGATAAACAATCGGGTAAAACTGTTTCGGCTATTCTTGATTTTCCGGAAAAATTTGGAGAGAATACAGCATTGATGTCTTTAGACTGGGATGAAGAAAGCAAAAATCTTGTAGGAATTACACGGGAAGACCTGGATTTGCCCACTAGTGTTAAGCCTGTTAAAGTGGTTAGAATCGAACCGGATACTTTTAAGGTGACCACAACTTCTGAAGTTGATCTACATTCAATGGGCTATTCCAATGTATATTCCACAAGCCTCATAGGTCAAAAACTATATGCCGTAACCCTCAAAAACAGCAATTGGGATCCCGATCTTCTGGAAATCGATCTTGAAAATGACGCTGTAGAAATTCTTCCGGTCACGGGCCGGGAAGCCGGGATCACCAACCTTGGATACAGCGGGAATGGCCATACGCTCTTCGGATTTTCACCGGTACCAAACTCTAATTTAATGGCAGAAGTGAGGCCGGTAACTTTCAACGTGCAGGATGGTACAGTGAAGGAAATCTCTAAAGTTCCACGCATTTCAACCCTTAACTTTGCTCATAAAACTTTTTACAATAAAGAGGCAAAAGAATTTGCTGAACTGATAGGAGCTGATAATAAAAAACACCTTTTCAAGTACAGGCCTTCAACAGGTGAATATGAAATGATTGAAATTCCCGATCCCAATAGTATTTTTTCGGTTGTAAACATCATTGGAGTTACAGAACTTTAATGATCATTAGCTAATTTATCACACACCACCTAAGCAGTTAAAATTCGGCTAAGGCCTACTTATGTCTACATCTAAGCTTTTCTTCTGGCTATTATCAGGAGAGGCCTGGAGTAGCTTCGGAATTTCATTAGCTCATAACTTGCTTTTAACCAGCTCATAAATTTTTACCAACCCCTAAATAATTTCAAATTTTCTATCTATATTGTCGCGAATTTAATAGGACAATTTCTTCTGAAGATATTTCTAAAGATCCCTGTCCTGTCACCTGAAGCAACAGCACTCCCTACAGCTGTTAGACTTACGACTCTATGTGAATTCTGCCGAATGTAAAAGGCCGATGATCTCCCTACAAGAGTTTTATGTAAGTCACCGACTTAAGAATAAAAAGATTATGATTTGGTTTAAGATTAAAAGGCTTGAAAAGCTCCTGGCCCACGGTGAGCTTTCAGATTTCATTGCGTTTAAATATTTTTTGGCCCATCTTCTGCTTTTGGCCCTTTTGTACAACTTCCCAGCAAATTCTGTAGATGTTCCCGTGTGGTCGCTATATGTGAAGCTAATCGTTGCTCTCGCTGCGATCTCCTGGGAAATGGGAAAGACTTTCGAAATTAACCAGAATGGCGACGGCAAAGATTATCTAAAGCGTGTGATCTCGATATCTCTTGTTGCCAGCCTTAAAACTATTGTTGCATTTTTCATTTTTGCCGCAATCATTGCTACAGCTACCCTAACGCTGCAAAAATGGGCTATTATCTACCCGATTTCTGGAATGAGATTCTCTCTCTAATCATACATCTCCTTTTAATAGGAATTTATTATAAAATCTTGCTCAGCTCCTTCAGCAGTATTAATACCGCCGTAAGCAAACAACCAAAACCCCTCTAATCTACAATCATCAACCAAAGCAGCAAACCTATTCACAGTTATGAAAGCTATACAAAGAATTATAATTTTTACCATTATCAGCTTTTCCGGAGTCAGCATGTTATTTACAGACTGGGAAAAATACGAGGCCACGCCCTGTGGGAAACCCCCGGTAGGAATGAGATCGGAAGTATTATCGGCAGGTAGCACATCACAAGATTCTCTTGTAAATAAGTACCAGATTTGTCGCAGCAACAGCGAACTTGAGCTACTCTCACAATTTCGTCATCGCAGGGCCCGGGCTATTCTTTAGGCAATAAGCTTTTAAATAATTTTGCTGAAGAATAGCACTCTTCCTCAAAATTGTTCAATAAAGACTTTTTTAATTTCTTCGGAAAAGACATTTTATGTGCGAGCAAAGCCACTTCAGGTTACCTCTCAAAATGGCATTTTGCAGTAGTGATTCTCCAGCTGCTTTAAGAGAGCTCCTTCCTTTATTAGTAATAAAGTTATGTGAAGATGAATCAACTCCTCTGCTATTGCTCCTGAAATTTCTAAAAACCGCTTATCTTGCCTGCAAAAAATTATAATCAACTATGGCTTCAGGATTTTTTGCTCTTTTAGATGATATTGCCACTTTCATGGACGACGTAGCCATGATGTCTAAAGTCGCCGGAAAGAAAACCGCAGGAATTCTTGGTGACGACCTTGCTGTGAATGCCGAAAAGGCCTCCGGCTTCATGTCTTCCCGTGAATTGCCCGTGTTATGGGCAATTACAAAAGGCTCCTTTTTGAACAAGTTGATCATCCTGCCCCTCGCCTTCTTGCTAAGCGCCTTTCTGCCCGCTGCAGTGACCGTGATCCTGATCATTGGCGGATTATATCTGGCATACGAAGGTGCAGAGAAGATCTATGAATATTTCTTTCCTCATGCTCATGAAACTGATACACCTAAACTCGAAAAACTTTCCGAAGAAGAGATTTTAAGGATCGAAAAAGAAAAGATCAAATCTGCCATTTTAACCGATTTTATACTTTCAGTAGAGATCGTCATTATTGCTTTGGGCAGTGTTGCCAATGAAACCCTGGTCACGCAAATTCTTGTGGTAACCGTCATTGCTTTTATAGCTACCGTTGGCGTGTACGGTATTGTGGCCCTCATTGTAAGAATGGATGAATTTGGGGCAAAACTCATAGACCTTAATGATCGAAAAGACAGTATCTCAGACAAAATAGGAGGTTTTTTGGTTAGTGCCCTGCCCAAGGTCATTAAAAGCCTTTCGATAATTGGAACTATAGCTTTACTCCTGGTTTCGGGAGGTATCTTTGTTCATAACATTCATTTTATGCATGACCTTCTTCCCAGCTTACCGGGAATTCTGGTAGAGTTACTCACAGGCCTGGCCGTTGGGATCTTAATGTTGTTGATCATAAAATCGGCCACCGGCGTCTGGAAGAAATTTGCTCACTAAGCAGTGTTTTGAACCTTGCGAAAATCCTCTTCAAAAATGCCATTTTTGGAGTACAAATGAACAAATTATTGATTTTTAGCTTAAATATTTAAGAGTAGCTGAACTGCTTCAGGTTAAGTTAAAATTTAGGAATAAAAAAAGGCCGCCAAAACCGGCAGCCTTTCAATATTAGCAATTATTTACTATTCAAGGGTGATAGGAGTAACAATGATATCATCATCATCAAACAGAGGCAAATCAAGCCCGTTCATGTTGTCAAACTCATAGACTTCTTCAACTCCTGTGTCGTCATGCAGCATTACCCAAACGGTATCTCCTGCAGCAACATTAGCGTCTTCTTCAAAAGTCACTACAACGTCGGTATTGTCTCCGGCCTCAAGATATACAGGTTCAGAAATAATTTCGGGAACCTGGGGTCCGTCTTCGGCTTCGTTTGTAGCATGAACTACTACCCATCCGTCCATATCAACATTGATACTTTCAATAGTAATAGTATTGTCAACAATAGGCTGATCAATTACAGTAAGCATACCGCTCATTGCAGCCTCTGTCACATCATTAATGGTAATAGAGGTAACAACAATGTCACCATCTTTTGTAAGAGGACTGTCAAGTCCATTCTCTCCGTCAAACTCATAAACACCTTCTTCACCGGTATCTTCATGAAGCATTACCCATAAAACATCTCCGGCTTCAACACTGGCGTCTTCTTTTAATGGCACTCCTACATTAGCATAAGCACCGGCTTCAAGATAAACAGGTTGCGAAATGATTTCAGGAACCTGAGGCCCGTCTCCGGCATCATTAGATTCGTGGATCACCACATACCCATCTTCTTCAAGAGTAATAGATTCCACATATACCACTCCGTTTACAAGATCCTGGTCTACAGCAGTAAGTAAAACATCATCACCTTCTACAGTCACAGTAAATGGCACGGTTACAATATCACCCTGTAGATCGGTCACAGGCACATCAATACCGTCAACGCTATCAAATTCATAAACGCCGCTCTCACCGTTATCTACGTGAAGCATTACCCAAAGGGTTTCTCCATTTTGTACCTGCTCACCATCTTTTAATTCAATAGTCACATTAGTGGTAGGCCCATCATCAATTTGTTTGGGAACAGAGATAATTTCAGGAACTACAGGTGCTCCGTTGTTATCACGGTGGATAACTACCCACCCGTCTTCACTAATATTAACCGAATTGATAGTTAAAGTACCATCCTGCACAGTTACCTGCTCATCTACAACAATAGCTCCAGTTGGGGGAAGATCGGGATCTACACCACCATCGTCATCATCACTACACGCCACTAATCCAAGACTTAGAATCATTGGCAACATTAGAAGATAAAATTTCTTTAATTTCATAATAGCTCTTTTTTTAGGTTTTTTTCAAAGTACCCAGATAAGATTGCAATCGCTGTTAATGCTATGCTAAATACCCTAATAAAAACCCTAATTAATATTTCTTTAATAGTCTTCGGCTAAGCATCCCTACACTTTGCCAGCCTGGCATGAGCATCTTTAAAAGTTCTTCATAAAAGCTGTTCACTTTATATAAAAAAGACCGAAATTTTAAACAAACTACAGTTTTTTACGAAAAAACACTTTTATTAATTTCTTTAATTGAAAATAATGAATATATTCACCAACTGTAAGCCATACATGAGCAATCAACAGTCCACATACAATCTATTTCTTTCCGCGACAGGGACTGTTGCCACGATGACTATTACTACAATGATTATGATTACCCCTTGGGGGTAGTGATCTAAAAAATTTCCGTCCGCATACCTTCTTGTTTTTAAACAAGACACTAAATCATTTATAGTCTTAAAATTCCAACCTTATGAATATCCTGAAATTCGGGGGCTCGTCTGTTGCCTCTTCGAAAAATATTAAACTCGTTTCCAAGATTGTTCAAGATCATGTTAATACCGATAATACCATCGCTGTGTTTTCAGCTTTTGGCGGCGTCACCAATGAACTGCTGCAAATGGCCGAACTCGCCGCAAATGAAGACTCCTCTTATAAAGATCTGCTTGAAAAAAATGAAAAAAGACATCTTAATGTAGTAAAAGAGCTTATTAAGGTTAATGACCAAAGCAGAATATTGGCCCGTGTAAAAAATGAATTTAACCGCCTGGAAACTCTTTATGAAGGCGTTTACCTGCTAAACGAATTGTCTGATCGTACCCGGCACGTCATTTCGGGATATGGAGAAATTTTGTCGTCCCTTATCATAGCCGAATACTTTCAAAGCCTGGGAGAAGACGTACTCTTTGTTGACACCAGAGAACTCATTGTTTGCAGAAACACCCAGGAAAAAATTCATGTGAACTACGACCAGACGTACAAGAATATTCAGGATTTCTTTAGCCGGAACAAAGCCAGTCTCTTTATTGCCCCAGGCTTTGTAGCCCGCAATGAACAAGGCGTACCCAGCACACTCGGCCGGGGTGGATCGGACTTTACTGCAGCAATCTTTGCCGGGGCGCTCGATTTGCAAACACTTAAGGTTTATACTGATGTAGACGGAATGTATACCGCCAACCCCAGTATTGTGCCGCAGGCATATGCTTTAAAGAACATCTCTTATGAAGAGGCCATGGAGCTTTCGCATTTTGGCGCAAAAGTTTTATATCCTCCCACGCTTCAGCCGCTTTTAAAGAATGAGATCAAGATCAATATCAAAAATACTTTTAAGCCTGAAGCAGCGGGTACCGTGATTTCTAAAGGATGTAAAGAAAACTTCCGGTGGGTCACCGGCATCACTCATATTGACGCCATAAAGTTGCTCAACATTGAAGGCAGCGGAATGGTGGGAGTAGCAGGATTTTCAAAACGCTGCTTTGAGGCATTATTTCACGTGAACATAAGTGTGGTCTTAATCACACAGGCCTCTTCGGAACACAGCATTTGCATTGCTTTAAAAGAAGATGAAGCGCAGGCTGCAAAAGATGCACTCAATGAAGCTTTTGAGGTAGAGATACAATCTGGGAAAATCAGGGCTGTAGAGATTGAAGACAATATTGCCATTGTTGCCCTTGTAGGTGACCGCATGAAGAGCCATCACGGCCTGAGCGGAAAAATGTTTAGTGCCCTGGGTAATAACAACATCAACATTAGAGCAATCGCACAGGGCTCTTCAGAGCGCAATATTTCAGCAGTAATCGCTAAAAAAGATGTCACCAAAGCCCTCAATGTGCTTCACGAACAATTTTTTGAAGTGCCTTCCAAAGAACTCAACCTCTTTATCACCGGGGTGGGCAATGTGGGCAGTAAACTGCTCAACCAGTTAAAGAACCAGGAAGCATATCTCCTGGAAAAACTTCGGCTTAAAGTAAGGATCCTCGGCCTCTCCAATTCAAAAAAGATGGTTTTTGACGAGAATGGCCTAAACCTCGAAAACTGGAAACAACTTCTTGATGACGGAGAAAAGGGTGACAAAAATGCCTTTTTTGAGCAGGTAAAATCCCTGAACCTTCGCAACAGCATTTTTGTAGATAACACAGCCAGTCCCAACATTTCCTCGCTATATGACCATTACCTCTCCCACTCTATTTCTGTGGTAACCTGTAATAAGATTGCCTGTTCCCAGGAATTTAAGAGCTACTCAAGGCTGCAGGATTTATCACGGGAATACGGGGCTTCCTTTTTATATGAAACCAATGTGGGTGCGGGGTTGCCCATTATAGATACGCTTAAGAACCTCGTCGCTTCGGGAGATAGGATCATTAAAATTCAGGCGGTGCTTTCGGGTAGCCTCAATTTTGTCTTTAATAATTATGATGCTTCAGAACCATTTTACAAGGTGGTAGAAAAAGCGAGGAAAGAAGGCTATACCGAACCCGATCCTACTATTGACCTTAGCGGGGTAGACGTGGCCCGGAAAATACTCATCCTTTCCCGCGAAAGCGGACTCCAGATTGAACTTGAAGATATTGAGAATAAGAGTTTCCTTTCTAAAGAGAGCCTCGAAGCCGGTTCTAATAAAGAATTCTTTGAAATTCTGAAGAAAGACGAGCCTAAGTTCAAAGAGATCTATGACAATGCCGCCCAGAACAATGCCCAGCTAAAGTATGTGGCCCAGCTTGAAAACGGCAAGGCTAGTGTAGGGCTGCAACAAGTAGGCCCCGAGCATCCATTCTATAATTTGAGCGGAAGTGACAACATTGTCCTTTTCTTTACAGATCGCTACAGCCAGCAGCCATTGATCGTGAAAGGAGCAGGTGCCGGTGCAGATGTCACTGCCTCCGGGATCTTCGCCGATATTATAAGAATCGGAAAAAAATAGGCTATGGAAGAAATTAAAATATTTGCCCCGGCCACTGTGGCAAATCTCTCGTGCGGTTTTGACGTGCTGGGTTGTTGCCTGGAATCTATTGGTGATGAAATGTTGCTTCGGAAGAATGCAACAGGCGAGATAAGAATTACTAAGATCACCGGGCAGGACCTTCCTGTGGAAGCAGATAAAAATGTAGCCGGAGTGGCCGTTCGTGCGCTCCTGAAGGAATTAAATTCGCAACAGGGTTTTGATATCGAGATCTATAAGAAGATCAAAGCAGGTAGCGGGATTGGAAGTAGTGCAGCAAGCTCGGCAGGAGCAGTTTTTGCTGTCAATAAACTCCTAAATGACCCCTTTTCACCCAAAGAACTTATTCCTTTTGCTATGGAAGGGGAACGCCTCGCAAGTGGAAACGCCCATGCCGATAATGTGGCGCCGGCTCTTTTGGGCGGCTTTAACCTCATAAGAAGTTACGAGCCGCTTGAAGTAATTCACCTGCCCACTCCGCAAGATCTGCGCATGGTGATCCTGCACCCGTTAATTGAAGTAAAGACTATGGATTCCCGTTCTATCATCAGGCAGAACATCAGCCTTCAAAAAGCTGTAAAACAGTGGGGAAATTTAGGTGCTTTTGTGAGTGCTCTGTATTCAAATGACTACGATCTTTTGGGCAGAAGCCTTAAAGATGAAATCGTAGAACCTGTACGTTCCATTTTAATTCCATTTTTTGATGATCTTAAGATCATAGCCCGTGAGAGCGGCGCTTTGGGATTTGGCATTTCCGGCTCGGGGCCCTCGGTCTTTGCGATGTGTAAAGGCGAGGCTTCAGCCAAACAAACGGGAGCAGCTATCCAGAAATACTACCAGGAAAAGGAAATAGACTTTGATCTTCACCTCTCTAACATAGGGAATGAAGGCGTAAAAATCATATCATGAAGTACTTCAGCTTAAACGACAAAAACCACAAAGTAAGTTTTGAAACGGCGGTGCTCAATGGTTTGGGACCCAATAAAGGGCTGTATTTTCCGGAGGAAATAAAAAAACTTCCGAAGCAATTCTTTCAACAAATCTCTTCCCTTACCCCAACCGAAATTGCCACGCAAGCAATCGGCCAGTTTGTGGAAGGAGAAATACCTCCCGCCGAATTAGCTGGCATTATAGAAAATACGCTAAATTTTGACTTCCCAGTAAAACCCGTTGAAGAGCAGGTGGGCGTACTGGAATTGTTCCACGGCCCTACCCTGGCCTTCAAAGATGTAGGTGCCAAGTTTATGGCGGGCACCCTGGGCTATTTCATAAAGAAAGGCAACATTCCGGGAGTTACGGTACTTGTGGCAACCTCGGGTGATACCGGGGGCGCCGTGGCCAGGGGCTTCCTGAAGGTGAAAGGTATTGAGGTAATCATTCTCTACCCAAAAGGTAAAGTGAGTGAGATCCAGGAAAAACAGCTTACCACTTTGGGAGAAAATATAACCGCTCTCGAAGTAGATGGTTCTTTTGATGCCTGTCAAAGCATGGTGAAAATGGCATTTTTGGATTCCGAAATTCAGCAGCATAGAAAACTTACTTCGGCCAATTCAATCAACGTGGCGCGTTGGCTGCCTCAAATGTTCTATTATTTCCTGGCCTATGAACAAGTGAAAAACAGAGATCAAAAACTGGCTTTTTCGGTACCCAGTGGTAACTTCGGAAATATTTGTGCCGGACTCCTCGCAAAAGAAATGGGTCTACCCATTGATCATTTTGTAGCTGCTAACAATGAGAACAACGTGGTCACCCGATTTTTACAAACCCAGAAATATGAACCTACCGCCAGCGTACAGACTATTTCTAACGCCATGGATGTTGGTGATCCCAGCAATTTTATTAGGATCCTGGAACTTTTCAGCAATAATTTTGAGGACCTGAAGTCGCATCTGTCTTCCTTCAGTTATACTGATGATCAAACCCGGGAAATTGTCAAGAAGGTCTATGAAGACACAGGATATTTAATGGATCCACATGGTGCTGTAGGATATTTGGGGCTCAAAGAATTCCTTCAGAAACATAAAGATTACTACGGAATTTTCCTTGAAACGGCCCACCCGGTAAAGTTCCTGGAAACTATTGAAGATGTGATTGGAAAAAAGATCCCGCTCCCGCCTGATATTGAAGCACTAAAACACCGGGAAAAGAAAGCTGTTCAAATTTCGGATTACGAAGACCTGAAGAATTTCCTTCTAAAATAAAGAGAAAAAAACACAGGTGTCAAAAATGGCATTTTTGACACCTGTGTTTTAATTTTAATCGAATATGAACTTCAGCTTAATCTTTTTTATCTCGCGTGAGAAACAACAGCACGCCGGCCAATGCAGCTGCCGTGACTGCCGATTTTAGCACAAATTTTTTACGGTTGTACTTCCATTCAGATTTTAATCCGTGTTCGGCAAACAGGTTGGGGATTTGCCCTTTTTTAAGGTCATCAAAAATGCCCTCAATTTCACCAATCCTATCGGCCATTACTAACGGAAGCCAGCGGCCATAGCTGGATTCACTGTACTTAAAGGCGAAACGTCTTATGGCTCCACTCAGCCCCTCTGGGGGTTGTGCTGTACCAAAAACCGCCGGAATATTAGGCCATTCCACCGAATGCAATACTTCAATATTCACCGGTTGTTGCTCGGGCCGTTCCCAGGTATATCCTTCTATTTCTTCATCTGTTCTATGTTTCATGGGGTAAGTGGGATCATTTTTTGGATCCCGGTCTATTCCCCATCCTTTTATATGGCTGTGGTCGCCCCCTCTTTCATTCTTGAAGTCTTCGGGTTTGGTTTGATCTCCGATCATAAATTCTGTTTTTTGAATTAAAATGCTGCTCTTATGCTGATGGCGGAATAAGCACGGTTTTTATACAATTGTCCAGCTTATTGCTGAAAATGTGATAACCCTCGGCCACCTCTTCCAGCGGAATGCGGTGCGTGATCATCTCTTTAGGATTTATAGCCCCCGACTTTACGTGTTCTATCATTTTTGGCAGCAGCCTTTTTACCGAAGCCTGGCTCGCCCTGATAGTAATTCCTTTGTTCACCACGTTCCCTATAGGCACTAAAGCATCAATAGGTCCATATACACCAACAATAGAAACGATTCCGCCCTTTTTAACCGAGTTGATAGCCCAGTGTAGCGCAGTAGTTGAACCTCCCTGCATAAGCAGCTTTCGGCCCAGCATGGTATTCATGGTATCACCCGCAGCTTCGGCACCCACGGCATCAATACAAACATCGGCCCCAAGCGAATCTGTGATTTTTTTAATGAACACTACCGGGTCTTCAAGTGCCGTAAAATTATACACCTCGCATTGAGCAAAATCCTTTACAAATTCAAGCCGGTAATCAAGCTTATCTATCACAATCACTCTGCCTGCGCCAAAAAGCCAGGCCGATTTTGCTGCCATAATCCCTATTGGGCCGGCACCAAATACCACCACAGTATCACCTTCCTGAATGCCACCCATTTCGGCTGCCTGATATCCTGTGGGTACCACATCTGTGAGTAGCACAGCATCATCGGGATCCATCCAGTCGGGAATCACGGTAGGGCCCACATTGGCATAAGGAACCCGCACGTATTCTGCCTGCCCGCCATGGTATCCTCCTGTAGTATGTGAATACCCAAAAATTCCGCCGGCAGCGGTAGATTGTGGATTTGCCTCATGGCACATGCCGTACATTTCCTGCTTGCAAAATGCACATTTACCACAGGCAATATTAAAAGGCACCATCACCTGGTCGCCAACCTTTACTTTAGTGACTGAAGATCCAACTTCTACCACTTCTCCTATAAATTCATGGCCAAAAGTAGTTCCCACCCGTGTATCGGGCACAAGGCCGTGATACAGGTGAAGGTCTGAGCCACAAATACAACTTCTGGTAACTTTTACAATAGCATCTTCGGGATGCTCAATTTCTGGGAAAGGGCGGTCACGGTCTGCACGAATCCTGAAAGGACCGCGGTAATTCATTGCTAACATACTGGTAAGTTTTTCTTTTTTAAAGCATCCATAAATCAGAAGTGAATTACACTATGCTGATTTAGTGTGTTTTAAAATTAAAGAAAGGGATCTTTCAACAAAACTTTTTAACGATACTTTATAACCCGACCAGCGTTTTTTGGGAGGCTGCTAACAAACATCTTAATATTGGGTACAAAAAAAGGCCGCATGAAACGGCCTTTCTTGAAAAATATTTTGGGGATTTTAACCCTGTAGCATCTGCTGAATTCTCTGTTGAAGTTGCGTATCAGTCTGGATTCTCATCGCAATTTGCTCATATCTTTCCAGCGTAAGTCCCTGCTGGCTGATGAACTCTTCCAATTGTTGCTGAAGTCCTGCCTGCATAGATTCAAATTGACCTATGACCTTTTCGTGGGTCGCTTTTTCTTCGGGAGTAGCTTCTACCTCAACTTCAGGATCTACTGAAGCCTGGTGGATCTCGTTGAAACGGGCAAATTCCATCCCCTCATCTTTCACCAGCTGCATCATTTTTTGTTGTGCCTCCATCGCCACTTGTTGAACGCCCTGTAGCGCCTGTACAAATTGGGTCAATTCGGCATCGGTTACTTCGGCCGATTGCTGTTGTTGCTCCGGCGCCTGTTGCTCCTGTGCAAAAGTCGCTGTACTACCCAGCATTAAAAATACTATAAGCGCTCCTACCAGTTTGTTTACTTTGGTCATATTAAAAGTTTTATTTGCCGTGGGTTGGTTCAAGTACCATGCCAGCATCTTTCTGAAGGCTTAATCTCATGAAAAATGGCAGTAATCTACTTTCTTCAAATTTTACTAACTTCTGGGCTAAAAAGCAGAAATATGAACATATTACAGGTTAGCGCCCCAAAATCTGGCAGCTTTTGGCTTAATACAATTCTGAAGAAAAGTTTGGAACAGGCGGGTGAAGAAATCTCTTATTATATAAAGACACGGCCCGAATACGCTACTCTTAAGCAGGAAAAACTCAGTTTTAAAGACCAGGCAGGCACCGATATGCTCGACATTGACGACAATGGTGTTGCCTTTAGGGTAAGTTCCCTGCTGAAAGAGCCCGTTCCTAATATGCAGCAATATTCTAAAAAAGCCAGCCTGGCCTGGACGCATTCTACCTGGTGCCAAAAAACTGCTGAAGTTTTTGCCTTTTTTGACAGGAAAGTCTGCATTGTGAGAGATCCGCGAGACACGGCACTTTCGGCCGCCAAGTTTGCTTTCACGCCTTACATGCAAAAGCACTACCCTTCCTCATATAATTCGATTGAAGAATTTTTTTCTGCGGAATATGAACGCCTCCTGGAGCAATGGGTCTGGTTCTACGGAAATTACCTGCTGCATTCAGGAGAACTGGATTTGCATTTTGTATTCTACGAAAACCTGCTGAAATCTTTTCCGAAGGAATATGAGTCATTGCTGAAGTATCTCAATCTCGATTTGAGCGAAGAGGAAAAGAATACCATAGCTTCAGAAGTGAGTTTTTCAAGCATGAAAGAAGAGAATCCGCGGCACCTGCACAAGGGCAAAAGCCGTAAATGGGTAGATGGATTGAGCATAGATCAAATAGAAAGAGCAGCCATAAAAGCAGGGCCGCTAATGCACATTTTTGGATATCCGATTAGCCCGGGAGAAGGAGATAAATTGCCAGCTATGCCACGGGATATCCCCAAACAAGAGTTGGAAGAGATCCTGAGCAAAATTGACTGGAAAGGACTTTATTAGGCCTTAACCTCTAAACTTTTCTTAATTGTGCCCCTGCATATTTTCAGAAACAAAAGTTTCTAAAGGCAATTTTGTACCTTAAACTTTAAAAGCTTTTACCATGGAAACTAACGATCGCAAGGAAAATAAAAAATCTACGCCTGTAGAGAACAAAAAAACTGACAAAAAGTACCATGTCAATCAATCAACCGAAGAAAAAACAGGAGGTAGTCTGGGCATAATCGCCATTTGGGTAATTATTGCCATTGTGGTGCTGGGATTATTGTTCTTTTCTGATGTGTTTGCATAAGAGGTTCCAAAAATGCCATTTTTAAGACCTTATTTCACGAAGGTTTAAATGCTCTTAACCTTACACTTCCTATCTTAGAGGCCCAAATACAAACTTATGTCAAAAACATATTATGATCCGGCCGATCTAAAGAAGTTCGGGAGTATATCGGAATGGGATGAAGAATTAGGAAGCAAATTTTTTGAATACTACAACAGCGTGTTTGAAGAAGGCGCCCTTACAGCCAGGGAGAAATCGCTTATCGCACTTGCCGTGTCACATGTGGTACAATGCCCGTATTGTATAGATGCCTATACCAAAGACGGCCTTCAACGCGGCATAGAAAAAGAAGAAATGATGGAAGCCATCCATGTTGGCGCAGCCATAAAAGGCGGAGCCACCCTCGTGCACGGCGTCCAGATGATGAACAAGTACAACAAGTTGTCCATGTGACAACTTGTTGTACTTGTTACGTAAAGCCGTTGCATGCAACGGCTCAGAAGCCAGGTGCGAAGCCAGGACACACTCAAAGTAAAGCGTTGCATGCAACAGCTCAGAGGTAAGATGCCAAGGGTCTACAGGACCAACATCCAAAGTAAAGCCGTTGCATGCAACGGCTCAGCAGTCACTATAACCACCACTAACACATGCCCACAAAATCTCTAAAATCCCGAAAAAACCTCCTCTCCAATCCCAAGGAACAGCTAAAATACCTTAGCAACGGGATCTTTGGGGAAGGGGAACTGCCGTTGTTTAGAGCTAAAGTGGGCGAAAAAGGAGCTTATCCGCTTAAGCCCAAAAAGCTGGAGATCCTGCAGCTCAATCTCGGTTATATGTGCAACCAGGTGTGTTCGCATTGCCACGTAGATGCGGGGCCAGATCGCAAGGAGATCATGACCCGCGAAACCATGCAGCTCTGCCTGGACGTGATCAGAGAATCTGGGGCACATACCTTAGACCTTACCGGCGGGGCACCAGAGATGAATCCAGACTTCAGGTGGTTTGTAGAAGAAGCTTCAAAAGCAGGAATTAAAGATTTCATTGTTCGCTCCAACCTCACTATCATCGTAGCCAACAAGAAGTACCACGACCTGCCCGACTTCTTCAGGAAACACAATGTGCATGTGGTCTCATCACTTCCGTTCTACAAAAAAGAAAAAACGGACAGGCAGCGCGGCGACGGAGTTTTTGACACATCCATTCAGGCTTTAAAAATGCTGAATGCCGCAGGATATGGCAAAATGAACAGCGGACTCAAACTTGACCTGGTCTACAATCCTGCAGGGGCATTTTTACCGGCTAACCAGCAGGCCCTGGAACGGGATTTCAAAAAGGCACTAAAAGAGGATTTTGATATTGAATTCAATGAGCTTTTTTGCATCACCAACCTTCCAATAAGCCGGTTTTTGGAGTATCTTATAGCTTCAGAAAATTATGAAGATTACATGACTGCGCTGGTTGAGGCGTACAACCCCGCTGCCGTAGAAAATGTGATGTGCAAGAACACACTTTCAGTAAGTTGGGATGGCTGGCTGTACGACTGCGATTTTAACCAGATGCTGGGGTTGAAGATCAACTCAAAAGTGCAGCATTTAAAAGATTTTGAACCGGAAATGCTTCAGGACAGAGAGATTTGCATTTCCCAACACTGCTATGGCTGCACGGCAGGAGCAGGCAGCAGCTGCCAGGGCAGCGTAACCTGATATTATGAAAGAAAATAACACCTCCAAAACCGATGAATTGCTTCTCATTTTTACCCGCAATCCTGAGAAAGGCAAGGTCAAAAAACGCCTTGCGCAAACTATTGGAGACGAGGCAGCTTTAAAAGTTTACAACTATCTCCTTCAGCATACGGTGAATATCACACGGCCACTTCCGGTAGAAAAGTGGGTGTATTATTCTGAAGCCCTTCCGGAGAATGATATTTGGAACAAAAAATTTTTCAGAAAAAAACTTCAGCAGGGTCAGGATCTGGGACAGCGTATGGAGCAGGCTTTTTCCGAAGCATTTAAAGCAGGATTTAAAAAAGTGGTGATCATTGGAAGCGATCTTTTTGATATTGAAGAAGCAGACCTGAAAATGGCATTTTTGACACTTGACGATCATGAATATGTAGTGGGGCCGGCCCAGGATGGCGGCTACTTTCTGCTCGGTATGAAAAAACCCACTCCGCAACTCTTCAGAAATAAAGACTGGAGCACCAGCCGGGTCCTTGATCAAACTCTTAGCGACCTGGAGCAGGAAAAGCTAAAGCTGTTGCCGGTGCGCAACGATATTGATACTTTTGAAGATATGCGCAGCCATCCTGAACTAATGAAATTGATTGATTAAAAACAATGATATGAAGAAGATGAAGATTTTAAGTTTTTTAATTGTAGCGGTTTTGACCCTTGCGTGCAACGAAGGGAAGAAAACCGAAAAAGGGGCCACCCTTATGACCCAGGTCGAGGAAGTGCCTGTACAAACCCAAAATTATGATTCGGTTAGGGCCGATACCATTGAGGTGGGAAATGTCACCCGATCTAAAGCAGAATGGAAACAGCTGCTCACTCCCGAAGAATACGAAATTTTACGCGAAGCAGGCACAGAACCGGCATTTCGCAACGCCTATTACAACAACAAAAAAGAAGGTATTTACTACTGTGGCGGCTGTAGTTTACCGCTGTACAGCTCTAATACCAAATTTGATTCGGGCACAGGCTGGCCCAGCTTTTATGCTCCTATAGATCCAAAACTCGTGAAGCGAAAGATAGATCGCCGCTACGGAATGGAGCGCGTAGAAGTGGTGTGCGCCCAGTGCGATTCTCACCTGGGACACATTTTCCCATACGAGGGAGTACCAACAGAAGAGCGGCATTGCCTGAATTCGCTGGCGCTCGACTTTAAACAAATGGATATTTAAAAAATAATCAATGCTCAAAGATTTAGAACACACTACAGAATTTCTTGAGGCGAGGGGCTTCGATAAACCCGAAATAGGGATCATCCTGGGAACCGGACTGGGGAAATTGATTGATGAGTTAGAAATAATTTCAGAAGTCAGTTATAATCACATTCCCGGCTTCCCAACAGCAACAGTGGAATTCCACAAAGGGAAACTCATTTTTGGGAAGCTCGACGATAAAAAAGTGGTGGTAATGCAGGGGCGTTTCCACATTTATGAAGGTTACTCAATGTGGGACGTAACTTTCCCCGTTAGGGTTATGAAACGCCTGGGGATCAAAAAACTACTCATTTCAAACGCAGCAGGTTCTTTGAATCCTGAGTTCAAAAAAGGCGAAATAATGCTTATCGATGACCATATTAATCTTCAGGGCGGTTCTCCTTTGGCTTTTAGGGGTGTGGAACAACTGGGCACGCGCTTTACAGATATGAGCGCCCCTTATGATCAACAAAGCGGCCGAATCATGCAGGAAATCGCCAAAGAACACGGATTTCCACTGCACAAAGGAGTTTACGCTGCAGTGGTGGGGCCTCAGCTCGAAACCCGGGCCGAGTATCGCTATTTGCGCACCATAGGAGCCGATGCCGTGGGTATGAGCACCGTTCCCGAAGTTATTGTAGCCAATCATTTAAAGATCCCGATTGCAGCAGTTTCTGTACTTACAGATGAAGGAAATCCAGACGATTTACAACCTGTAAATATTCAGGATATTATTGAAACTGCCGGGAATGCCGAACCTATGATGATAACGCTATTTAGAGAACTTATTAAACGCATAGAACTTAAGCCGGCAGAATAATGTCAACTAAAGAACATGTGGTTATAATTGGAAACGGCGTGGCCGGTATCACCGCTGCACGTCACATTCGCCGGATTTCTAATAAAAAGATCACGGTGATCTCTGCGGAAAGTGACTACTTCTTTTCGCGAACCGCCCTGATGTATGTGTACATGGGCCACATGAAATGGGAACACCTCAAGCCTTACGAAGACTGGTTTTGGGAGGAGAATAACATTGAGCTGAAGCAGGCGTATGTCGAGAAAATAGAAGCCCCTTCAAAAATACTATTTTTGAGAGGTGGTGAAAAAATGTCTTACAACCAGCTTATCCTTGCCACCGGCTCTGCCCCACGATTTCTGGGATGGGACGGGGAAGACCTAAAAGGTGTGCAGGGATTGGTTTCAAAGCAGGACCTCGAGCTGCTGGAAGAG
>Ga0098067_1000276_pt1 | contig 20738 bp, 15 predicted proteins | sample 26_taG_FD_92578 | JGI IMG/M metagenome (GOLD analysis project Ga0098067, IMG submission 92578) | Marine viral communities from Cariaco Basin, Caribbean Sea - 26_WHOI_OMZ | ecosystem: Environmental > Aquatic > Marine > Oceanic | place: Caribbean Sea: Cariaco Basin | collected 2014-11-09
GCTCCTCCAATCTTTTATCGGCTACAATTTTTCCGTGGTTAATAATGATCACGCGCTCACAAAGGGCTTCTACTTCACGCATGATGTGGGTGGAGAGAAAGATGGTTTTTTCCTTTCCGGTCTTTTTGATCAGCTCGCGGATCTCTACTAACTGATTCGGGTCGAGTCCTGTGGTGGGTTCGTCAAGGATCAAAACTTCAGGGTCGTGCAAAAGTGCATTTGCAAGACCCACCCGCTGCCGGTAACCTTTTGAAAGCTGCTCGATCTTTTTGTTGGCTTCAGGTAAAAGTCCGGTCTGAATAATCACCTCTTCAATACGGCTTTTTGGTGCCTTATATATGAGGGCGTTAAATTCGAGATATTCACGCACGTACATTTCCGTATAAAGGGAATTGTGCTCGGGTAAGTATCCCGTGCTTCTCTGGGCCTGCAGCATGTCTTGAGCAAGCAGATATCCATTTACGGTAGCTTCGCCCGATGATGGCTGTAAATAACCGGTAAGGATCTTCATGAGTGTAGACTTTCCTGCACCGTTTGGCCCTAAGAAGCCCACAATTTCCCCTTTTTGGATGGAAAAGGAAACTTCATCAAGTGCTTTTTGTTCCCCGTAATATTTAGAGATTTTGTTTACCTGTATAGACATAGCCGCTTTTTTTCAAAAGTAATTCAACTTTTTTATAAGGCAGAAAATTTATCAGGAGATTTCTAATTATGCTAAAATTAGCGAAATCGTTCTCGTGATTTTTTGAGGAAAAAAGATTGTTTTTTGAAAATATATACTACATTAGCTTTTCACGAATACGAAAAATGAGCAACTTATTTATCTGGAACGCCTGGTATTATTTTTATTTCTATTTCAGAGATAAGATCGGGAGTGCCGTATAATTAACCAATATTATAACTGAAATCCCGATGTAAGCATCGGGATTTTTTTTTGCCGTAAAAATATATGCAGGAAAAAATAGCCATACAGGGAATAAAAGGATCTTTTCATCACCAGGTCGCCAGGGAATATTTTGGAAAGGAAGTGCCGGTAGACGAGTGCCAGTCGTTTAGAGAAGTGGTTGACAGTTTGTTGACCAATCGGTCAATAAGTGCTGTCATGGCCATTGAAAATTCTACGGCCGGAACCATTCTCCCCAATTACGCTCTTATCGATGATAATAATCTTCAGATAAAAGGCGAGCATTACATTCCAATCTTCATGAACCTCATGGTCCTGCCGGGTCAAAAGATTTCAGATATTAAAAAAGTCTGTTCTCACCCAATGGCTTTACTGCAATGCCAAACCTTCTTCAAAGATCATCCCCATATGGAACTCATTGAAGATACAGATACTGCAGATGTAGCAAAAAGAATTAGGGAGCAAAAGCTTACCGGTGTTGCAGCTGTGGCCAGTAAAGCCGCTGCAAATATCTACGATCTTGAAATTTTGCAGGAAGGCATACAAACCATGAAGAGCAATTCTACCCGTTTCCTTGTGCTTTCCTCAAAGAATGCGGCTCCCGTGGTTACCGGCGCAAATAAGGCTTCATTAAAATTTGTCCTGGAAAACAAAAGAGGAAGCCTGGTAAGCGTGCTCAATATTCTGCGGGATTTTGATCTTGATATGACCAAGATACAAAGCATACCAGTGATAGATGTACCATGGAAATATGCATTCTTTATTGATGTGCTTTTTCAGGAAGAAGAGGAATTAGAGAAAGTTTTAAAGATACTTTCAGAATTGACCGAAGAATTAAAGGTGTTAGGAATTTATAAAAACGGCTTATTATGATCGCACAGGCTAACAGACTAGACCATGTAGAAGAATACTACTTCTCAACAAAGCTAAAGGAAGTAAGGGCGCTACAGGATTCGGGGCAACCCATCATAAATCTCGGGGTAGGAAGCCCAGATCTACAGCCGCCACCGCAGGTGATGACGGCCCTGCACCAGGCGTTGCTCAACCCATCGGCACACCAGTACCAGCCGTACAGGGGAACCAATGATTTCAGAAAAGCTATAGCAGAGTTCTACCAGAATTTCTATAATGTAAGTCTAAATCATGAAACGGAGATACTTCCTTTAATGGGTAGCAAAGAAGGGATTACCCATATTTCCATGGCTTTTTTAAATGAAGGTGATGAAGTGCTGGTGCCAAATCCCGGTTACCCTACCTATGCTGCCGTAAGCCGCCTTGTTGGAGCGAGCACAGTTCTATATGATCTAAAAGAAGAAACCAGTTGGTTGCCCGATTTTGAGGAGCTTGAAAAAAGAAATTTAAGCAAGGTAAAACTGATGTGGGTGAATTATCCTAACATGCCTACAGGAGCAGTGGCCAAAAAAGAGCTTTTTGAGAAGTTGATTGCCTTCGGAAAAAAGCACAGCATCCTTATTGTAAATGATAATCCTTATAGCTTCATCCTCAACGAGGAGCCGGAGAGCATCCTGAAATATTCAAGTGATTTGAAAGGAATATTGGAACTTAATTCCCTGAGTAAGAGCTTCAATATGTCTGGCTGGAGAATTGGTATGCTTTGCGGCAGTGAAAAGAATATAAATTCTGTACTCAAAGTAAAGACAAATATGGACAGTGGGATGTTCTTTCCACTTCAGGCGGGGGCAGCAATGGCTTTAAGGCTTCCGCAGGAATGGTTTAGGGAGCAGAACAAGATTTACATGCGCCGTAAAGAAGAAATCCGGAAGCTCGCTACAGCTTTAGAATGCAGTTTTTCTGAAGATCAGGCAGGAATGTTCCTGTGGTGCAAAGTCCCTGAAGGAAATACTTCGGAAGGATTTGTGGAGCACCTGCTGAAGGAATATCACATCTTCGCAGCCCCCGGATTCATTTTTGGAAGTCAGGGAGAAGGCTACATCCGGTTTTCTTTATGCGCTTCCGAAGAAAATATTATTAAAGCCTGTAATAGATTGACGGCATGAAGGTTCACATTATAGGTCTGGGATTAATTGGCGGCTCTTTTGCACTGGGGCTTAAAAAGGCTTTCCCTGAAGTGGAGATTTCGGGCAGTGATGCCAGTGAGGCACACCTGCTAAAGGCCCAGGAGCTTAAACTTATTGACTGCGCGGCAACTTTAGAAGAAGCGAAAGATGCAGATGTAGTGATTATTGCAGTGCCGGTGGATGTTGCAAAAAAAGTTGCTCTTCAGGTTTTGAATGCGGTGGGGGCCAACACGCTCGTTTTTGATGCTGGTTCAACCAAGGCAGGCTTATGTGAAGCAATAGCAGCACACCCAAATAGAAGGAATTTCCTTGCAGCCCACCCCATTGCCGGAACCGAATTCTCGGGCCCCGAAGCGGCTGTAGAAACCCTTTTTCTTCAAAAGACCAACATTATTTGTGAGGTAGAAAAAACCGCTTTTAAACTTCAGGAAAGAGCCCTGGAGATCTTTCAGAAGTTGGGAATGCGCATCAGGTACATGGACCCTGCCTCGCATGACAGGCATATCGCCTATGTTTCTCACCTTTCTCACATCAGTTCTTTCATGTTGGGAAAAACCGTACTTCAGAAAGAACAGAACGAAAAAGACATTTTTGACCTGGCCGGCAGCGGATTTGCTTCTACAGTACGCCTGGCAAAAAGTTCACCCGCCATGTGGACGCCAATATTTCAGCAGAACAAGAACAATATTCTCGAGACACTCGAAGAGTATATCAATAATCTTTCAGAATTCAGAGACCTTCTCAAAAATGACAATTTTCAGGAGGTTTTTAGAGAGATGGAAAGAACCAACCATATTAAAACAATTTTGAACGGAATAAACTGATTAACTAATGGAAAACAAGAAAGAACTCAGAACCTGGTTAGACAAATTTGGATTAGATCATCCGCTGGTAATTGCAGGGCCATGCAGCGCCGAGACCGAAGAGCAGGTGCTCAAGATTGCGCACCAGTTAAAAGATACCGATGCCACCGTGTTAAGAGCGGGAATTTGGAAACCAAGAACCCGCCCAGGGAATTTTGAAGGCGTTGGAGCTCTTGGGCTCAAATGGCTGCAAAAAGCAAAGCAGGAAACGGGCATGCTTACCACTACCGAAGTTGCGAGTCCGCATCACGTAGATCTTGCCCTGGAGCATGACATCGATATTCTGTGGATTGGTGCCAGGACTACAGTATCCCCTTTTATTGTTCAGGATATTGCCGATGCGCTTAAGGGAACCGATAAGGTGGTGCTGGTGAAAAACCCGGTAAACCCCGATTTATCTCTGTGGCTGGGAGCGGTTGAAAGATTCTATTCCTGCGACATTAAAAACCTGGGGGTGATTCACCGCGGATTTTCGGCCTATGAAAAGACAAAATACAGGAACAATCCTGAGTGGCAAATAGCTATTGAGCTTCAGAATAAATTTCCAGATTTGCCGCTAATCCTGGATCCATCGCATATTGCGGGGAGAAGAGACATTATTTTCGATCTTTCTCAAACTGCACTGGACTTAAATTATGACGGATTAATGGTGGAAACACATTTTGATCCCGATAACGCATGGAGTGACGCCAAGCAGCAAATAACACCTGCCACTTTGGTGCAAATCATGAAAGATCTTAAAATTCGGAAAGAAGTTTCTGAAAGTGAAGATTTTCAGAATAAATTAAATAACCTGAGGGCGCAAATTGATGTGGCCGATAATCAATTGATAGAGTTGCTTTCCAAAAGGATGAGAGTTTCTGACGAAATTGGAAGGGTGAAAAAATCTCAGAACGTTTCTGTCCTTCAAACCAAAAGGTGGAATGAGATCCTTGGAAAAATGGTTCTTGAAGGCGAACAGCACGGTCTAAGTGAAGAATTCGTGTTGCGTTTGTTTAAAGCAGTGCATCAGGAATCTATTAATCACCAGGAAAAGATCATGAAACAATAGATTTTGCCGGGCTAAATTATTACTTAGTTCCTGGTTTAAAATTCTAATCTAATTTTTTCTTGTTAATTTGTTGTGGCAAAAAATCTCCTCCAAAAATGCCATTTTTGGATAGTTATTCAGAAGAAAATTTTTGGAGGAGTCATTTTTGAAAAGCACTAAATGAAAGGAACTGTTTACAAATCTACCGGAAGCTGGTACCAGGTGAAAGCCGATGACGGCCGGTTTTTTCAATGTCGTATCAAAGGAAAATTCAGGATCAAAGGTATCAAGAGTACTAATCCTGTTGCGGTGGGAGACCGGGTGGAATTCAAACTGGAAGAAAAATCTGAAGAAGAGCAGAACGGTGTGATTACCGGGATTGAGGAGAGGGAGAATTACATTATTCGTAAATCTGTCAACCTTTCCAAGCAGACCCATATAATCGCCTCTAATATTGATCAGGCTTTCCTGCTGGTCACACTAAACAATCCGCCCACTTTCACCACTTTTATAGATCGCTTTCTGGTCACTGCAGAAGCTTATCACATCAAAGCAATTTTGTTGTTCAACAAGATTGATACTTATAAACCCGAAGAACTTGATGAGGTGAAATACCTGGCGGCCATGTATAGGCAAATTGGCTATGAGTGTATAGGAATTTCGGCCAAAACGGGAAAAAATGTAGAGCAGGTAAAAGAGCTCATGAAGGGTAAAACAAGTATGATCTCGGGCCACAGCGGCACTGGGAAATCTACTTTGATCAATGTCATTGAACCAAAGCTCGATCTAAAAACTACCCAAATTTCTGAACAGCACCGGCAGGGGCAACATACCACCACCTTTGCTGAAATGTTCGATCTCGATTTCGGGGCTCGTATCATTGATACTCCCGGGATAAAAGGCTTTGGCGTGGTAGACATCGAAAAAGAGGAGTTGGGAGATTATTTTCCGGAGTTCTTAGCCCTTAAGCCAGAATGTAAATTTTACAACTGCCTCCACCTTGAGGAACCAAAATGTGCCGTAAAAGATGCCTTGGAAGCCGGAGAGATCCCATGGTCCCGTTATAAAAGTTATCTACAAATTTTAAAAGGCGAAGACGAACAAAACTACCGCTTCGACAATCACCAACCTGAATGAGAACTGTAATTCAAAGAGTTTCTGAAGCATCTGTAACTATTGAGGGTGTCAAAAATGCCGAAATTGGCAAAGGTTTATTGATCCTTATAGGAATAGAGGATGAAGATGACAGTCAGGATATTGCCTGGTTGTGTAAGAAGATAGTGAGCATGCGCATTTTCAATGATGCTAATGATGTAATGAATGATTCGTTACTTGACGTAAATGGCGACGCAATTGTGGTGAGCCAGTTTACGCTTCACGCCAGCACTAAAAAGGGAAACAGGCCCAGCTATATTAAAGCTGCCAAACCCGATGTGGCTATTCCGCTCTATGAAGAATTTGTGTCTGCTTTTGAAAAAGAGCTGGGAAAGAAGATTGGAACCGGAAAATTTGGAGCCGATATGAAAGTGAGCCTTCTTAACGACGGGCCGGTAACTATAATAATTGATTCAAAGAATAAAAGTTAAAATAGCATCATGAACATCGAAAATTCACAGGAAGCTGTAGATGCCTGGATAAAGGATCATGGAGTAAGGTACTTTAACGAGCTTACAAACATGGCCCAACTTACCGAAGAAGTGGGGGAAGTTGCGCGTATCATAGCCCGTAGATATGGAGAGCAGAGTGAAAAGGAGAGTGATAAGGCAAAAGACCTGGGAGAAGAACTGGCCGATGTGGTTTTTGTAGTGCTTTGCCTGGCAAACCAAACCGGGATCAATTTACAGGAGGCTTTTGATAAAAAGCTTGATCTAAAGACCCAACGAGATAAGGACCGTCACAAGAACAACGAAAAACTACAGTAAATGCGCATTTTACAAGACATAAAAAATCCCGATTACTGGGTAAAGGTATTACAACTAGGCACAATCTTCTTTGTGATTTTTGTAGGGCTTTCTCTTATTATCTCTCACTTTAGACAGATTATGGCGGGAGATTTCGCAGCTATTTATCAGGATGAATTCTCCAATGGAAAATGGTTAGAATATTTCCTGATAAAGGCTGTAATAAGTCTGGTATACGCAATGTACATGACGAGCAGGCGTAAAAATTTTAAAAGAGAGTAAATTATGCATCTGCACCTATCTACACAAAACCGCGAACTTTCGGGAAAGATTGCTGTTACCGGTTCCAAAAGTGAATCGAACAGGTTATTGATCCTCCAGGCACTATATCCTAACCTTGAAATTGAAAACTTATCTAATAGTGACGATACCAAAGTACTTCAAAAAGCGCTGGAGTCTAAAGATGAGGTAATTGATATTCACCATGCAGGCACTGCGATGCGATTTTTAACAGCATACTTTGTTTCCAAAGAAGGAAGGGAAGTTCTGCTTACGGGAAGCCAGCGCATGCAGGAACGGCCTATAGCGATACTGGTAGATGCCCTTCGGGGATTGGGAGCAGAAATTACTTATGAAAAAAATGAGGGCTTTCCTCCTTTGAGGATTAAAGGGAAAAAACTCCTGGAGAATGAGGTGAAAGTGCAGGCCAATATTAGCAGCCAGTATATTTCGGCATTAATGCTGATAGCACCATCCCTGCATAAAGGCTTGAAAATTTATCTTGAAGGGAAAGTGACCTCTGTACCGTATATTAAAATGACCCTGCAACTCCTGAAGCAGTGCGGGATCAACGGTTTCTTTGAAAACAATGTGATTTTTATTGAATCCGTCTCCCAAATACCTCAAAAACAAATCGTAGTAGAATCTGACTGGAGCTCGGCTTCCTATTTTTACAGTATGGCTGCGCTTTCAGATTCGGCTGAAATTAATCTTACTTCCTACCGCGAGAATAGTTTGCAGGGAGATCGAAGTACGGCAGATATCTACCAAAAATTAGGTGTCAAAACGACATTTTTGGAAGGTGAGTTAAAGCTTGAGAAGACAGAAGTTGAACTGCCTGAAACTCTTCAATTAGATTTAGCCAACAGTCCAGATCTTGCGCAAACTGTGGCCGTTACTTGCTTTGGCCTCGGAATTGGAGCTCAGCTCACCGGCCTTCATACCCTTAGGATCAAAGAAACTGACAGGCTTCAGGCATTGAAGAACGAACTTGAAAAACTGGGAGGGCAGGTTGAGATTTCAGAAGATACTTTACGGCTTTCAGCTTCCGAAGAGATAAAACCCAATATTGCGATAGACACATATAATGACCATCGTATGGCGCTCGCATTCGCGCCACTGGCGTTAAAAATTCCGATTGTTATTAATGATGCCGGGGTGGTGAGCAAATCGTTTCCGGAGTTTTGGGAGAACCTTCAGCAGCTAAAGTTTTCGGTAAGAGATTCAGTTAAAGAGTAGAAAATTCTTAAAAGGTCGGGACGTATGGCCCCGTCAATTAACAGATTTCGTAAATAAACCCGCATTTACTTGACAACCCCTATCCCGAGGTTGTATATTTGCAGCTTCTTAAAATCTATCTTATATGGGAATGAAATTATCGCACTTCAATTTTGACCTTCCACCCGAATTACTTGCAGAATATCCTGCCGAGAACAGGGATGAAGCCAGGTTAATGGTTTTGAACAGGAAAGATCAAACAATTGAGCATAAACAATTTAAGGATCTTATCGATTATTTTGAGCCGCAAGACGTGATGGTGTTAAACAACACCAAGGTTTTTCCTGCCCGTCTTTTTGGTAATAAAGAGAAGACCGGTGCCCGCATTGAAGTGTTTTTGTTGAGAGAATTAAATGCTGAAACCCGTCTATGGGACGTGCTGGTAGATCCTGCCAGGAAGATTAGGATTGGTAATAAACTATATTTTGGGGAAGATGAAAGTCTTGTGGCCGAAGTTATTGATAATACAACATCTCGTGGAAGAACACTGCGTTTTCTCTACGACGGTTCTTACGAGGAATTCAGAAATAAACTGACAGAACTCGGTGAAACTCCGCTTCCAAAATACATTAAAAGAGAAGTACAACCCGAAGATAAAGACCGTTACCAGACCATCTATGCAAAGACCGAAGGTGCTGTTGCTGCTCCTACTGCCGGTCTTCACTTTTCAAAGCACCTGCTAAAAAGACTGGAGATCAAGGGAATTGATTTCGCTGAAGTTACATTGCACGTTGGTTTAGGAACTTTTAGTCCGGTTGAGGTGGAAGATCTTTCCAAGCACAAAATGGACAGCGAAGAAGCTTATATTGAAGGGCCTGCAGTGAACACCATTAACAAAGCGATCCAGGAAAAACGCAAAGTTTGTGCGGTAGGAACTACGGTAATGCGTTCTTTGGAAAGTTCGGTTTCTTCAAACAGAACCCTAAATGAATTCCAGGGCTGGACAAATAAATTTATTTTTCCTCCTTATGACTTTAGCATTGCTAACTGTATGATCACCAACTTCCATACGCCAAAGTCTACTTTATTGATGATGGTTTCTGCTTTTGCAGGGCATGATTTTATGAAAAAGGCCTATGCTGAAGCAGTGAAGGAAAAATATAAATTCTACACTTATGGAGACGCTATGTTGATCCTATAGTTTAGAGTATTTAGTGCTCAGTATTCAGTGGGCAGTGCTTTAATAGTAAAATAACTAAACCTCACAGGTTTTAAAAACCTGTGAGGTTTTTTATTTAACATGCTGAACCTGCCTATCGGCAGCAGATTTATTACAGCATCCAGATAGAATTTTCGGGAAAATTTTGATTCCCGAATTGTAGTGCAGAATTAAATTGTGGCTAACTTATTGATCCTCAAAAATGACATTTTTGAAAGGTATTATAAATCCCATTTACTTTAGTATTTTTGCAGCGTGAAAGACAAGAAGAAAGACATACGGGCATTGACCAAAGAACAACTTCAGCAATTCTTTGTTTCCCAGGGAGATAAATCCTTCCGCGGAACTCAGGTTTATGAGTGGCTTTGGGGCAAAGGAGCCCATTCTTTTGAAGATATGACCAATATCTCCAAGGATACGCGTCAAATGCTGAATGAAAACTTCGTCATCAACCATATTCGGGTAGACCAGATGCAGCGAAGCAGTGACGGAACAATCAAAAACGCTGTAAAATTACATGATGATCTCACGGTAGAATCTGTGTTGATCCCTACCCCCTCAAGAACTACTGCTTGTGTTTCTTCGCAGGTAGGCTGTAGCCTGGACTGCAAATTCTGTGCTACGGCAAAGCTGAAGCGCATGCGCAACCTGAACCCTGACGAAATTTATGATCAGGTAATGGCAATAGACAATGAGAGCAGGCTGTATTTTGATAGGCCCCTCTCGAATATTGTTTTCATGGGCATGGGAGAACCGCTCATGAACTATAACAACGTACTAAAGGCCATTGAAATGATCACTTCTCCCGAAGGATTGGGGATGTCACCAAAACGTATTACCGTTTCTACTTCAGGGGTGCCAAAAATGATAAAAAGAATGGCCGATGAGGAAGTGAAATTTAAACTTGCAGTTTCTCTTCATTCCGCCATCGACGAAGTGAGAACTTCTATTATGCCATTTAATGCCACCTTCCCACTTGATGATCTTAGGGAGGCTCTGGAATACTGGTATGCAAAGACCGGAAGCCGTATCACCTACGAATATGTGGTATGGAAAGGGATCAATGACCGTAAAAAAGATGTGGATGCCCTGGTTAGATTCTGCAGGTACGTTCCATGTAAGGTCAACCTTATAGAATATAACGATATTGGAGATGAGACTTTTAAACAGGCTCCTTCAGAAACCACCAATATGTATGTGGATCAACTGGAGAGAAGTGGCATCACCTGTACCGTGCGCCGTTCCCGCGGAAAGGATATAGATGCGGCCTGTGGTCAACTTGCCAACAAATCTAAAGAAGTTACTGTCTAGAGATCCAAAAAGAGCTTTTTTGGAAGGTGCTGAAAAATTATTCTTTTAACTATCTTAGCAGCCCTAATGAAGGTAATTTCTAAAATAAAGCTGCCGGTAGAGAAAGAGATGGAACTTTTTGAAAAGAAGTTCACTCAGGCGATGTCTTCAAAAGTGGCATTGCTAAACCGGATCACGCACTTTATTGTAAACCGAAAGGGCAAACAAATGCGCCCTATGTTCGTTTTTCTCGTGGCCAAAATGGTTGCAGATGGAAAGGTGAACGAACGCACCTACAGGGGGGCTTCGGTAATTGAATTGATCCATACCGCTACTCTTGTTCATGACGATGTAGTAGACGATTCTAACCGCCGTCGCGGATTCTTTTCCATAAATGCCCTGTGGAAGAATAAGATTGCCGTTCTGGTGGGGGATTATCTCCTTTCCAAAGGTCTTTTACTTTCTATTGATAATAACGATTTTGATCTTCTAAAGATCATTTCTGTCGCTGTAAGAGAAATGAGCGAGGGAGAATTGCTGCAAATCGAAAAAGCACGTCGCCTTGATATTACTGAAGATATTTACTACGAAATTATAAGGCAAAAAACAGCTACCTTAATTGCCGCCTGTTGCAGCCTGGGAGCAGCTTCTGTTCAGCCAGATTCTTCTGAAGTTGAGAAAATGCGACATTTTGGAGAACTTATAGGAATGGCTTTCCAAATCAAAGATGATTTGTTTGATTATGGCAATGAGCGGATAGGCAAACCCACAGGAATTGATATTAAAGAGCAGAAAATGACCCTTCCGTTGATCCATGTGCTCAATAAAGTTTCAGCAAAAGAGAAGGCATGGGTGATCAATTCTGTCAAGAACCATAATAAAGATGGCAAACGGGTACGTGAAGTAATTGACTTTGTAAAAGAAAAGGGAGGTCTTGAATACGCCGTTTCAAAAATGCAGGCATTTCAACAAGAAGCATTGACTATGCTCGAAGAATATCCTCCTTCTCCATATAAGGATTCTCTCATCCTCATGGTAAACTACGTTATTGAACGTAAAAAGTAACTTCCAGGTTTTCTAAAACCTTTTTAAATCTCTCCATCATCTTTTTTGTTAAGGTAGAAATACATTTCCATTTTTCAGTGGATTGGTTCTGATATACCAGAAGGAAAAAAATTGTACTTTTATGCATTAAAAGTACTTACACATTACTTGCTCAAATATTTTTTTTGCTATGGAAATATTTCGATTTAATGTATTGGTAATCATTATTTTATCATTTACATCTACTACAGCACAAGAGCTTTCTCCACCTATACATAACTACTCATCCTTCAGTTATAAGGCGGCCAGCCAGAATTGGGATATAGCACTTGATGAAAGCGGGGTGATTTATGTCGCGAATAACCAGGGCCTCTTATCTTTTGACGGGCAGCGATGGGAATTATTTGATCTCGAGAACCGGGCGGTTATAAGATCTGTGCTTCCTCATAAAGGAAAGATCTACACAGGTTCTTACCGGGAATTTGGGTACTGGGAAAGAGATACCAGGGGTGATATGTGTTATACTTCCCTTATTCCCCTTTTGGGGGAATATGAACTGCAGAGTGAGGAGTTCTGGGAAATTATTGCACATAAGGATGCTATTTATTTCAGGTCTTTTGGAGCAGTTTACCGTTACGAAGATGATAAAATCACTCCTGTGCAAAGGGTGAATGTCAATCAAATGGAGATCTATAAGGACAGGCTTGTGGTGGCGACAGGTGATTCCGGGCTCTTTTACTTAAATAACAGCGGTGAAATGGAGCCGTTACCCAACCAGGAAGTTCTAAAAGATGGGGTTGTAAGAGAACTTATTGTGCATGGGGATGAATTGTTAATTGGCTTAAAGGACGATATCTTTCTTTTTGACGGTGAGCATATTCGAAGGCTGGTTGATAAAGGACTTCAGGAGGAACTTCAGCAGTATGAGCTCAACCATGTATTATCTCTTTCTTCAGGGGAAATTCTAATTGGAACACTTAAAAATGGCATTATTCAGTTTAATGAAGACACCGGTGAAATCTTCTCGTATAACAGGTGGGACGGCCTTCAAAATAACACTGTTCTTGCCATGGCCCAAAATAAAGGTAAAATCTGGTTGGGGCTTGATAATGGAATTGATGTGGTTGATATATATTCTCCTTTTAGGTTCTTTACCGATGAAAGTGGAGAATTGGGTTCTGTATATGATTTAAATTTTAAGGGTGACGATCTTTATCTCGCCAGTAATACCGGCGTTTTCAGGATGAATGATGAGAAGATCGAATTACTGGAGGGGGCCGAAGGTCATTCCTGGAATCTGGAGGTTCACGACGGGGTGATGTACAGTAATCATAACAACGGAACTTTTAAAATTGTAAATGACCGTTTTGTGCCTATCGACAGGCGTACAGGAAGTTTCCAAATCTTAAAGAATGGTAACAAAAGATTTCTAATAGGTAGTTATACGGGTATAGATCTTTTTAATGAAACTACCGGCGAAGTGCAGCGCCTTAAGGGAATAGACTTTCCTGTAAAGCAGATGCTGCTAGAGAATACTTCTACCCTGTGGGTGACAGATTCTTATGAAGGTATCTACAGGGTAGGGCTAACTAGTGAAGGCGACAGTATTACTTCAGTAAAGAAAATAAGCACCTCAACCGGAGCAGGGAAGCAGGAAGCTGAATTGTATAGGGTAAATGGTCAAATTGTTGCTTTTACTGGTGGAGAGTGGTACCACTATAATCCTTTTACGCAAAACCTCGAATTATTATCTGAATGGCAGGAATATGAAGGCAAAAGGCTTTTAGGACAGGATGGTAAATATTTCTGGTTCATGGATTCCGAAAAGAATCTTTTAACCGTCACAAATTTTAAAGATGATAAGATCCTGGTAACGGCAGGGATGTTAAACAAGCGTACCGTAAAGAAAAATGAGCGTCTCATAAAGCTGAACGATTCAATTTACTACATCACCCTTCACGACGGCTTTGCCAGGCTTAATCTTAATGAGTTAAAGGATTTTAGATCGCGGGAATATTTGAGTATACCGGTAGTGCAGAAGCTGTATGACGGGACTAATTACTATGACCTTAATGTTATTCCCCATATTCCCTCCAAACAGGCAAGGGAGGTGACCATTCTTACCGGTTTACCCGTTTCGGATGCTGTGGGAATGGAATACGAACTCGTGGGGAATAATACGGCTGCCGTGCGAGGGGAAGTGCAGGAAGGAAAGATTCAGTTTCAGAATTTACCATACGACCACTATGAGCTGAGGTTAACAGCCGTGGGATCTCAGCAAAAAGCTTCGGCATTTAGTGCTTTCAGGTTTGTGGTAGATCCTCCATGGTATTTAAAAGATTACATGAAGGTGTTGTACCTCCTGTCTTTGTTGATGCTGGTTGTGCTCATCTACTATATAAATAAGCTGAAACTTCAGCAACATAGAAAGATACTAAAGGTCAGGTATCAAAAGGAGCATGAAGAGAGAATGAACAAGCTTGAGAAGGAGCAGCTTATTAATGAGATTAATATGAAGCGCAAAGAGCTGGCAAATTCTACCGTGATCGCTGCAAAGAAGAATGAAGTTCTTATGCAGATACAGGGGGAATTGAATAAAGACAAAGCAAAATTTTCAAATCAGTACAGGCTCAAACACATTATGAATAAGATAAATAATGCCGTACAGAATGATGATGAGTGGAAAGTCTTTGAAACTAATTTTAATGAGCTACATGAAGATTTCTTCAGAGATTTACTAAGTAAATTTCCAAACTTAAGTAATAGAGATCTTAAACTTTGTGCTTACCTCAAGATGAATCTCACTTCAAAGGAAATTGCACCTTTAATGGGGATAAGTGTAAGGGGAGTTGAAGTACACAGGTACAGGCTTAGAAAGAAAATTAATGTAGATACTTCAGAAAACCTCACAAACTGGTTAATTGTCAACTTTTAGAAGGTTAATCGCTTGCAAAAAGCCCAAAAACCACTACATCATTACTACATCAGACTATAATTTTTTGGTTTAAATATTACTTCATGATGCTCATAAGCGGCTTAAAAACAGTGCCTTTATGAGTATTTTCCTTTGATGTAGCAATTGTGTACTATAACGTTTTCGGGTAGCGGGGTTGTAGTGTAATTTCATGTCAAATTTTTTAAACGGTTTACCCTATGAAAATTAGATTATTACTCACATTTGTAGCTCTCCTGTTCTGCGGAACAGGCTTTGCTCAACAACCAAAAACTATTTCGGGAACCATTGTTGGTGCCGATGGTATGCCTTTACCGGGTGCGGAGGTGAAGGTGATTGGGAAGAATATTTTTGACATTACCGACTTCGACGGGAATTTTGTTCTCGAAGGAGTGGTTGAAGGTGATACCTTCAGAGTTACTTTCCTAGGATTTAAGCCTCAGGAATTACCAGTAGTTGGAGCTAATGACTATCAGATTACTTTAGAGGAAGACGCTGCTGCCCTTGACGAGGTAGTGGTAGTTGGTTATGGTACCCAGAGAAAAGCTGATCTTACCGGTTCTATTGTTACTATTGAGTCTGAAGAAATAGAAAAGACGCCAACTTCAAACGTTATGCAGTCATTGCAGGGAAAAGTGGCAGGGGTGCAAATCACTTCTGTAGGATCTCCGGGTAATTCGCCTAACGTGCGGGTGAGAGGTTTAGGTACTTACACAAGTGGTACTAATGTTCTTTATGTTGTTGATGGTGCCCTTTATGACAATATTGACTTTTTAAGTACAAAAGACATCAAATCTATCAACGTTTTAAAAGATGCATCTTCTTCAGCCATTTACGGGGTGAGAGCTGCAAACGGGGTGATTATTGTAGAGACCAAATCTGGCCGCATAAACCAGAAACCCCAATTTGAATATGATGGTTATACCGGGGTGCAGAGGGCTCAGGATGTGGTTAAAATGGCCAATGCTGAGCAGTTTACCACTATGGTGTACGAGTCAGGCTCACAAGCCGATATTCAGTTCGTTCTTAATGCCATGCAACGCTTTGGGCGCAGCAGGGTTAACCCCAATGTTCCCGATGTGAATACCGACTGGTATGATGAGATTTTAAGGGAAGGCCTTATACAAAGTCACAGTATTGGCGTTTCGGGAGGGGGAGATAACGTAACCTATTCGGTTGGTGCCAATTACTTTGCACAGGAAGGTATCCTCGACATGAAGAATGAGTATGAAAGATTCAATATTCGTTCTAAGATGGATGTTGATATTACCGACAGGTTTAAAACCAGCGTGAACATGGTTTTTAGTAATGCAACCCAGTTTCAGCCCGATAATGCGGCCTGGTTTAATGCATATTTCGCGGTGCCCATCCTTCCGGTTACTGACCCTCTTAACACGTCAGCTTCGCCTGTGAGATATGCCAATGCCCAGCTTTTGGGTTACAGGAATACCCAAAACCCGCTTCCAATCACCAAATTTAATGAAGATCGTCTAAAGATCAGGAAGTTGTTGACTACTATGGATTTTCAATATGAAATCATTGAAGATAAGCTGGATATAAAGACCACTTACAGTCATAACTTCTCGGCTTTAGAAGAGCGTTATGTGAACCTTCCATATACCCTGGGGAATAACTATGAGGTTCAATCTTCAATAAAGAGGGAAAACAACTCTTTCTCCAACCAGTACTGGGATAATGTTTTAACCTATAAAGACCAGATTGGCGACCACAGGTTTACGGCTATGGTAGGTACTTCTTTTAGAGATGAGGCTGTAAATGAGCTTGAAGTAACCGGCGAAAGAATCAGGGGTATAGGCCTGGAGTCTAGCTGGTACTTAGATTTTGCCGATCCCGAGTCTTTCAATAATAATGTGAAAGAAATAGGAAAAAGATATTACGGGATGTCCTATTTTGGAAGGGTTTCCTACAGCTTTATGGACAGGTACCTGCTTTATGGAACCTTCAGGGCCGACGGATCTTCCAAATTTACACTTGATCCATGGGGTTATTTCCCTTCAGTTGGTTTAGGTTGGGTAATTTCCGAAGAAAATTTTATGGATAATGTAGGCGTAATTGATTTCCTGAAATTACGTGCTGCCTGGGGTAAACTTGGTAATGACAATGTTGCTGCCAGTGCCGGTTCTAATACTATTGATGTGGTTTCTGCACCTTTTGGCGATAACCCGCGCACAGGGATTGTCTCTACCAGCGTTTTTTCAAATAACACCTGGGAGGTCATAGAAGAACTTAACTTTGGGGTTGATCTTGAAGTTCTGGAAAACAGGTTGTCTTTAACTGCCGATTATTACATCAGGAATACCGAAAATGCCATTCTTCCGGTTTATATTCCTATTGTAGACCAAAGCATTGAGAGGAATTCTGGAATAATCAGAAACCAGGGTCTTGAATTCAGTGGTAACTACTTCGGAAACATTGGAGAAGATTTTGAATTTTCTATAGGAGCAAACTTCACCACACTGAAGAATGAAGCTACCCAAATTGAAGACGATAGAGGGTACATAGATTCCGGCTCGGCAGAATTCCGTCAAAGAACTATTGAAGGTGGTCCTCTTTTTGGGTTCTATGGCTATGAAAGAGTGGGGGTTTATCAAAACCAGGCGCAAATCGATGCAGATCCTATTGCAGTAAGTAATAACCTTGTTCCCGGAGATCTTATATACAGAGATCAAAACAACGACGGCATGATTACCGATGAAGACAGGGTAGTATTAGGATCATTTCTGCCCGATTTCACTTACGGAGGTAATATTTCAATGAACTACAAGGCTTTAGATTTTTCCATGAGCTTTTATGGCCAGGCCGGGAATAAAATCCTTAACAGGAGAAGAGGGGAAATTATTTTTACCAATGATACCAATATGGATGCCGATCTTGCCATTAACAGGTGGCATGGGGAAGGCACAAGTAATATTTATCCTTCTGCTGCCGGAATGCGCAAGGCCTGGAACCAGCGCCTAAGTGATTTTTGGGTTGAGGATGGAGATTTCTTCAGAATTCAAACCATACAACTGGGCTATACTGTAGAACAGGAAGATTTACCATGGATGCGGGTATATGTTACTGCTGAAAGGCCTTTCTCTTTCTTCGACTATAACGGATTTACTCCTGAAGTGCCCGATGGTGTAGATAGACAAACCTATCCGGTGCCATCAATCTATACAGTGGGAATAAATGTTAAATTTTAATTGTCAGACGAAATGAAAACTTCAAAAAATATATTTATCCGTCTTTCTGTACTGGTTTTGGCACTGGCAGTAAGCTCCTGTTCCGATAAACTCGATACACAGGAAGGTCAGCTCAATACAGGAGACATTGATTATACCGATGCCAACCAAATGATAGACCCTCTAATTGGTGCCTATTATGAAATTAGCAGTCTTGGCTGGGAAGAACCTTTGCTATTGGGGGTTCGTGGTGATGATGTAAATTCCGGAGGGTTGGGTGACCAGCCTCTTTATACCGAAACCGATCTTTTTAATTACAATAAAGATTTCTGGATGTACAACCAGGTATGGAATTCTCATTACAATGACATCATCAACATGAATACTGCCATCTTGCAGATCGAGAATTTCATGGAATACGCCAACGAAACAGATTTTGCCCGTGGTGAGCAATACATTGCTGAAATCAAGGTAATAAGAGCATGGCTTCATTTCAATCTTGCCAGGAACTGGGAAGATATTTTCATTATTACTTCAAATCAACCTGAAGCCGAACTGGAGCAGGGAGTAGCGACAAAAGATGAAGTGATGCAGTTTATCTCCAATGATATGGATGAGGTGATACCGCTTCTTCCAGATGCAAGACCAAATCAACGCACAGACCTGCCGGGAGGAATTACCCGTTACACCGCTTATGCTATGAAAGCCCTTGCAGAACAGGAACTTCAGAATTACCAGGGCGTGGCCGATGCTACAGGTGCTATTATAAATTCAGGTTTGTTTTCTCTTTACCCCGATTTTTATCAGCTGTTTAAGAAGCCGGGAGAATTGAGCAATGAAAGTTTACTTGAGTTTCAATATTCAGATTATGGGTCTGAGTCGGGAGAGGCTTTTTACCACCTTTATGCACCTTTTGGGCCACAAAACTGGGATCCTGCGAGAGACAACGCCGAGGCTGGATGGGGATTCTATGAGCCAAGCAACAAGTTTATTGGCTTTATGATTGACAGGAATGAAACCGTACGTCTTGAAACCAGCGTGTTATTCACTCCCGAAGGGATTGCAGAACTTCAGGCAGAGGGTTATACCATCCCTGCGTTTGTTAGCAATGTGACACCTTCCGATGATGTGATCAACAATTATGTAAGAGCAAATTTTGCCAGTGGTAAACATTACCTGCCCTCTGTGCAGCTTACCGATGGGCGTAATAACTACGGTGCCGGTAAGAACTTTATCGTGATAAGATATGCCGAGATCCTGCTCATGTATGCCGAAGCAGTGACCAGGGGTGCCAGTGCTACAGCAATTCCTGCCGATGAGGCCGTAAACCTGGTGAGGGAACGTGCAGATATGTCGCCACTTTCAGGAGTTACTACAGAACAGGTGCTCGATGAAAAATTTGCCGAACTCGCTATGGAATGGGGAATAAGGTATTACGATATGATTCGTCTTGACAAATATCAGGAACTAAGCTACGATGGCAGAACATTCACCGCCGCCGATGAGTACCTGCCTTACCCACAGGCACAGGTTGACGCCTTACCTTTAGAAGCTACCAATGTAGATACTAATACGGCACTTAATGATGTATTATCAACTTTAAACAGGTAAAAATGAAAAATTTAAATATCAGAATTTTTGGCTTTCTTGCCTTCTTGTTTATCTTGGCAGGTTGTGAGCGCGAAGGGATTGATCCTATCACAAGTGTAGAACCCGGGCAGGATGAAGGAGCTCCACAAGTCAATATAAAATACCCCCAGCAGGGAACCGTGATCAAAGAAGCTTCAGAGCTTTCTAATATTACCATAGATCTTGCGGTTGAAGATGACATAGAGATCCAGGAGATCGTGGTTCTTGTAGATGGACAGGAGGTAGAAACCTTCACCGAATTCACCGATTACCGTATAGCACTCAAAAAGGTCACTTTTGAAGGGCTTTCAATGGGTGAGCATACAGTCACCGTGAGGGCTACAGATATTGAAGGTAAAGAGACCGTACAAACTACAACCTTCAGCAAAGAACCTCCATATACGCCTGTTTTTGAAAACGAGGTATTCTACATGGCTTTTGATAAAAGCTTTATGGAGCTTATAGAGCTGGAAGAGCCCACTCAGGTTGGAGACCCGGGCTTTTCAGATGAAGCCAAAGAAGGAACAGGTTCTTACAAGGGGGCTGTAGATTCTTACCTCACTATACCTCTTGCTGAATTAGAAGATGAGTTCACTCTTGCTTTTTGGTACAAGATCGATCCCAGCACAGAGAGAGCCGGAATTTTAACAGCGACCGATGACAGTGATAGAAATCAGGGCTTCAGGTTATTTAGAGAACCTGCTGGCGCCGATGCCCAGGTAGTGAAATTAAATGTAGGTACCGGTGAGAGTGATATCTGGAACGATGGCGGTACTATTTCTACCGTAGAACCCGAATGGACGCACATTACCGTTACGGTTTCCCCAACAGGAACAGCAATTTATTTTAATGGCGTACTCGTAAGAGCTACTACGGTTGATAATGTTGCTATAGATTGGACAGGTGTTGAAAACCTTGTGATAGGCTCAGGGCTCAACTTCAGTGGTTGGGGCCATAATTCAGATACAAGTCTTATCGATGAGCTAAGGATCTTTTATGAGGCAATGACTGCGGAAGAAGTAAGCCTGATGGTGAACCCTCCTTCCGAAGATATTTCCTTTTATCTGCCTTTTGACGGAAATTATAACGAACAGGTCTCCGGCCGAAGTATTAACGTGGTTGGGTCTCCTGAGTTTACGCAGGATGCTAAAGAAGGAAGTGAAGCTTATAAAGGGGCCGATGGA